>Ga0209243_100013_pt1 | contig 285017 bp, 241 predicted proteins | sample UppTromiDAQMD024_FD_185836 | JGI IMG/M metagenome (GOLD analysis project Ga0209243, IMG submission 185836) | Upper troposphere microbial communities from Maryland, USA - DAQMD-024 (SPAdes) (version 2) | ecosystem: Environmental > Air > Outdoor Air > Unclassified | place: USA: Maryland, Virginia...
CCATGGGTGCGCACTCCTTCCAGGGCATGGTGATCGCTCCTTGGCTGCTGTTGGCTCCAGCTGCCAAGCTTGGATCTGTTACCCATGTCCTTGTACTGATGTGTCACCTATGAGTGTGAGTCGTACCGGTCGCCTTCTTTGATCTGACCTTTCTTGGCGAATCAAGAAAGGGCAGTCGGCCGCCGGGCCGAGACCCGGCCTCGAAAAACAACCCCCCGGCAGGGTCAAAAACAGGACCCCCACCCCACGCCAGCAACCAGCGCGAAACGCTAACCCCGCCCCCTCATTACCCCCGCCAACAACGGCATCCCCGTCCTCCGAGTGAACTCCTCATAACTGATGGGCGCACTCATCCGCGTATCCGGGCTATTGGCCTGCCAGTGCGCCCAGGCACGCCCCGTGCTGGCGTCGTAGACCAGCTTGAAGATATGGCTGGGCACATGGACCTTGCCCGGCCCGATGGTCAGGGGCTGGCCGTCGAACACCGGCCCGGTGAAGACGTAGACATCGCCCTTGGCGCGCTGGGCGTAGCGGCGCGTGTCCTGCTCGACCTTGCTCCAGACGCCGCCGTTGTGGGTCTGGTCCTGGGGAACCATGTTGGCCAGGCTGAAGCTCTGGGCCATGGCCTCGGGCGAGTACATGTCGCCGGCCGGCGCCATGTGGCCGCGCGAGTAGCCGGAGCGGCGGTAGTCGTCCAGTTCGGCACGCTCGGCGCGGGGCAGGCGGGCATCGGCATAGAACTTGTCGCTGCGCTTGAGGCCCTGGCCCTGCTCCAGCAACTGGCGGTTCAGGCGCTCCACCACGAAGACGGGCGTCTTGGTCTGTCCGCTGTGCAGCACGGCGAAGGCGCTGAAGCACAGCTCGCGCTGAAGGGGCTGGACCTGCAGGGCAGGGGGCTCGCCACCGGGGAAGAAATCGCGGCAGTGCGAAAAGCCCGTGGCCAGGCTGCCGGCAGGCGGGCTGCCGCCACCGGAGGCCGTGCCCGAACCTGTCTCCGGCTGCTTGCGCAGGTGCTCCAGCCCGGGGATGGGCAGGGTGGACAGCAGGGGAGGCTCGGGCAGCTTGGGATGCCAGTTCGGGTCCAGGCTGCAGCTGGCGATCTGGAAGGTGCCCGCTGCCGCGACCACGGCGGCGATCACGGAGCGCCACAGTCCGCTGCGGCCGGAGGCTTTCTTCTTGGAGGCGGGGGAGGAACTGCGCTTGCGCGCGGAAGGCTTCTTGTTCTTGACTGTCATTCGGGGGCGGCAGGCGCTGGCCGCAGGGAGGCAAGTCCGCAATGGCGCGGGTTCTGGTTCGGGTCCTAGGAATTCTCCTATGTTTCCAGGCCTCCAAATGTGTCCAGGTGCTCCGAAAGTGAGCCGTGCCCTGCCGGTCCTCAGGCCTTGGGCTGGAGACGGGCCGCCCGGTGTTCGGACGGTGCGCCGAACCAGCACAGCGCCAGCGCCAGCACCGCGATGCCGCCCAGCGAAAGAAAGGCCGCATCAAAGCCGAAGCGCTGCGCGATCCAGCCCGCCAGTGCCGGGCTGGCGGCCGCGCCCAGGCCCTGCAGCGTCATCACGGCGCCCAGGCCTGCGTTGACGTGGCCGGTGCCGCGCAGCGTCTGCGCGACCAGGCCCGGCAGGGCAACGCCCAGCAGCCCGGCGCCCACGCCGTCTAGCACCTGCACGGGGATCAGCGCCCAGTCGGAGTCCCAGGTGGCGGCGACCAGGCCGCGCAGCGGCAGCGACAGCAGGGCCGCCTTGACCAGCAGCCAGTAGCCGCTGCGCTGGGCGTGGCGCCCGGCGAGCAGGGCCATGGGGATCATGACCAGTTGCGCCACGATGATGGTCAGCGCCGTGAAGCCGCTGGGGTTGGCATGGCCGCGCGCCACGGCGGCCTGGCCCAGCAGCGGCAGCATGGCGGCATTGCCCAGGTGGAACAGCAGCATGGCCACGGCCAGCACCCGCAGCGCCGGCGTGCCCGTGAGCACGTGCATCAGGCCGGGTGCGCAAGGCCCGGCCTGCTCTGGGTGCGGCGTGCCTTGCGGGGTTTCATCCAGCCGCATCAGCGCCAGGCAGGCCAGCGAGGCGCAGCCCATCAGGGCCATGAGCACGAAGACGGAAGGCAGTCCCCAGCGCAGGCCCATGGCCCCCGCCAGTGCGGCCGTGGCCACGTTGCCGGCGTGGTTCCAGGCTTCGTTGATGCCCAGTTGCCGGGGCAGGTCCGTATGGCCGGTGATCTGCAGCGTGATGCCCAGCAGGCAGGGGGCGATCAAGGCCGCGACCACGCCGGTGATGACCTGCGATGCCGCCGTCACGGCCAGCGACGGTGCGATCCAGATCGCCAGGTTGCCCGCCAGCAGCAGGGCGATGGCCGCTGCCAGCAGCCTGCGCTTGCGTCGCGAGGCATCGACCAGCGCGCCCAGCGGCGTGGTGGCCAGCATGCCCGTGATGCCGCCCAGGGCCATGACGTAGCCGATGTCGTCCAGCCGCCAGCCCTGGGCGAGCAGGAAGACGCCCAGGAAGGGGCCCAGGCCGTCGCGCACGTCGGCCAGGAAGAAGTGGAGCCCCGGCAGCCAGCGCCGCGCATGGTGGTGTGTGCGGTGCATGGCGGCTTCCTTCAGCGCAAGGGGCCCTTGAACACGAAGAAGGCGCCCAGGCAGATGAAGCCGAAGCCCACCAGGTGGTTGAGGGTGAGCTTCTCGCCCAGGTAGAGCACGGAGAAGACGGCGAACACCACCAGCGTGATCACCTCCTGGATGGTCTTGAGCTCGGCCGCGCTGTAGACCTCATGGCCGAGCCGGTTGGCAGGCACGGCGAAGCAGTACTCGGCCAGCGCGATCAGCCAGCTCACCAGGATGACGAGGTACAGCGGCCGGTTCTCGAACTTCAGGTGCCCGTACCAGGCGAAGGTCATGAAGATGTTGGAGATCAGCAGCAGCAGGACGGGGGCGATCTTGGGGGACATGGCGGGTTCGGTGAAAGCGGGAGAGCAGGGCAGCAGGGAAGCAGGAAAGCAGGAAAGCAGGAAAGCAGGAAGGGGCAGGAACCCGCCCGGCCCCGGGGGCCGGGCGGTGGCGTCAGCGCGCGCGGTCGTACAGCGGCTGCAGGTCCGACAGGCTGGCACCCATGCTGATGGCCTCCAGCGAGGTGCCGTGCGCGTTGCGCGTGCCCAGGCCCGAGGCGGCAAACAGCTGCCCCGGCTGCAGCGGCTGCTGCAGCGCATGGGGGGCAAAGCGCACGATGGCGCCGTCGGACAGGATGACGCCGTTGGCATCGCCGCGCGGGCCGGTGAGAACGGCCTCGATGCGGCCCTGGGCCTGCTGCGTCTGCAGTCCGGCCATGCGCAGGTGCGGGGGCATGGGGCGGGCGCGGCCGGGCTCCGGTGGCTGGTCATACACGGTCTGGCCGGTGGCGGTGTTCACGATGGCGTCGGCCTTGACCGCACCACCGGCTTCGCTGCGGCCGATGATGCGCACCGTGTCGCCCACCTTCACGGCGGTCGTCAGCGCATCGGCCATGTGGGGCGGGAACCGGACCACCGTGCCGTCGGTCAGGCGCAGGCCGTCCACTTCCCCGTAAGGGTTGGTGAGCAGCCGGGCGACTGGGCTCTCGAGCACGGCCTGCGCGTGCGGCATGGCCGCGTGGGGCGCGCCAGGGCCGTGGGCAGGCAGGGGCGGGGCGGCATGCGCGTTCAGTGCGCTGGCACCCAGCCACAGGGCGGCGGAAGAAAGGGTGAGACGGGTCATGATGGCTCCTGGGTTGGCGATGGACATGCACAGTCCAATGCAAGCGCCATGCCATCCGGAAACCTCATGAAATCAAGGGCTTGCGGTCGCTGATGCGGGCCATGTGTCCGAGATGGCGACAGGGGGTGTCACCCATCCGGACACCGCAGGCGGCGCCTGTGCCCGCTGCTGCCTCAACCCAGGCCGAACTCCGCCAGCTTGCGGTACAGCTGCTGGCGCGACAGGCCCAGGCGGCGTGCGGCCTCGGCACGGTTGCCCATGGTTGCGGCCAGGGCGCGCGTGACCATTTCACGTTCCAGCTGGGCGACGGCGGGGGCCAGCGGCCCGTTCCAGTCGATGGCGGGGCCGTTCGCCGCCGCAGGCTGCAGGCCGATGTGCTCGGGCCCGATGACCGGCCCGGGGCACAGCAGGGCCGCGCGCTCCATGGCGTTGCGCAGCTCGCGCACGTTGCCGGGCCAGTCGTGGGCCAGCAGCAGGCGCGCGGCGTCGGCCCCCAGGCGCTTGGGCGAGGCGCCGCCGCCTTGGCGCAGAAAATGCTCGGCCAGCAGCAGCACGTCGCCCAGGCGCTCGCGCAGCGGCGGCAGGTGCACGGGCACGACCTGGAGCCGGTACCAGAGATCCTCGCGAAAGCGCCCCTGCCTGACGGCGTCCGGCAGGTCGCGGTGCGTGGCCGCGATGATGCGCACGTTCACGGGCAGCGCCCGGCTGGCGCCCACGGGCGTGATCTCGCGCTCCTGCAGCGCCCGGAGGATCTTGGCCTGCGTGGGCAGCGGCATGTCGCCCACTTCATCGAGGAACAGCGTGCCGCCCTGCGCCTCGCGAAAGCGCCCGGCGCGGTCGCTGACGGCGCCCGTGAAGGCGCCCTTCACATGGCCGAAGAGTTCGCTTTCCATCAGGTCTGCCGGAATGGCAGCGCAGTTGACGGCCACGAAGGGGCGTTCCGCCCGGGCGCTGTTGCGGTGCAGGGCGCGTGCCACCAGTTCCTTGCCCGTGCCGGTCTCGCCCAGCACCAGCACGGTGGCGTCGCTGTCCGCCGCCAGGCCGATGCGCTTGAAGACCTGCCGCATGGCCTCGCTGCCGCTGACCAGTTCACCATCGTCATGCATCTGCGGCTGGCCGGCTTGGCCGTCCCCGGAGTCCTGGGCCGGCCCTGCGCCTTGCAGCGCGCGGTCCAGGGCCTCAACCAGGGCGGTGCGGGCGATGGGTTTGGTCAGGTGGTCGAAGGCGCCCAGGCGCATGGCCTCGATGGTGTTGCCGCCGCTGGCGTAGGCCGTGAGCATGATGCAGGGCGCCCGCGAGAGGCCGCGGGCCTTGCGCAGGAAGGCCAGGCCGTCCTCGCCCGGCATGCGCAGGTCCACGATGGCCGCATCCACGGACCCGGCCTGCAGGATCTGCAGCCCCGCCGCCACGGTCGGGGCCTGGCTGACCCCATGGCCCAGGTCTCCGAGCATCTCGGCCAGGCTTTCACGGAAGGCCGTGTCGTCGTCCACGATCAGGATGCGGGCCATGGAAATTCCATTTCTATGCGGGTGCCTTGTGCAGTCTTGCCTTGTGCAGTCTTGGCCAGGGCGATCCGGCCGCCGTGGGCCTGGACGATTTCGCGCACCAGCGCCAATCCCAGCCCGGTGCCGCCGGGGCGTGCGGTGGTGAAGGGCTCGAACAGCGTGTCGCGCAGTTCGGCCGCGATGCCGGTGCCGTCATCGGCAATCCACAGCCGCAGGCAGCCTTTGGCGTCCCGGTCCGCGCCCAGTTCCACCCGGCCGCCGTCCGCCGTGTGCGCCAGGGCGTTGAGCAGCAGATTGTCCAGCGCGCGGGCCATCTGTGCGGGGTCCAGCAGCGGGCGGCGCCCTTCCCGCAGGTCCCGGGCAAGGCCGGCGGACACCGCCGTTGCCAGCTGCACGCCGCTGGCCTGGGCCATTTCTGCATGGGCCTGGAGCCTTTCGTCCAGCAGCTGCTGCAGGTCCACGGGCTCCGGGTGCACGCGGAAGGGCTGGGTCAAGGCCAGCAGGCTCGATACCAGGTCTTCCAGGCGCGCGGTCTGTGCCAGCACGGCCTCCAGGGCGCCCTGGCTGCGGGCCTGCCGCAGTGGCTCGGGCGCGGCCAGGGCGTTCTCGGCCTTCATGCGCATGGTGCCCAGCGGGTTGCGGATCTCGTGCGCCAGGCCGGCCGACAGCCGGCCCAGGGTGGCCAGCCGTTCGGCGCCGAGCAGTTGCTGCTCCATCTGTGCCGACTGCCGCTGCCAGCGCCGCAGCATTCTGCCCAGCCACAGGCCCGAGACCAGGACCATGCCCAGCAGCAGGCTGACGGCAAGGATGAGGGGGTTGACCACGTCGGCGCTGATCAGGGGGACGCGCATCAGCGTCCAGGCCACCAGGGCGGGCGCATCGGCCTGGGCCGGGCAGGCGGCAAAGACCACCGCCTCGCGCAGGCCGGGGCGCAGGTCGGTCACCAGCCCGGCGCTGTCCCTTGCGCGCTGGGCGGTGGAGGCGATGCGCTCCATCTCCGCACTGGGCGCATCGCGCTTGATGCCCGAGCCGTCATAGGTGGGAAACGCATAGGCCACCACGCCGGGGCCCTCGCGCCAGAAGCCGCCCTCCATGCCGGGGCGGTCGCGCAGCGCCAGGTCCAGCACGGCCTGCGCGGCGGACCGGGCCTGGGCAGATGGCGTGTCTGCCGTCAGCCCCGCCAGCCCCATGCGCGCGGCCCCGGCCTGCAGCGCGCTGCAGCTGACGCCTGCGGCGTCGCGGGCGCGGGCAATCTGCGGTTCGGTGCCCTGCCGGGTCAACAGCAACAGCAGCCACGCCAGCACCAGGGCGACGGCCGAGATGGTGAGCCAGAGGATCACCAGATCCCGTTGGATGGACTTTTGCGGGGACAGGGCCGGCTCCTGAAGTGATGCGCTGGAACATACACCGAAAGGGGGGCCGCGCCTGGCAGCCAGGGCAGCGTCGTCCTGCGCAGCCGCCGTGAAAGTAACGCCGTGGCGTGCCGGCGTTACGTGACATCGCCCGTAACGCTGCGGGGTGACACGGTGGTGGCTGTGCTTGGGTGCCCAAATAAATCAATAGGTTACAGATGGCTTTGCGTTGGATGAAGACGTCCAGGCCCATGGCACGCTTGTTGCAACAGGATGCAAAAAGCTTGTCGCAGTGTCTGGAAAACCGTGTGCTGCGCCGGCCGCCCCATTGATCGCTGTCTTTCGGAGGAGAAACCATGGCCGCTGTCTCGTTGTCGTTTGCAGGCATGCCCCTGCCGCGACTGCGCGCCTACCCGGAAAGGGCGCGCAGCAAGCCGTTGAACGTACCCGCGTCGTTTGCGTCTGCCGCCGTGCCGCGCACCGCTGCGCGCGAGGCGGGCGACGGAAGCCCCCATGCGCAGGTGGCGCAGGCGGCGCCGGTGGCGCTGCTCACGCGGGTGAGCGAGGGCGTGCGCATCGTGCGGCGCAGCGATGTGATCGTGGCGCAGGCCGGCGCCTTGCTGCAGCAGGGCGACCGGGTCATCGTGCCGCAGCAGGGCAGCGCGCAGGCGGTGTTCCAGGAGCAGGACGGGCAGGCGCTGCTGGGCAGCTTTGCCGGCGGAACGGATGCCACGCTGGCGTATTTCAGCCGCAAGGCGGATGCCTGCTCGGTGGTCTTTGACCTGGTGGCCGGCCATGTGGACCTGGCGCTGTCGGCCGTGGATGCCGGCATGCTCGGCGGCGGGCCGGCCGGCCGGGGGCGCAGGGCGATCGGATTTCACTGCTATTCACAACCCATTGCAGGCCGTTGAACGAAGGCGCTCACCATGCACGACATCATCGAACCCTCGCACAGTGACATGCCCCTGGATCTGGCCATCTGGCTGCCGCCCCTGCAGGCCTGGCGCAGCGTCTATGGCAACGGTTTCTGCGACGAGGCCATGCAGGCCTGCATGGACCGGCTCAAGGGCCTGGCACGCTGGCGTATTTCAGCCGCAAGGCGGATGCCTGCTCGGTGGTCTTTGACCTGGTGGCCGGCCATGTGGACCTGGCGCTGTCGGCCGTGGATGCCGGCATGCTCGGCGGCGGGCCGGCCGGCCGGGGGCGCAGGGCGATCGGATTTCACTGCTATTCACAACCCATTGCAGGCCGTTGAACGAAGGCGCTCACCATGCACGACATCATCGAACCCTCGCACAGCGACATGCCCCTGGATCTGGCCATCTGGCTGCCGCCCCTGCAGGCCTGGCGCAGCGTCTATGGCAACGGTTTCTGCGACGAGGCCATGCAGGCCTGCATGGACCGGCTCAAGGGCCTGGGCATCGATGCCCAATCGCTGGAGCGCGCGGGCGATACGCTGCTGGTTCGCGGGTTCGACCCCCGCACGCTGGCCGACACAGTGCTGCCCGGCCATCATGCCCGGCATGGCTGGATGCATGCGCTGGAGTCCGCCCTGGTGAGCGAGCCCGTGGTGCACGGCTCGCGCCAGGCCTATCTGCGGGCCGAGGTGCAGGCGCTGGGCTGCGTCTCCTTCGCGGGGCTGCACGAGATACGCGGCAAGGGCCACGCCACGGCGGGCGGCCAGGACATGGCGGTGCGCAGAATGCCCGCCAGGCTCATCAAGGGCTACCAGGCCGACATGCAGCTGGCGGGCCGCCTGCTGGACGATCTGCGGCTGGGCCATCTGGCGCTGGCATTCCAGCCCGTGACGCTGCTGGAGCCCGGGGGCATGGCAGGGGGAGGCAGTGGGACCGGCACGGGCCGCACGCTCTACCACGAGTGCCTGCTGCGCCGCAGCGTGTTCTCTGCCTACGACAACTATGCCGTGCCCCATGCCATCGAGGCGCTGGAGCGGCTGGGCCTGGCCGCGCGGCTGGACCGCAGCGTGCTGTGGTCGGTGATAGGGGCGCTGGAGATGAAGACCGGCCACAGCCTGGGCTGCAATCTGTCGGCCGCCTCGTTCTGCGACGAGGCCTGGTGGGAAGGCGTGTTCGACTATCTGGAGGAGCGGCCGGAGATCGCCCAGCGCCTGGTGCTGGAGATCACCGAGACCGGTGTCTTCCCCTGCGAGAAGGCCGCGCTGGGCCTGGTGCGGCACCTGCAGATCCTGGGCGTGCGCGTGGCGCTGGACGATATCGTTCCCCGGCGCGGCGGCCTGGACATCCTGGGCAAGCTGCGCGCCAACATCGTCAAGATCGACAAGTCCGTGCTGGACCAGAGCCTGCAGGCCCGGCCTTCGGCCCGGATGCTGCAGGGCCTGATCAGCCTGTGCGCCGACCGCGGCGCCTGCGTGATCGTGGAAGGCGTGGAGTCCGCCCAGGGCATGGAGGCCGTGGCGCTTGCGGGGGCGCATGGCGTGCAGGGGTTTTTCATAGCCCGGCCATCGCTGCATGGGCTGCTCGACCAGGTGGTGTGCGTTGCCGATGTGCTGGAGGTGCTGCAGGCGTCCGAGGCGCAGGAGGGCGACGCGCTGGACATGGCACTGAGCATGGCCCTGAGCTGGAGTGGCATGGACCGTGTGCCGGCTCTTTCGGCTGCCGACGGCGGGACTGGCGGGGCCGTCGGGGCTGTCGGGACTGTCGGGGCCCCTGCATCGGCGCTGTCCGCCGCCTAGGCGCGCAAGGGCCCGCACCTGAACGCAGACCGAGCCCGGCCCGCATTGCACCTTACTCCAGCATCAGCGGGCTCGCCTTGCGCCGCGCCATGGCCAGGCGGAACAGGTCCATGAAGCGCGGTGCCACGTTGGAGATGTGAAAGCGCTTGCCCGTCTCGCGCGCGGCCCGGCTGTAGCGCTGGCGCCGGGCCGGGTCGTCGCGCAGCTGGCGGATGGCGCCGATCCAGGCGTCGTCGCTGTCGGGCAGCAGCAGGCCGTTGACGTCGTTTTGCACCAGCTCCGGCACAAAGCCCCAGTTCGATCCGATCACGCAGCCGCCGCGCGCCAGGATCTCCATCAATCCCCAGTTGGCCACGCCGTAGCGCAGCGGGTAGAGGAACAGGTCCACCGAGGCCAGGGTGCGCGCGAACTCGTCGTACGGTAGCTTGCCCGGGAACTCCACCACCTGTGCGGCCGGGTGGATCTGCAGCAGATGGTCGCGGAAACTGGCCACCTTGCCCTGGTAGCGGCGCTCCACCCATTGCTGTTCGTAACCATAGGTCACGGCCGTGGGGTCGCCCAGGGCGATGAAGCGCATCTGCTGGCCATCGCCCTCGCGCACCAGGCGGTCGACCAGGCGCATGAAGGTCTCGAAGCCCTTGGAGCTGGACAGGTCGCGCGATGAGAAGGCCACGGTGAAGCGCGCGTCCTGGCGCGGCACCGGCTCGGCCTGCTCGTCAGGGGCCTGGATGTCGAAGCCCTCGAACTGCACGGCCACGCGCTCCTGCAGCAGCGGCGGGAACAGCGAGCGCGCATGGGCGCTGGGCGCGATGGTCAGGTCGCTGCACAGCACCTGGTGGTAGTGCAGCATTTCCATGTTGCGGTCGGCCAGGCGCTGGGACAGGTCGGGCGGGTAGTCGGGCTCGTTGCCGTGCACGCGGTAGCTGGGGAATTCGATGTAGCTGACGATGGCGGCATCGATCTCGCCGTACAGCAGGTTGGGCGCGGCCCACAGCGAGTGGGCGACCACCACGTCGATGCGCTTGCCCTTTTCCTTCTCGAAGGCCTGCAGGCCCTGCAGCAGGCCGCGGCCTATGCGCGCCGAGCGCTCCACCTTGCTGGAGTAGTAGTAGCTTTGCGGGCCGACGATGTCGCCATCGGGCCGGAACGACAGCAGGTGGTCGCACTGGCTGGCGTAGTTCTCGGCATGGCCGGGCATGGTCATGAACCAGCTGTCGGCCGCGCCGCTGGCGCGAAGGTGGCTGCACAGCAGGCTGTACTGGCTGGGGTAGACGGCGCTGACGAAGATGATGACCGGCTTGTCCTGCATGTTCGTGGAAGTCTCCATGGCGTGGGGGGATGGGATGTGTCGGAGGGCGTGCTCAGCCCGGCACGGGCACTTCGGGCTCGCCGTCGCTGATCTGGTACTTGCGCATCTTTTCCCAGAGCACCTTGCGGCTGATGCCCAGGTGCTGGGCCGTGTTCTGGCGCTTCCAGTCATTGGTGTTGAGCGCCGCGATGATGCGGTTGCGCTCGTCCATGTCCCAGTTGCTGCGGTCGGCCAGCAGGGGCTCGGCGGCGCCGGCGTCCGGCGGGAAGGTGGTGGCCGACAGGGCCTGGGCGTGCTGCAGGATGCGCTGCGTGGCGCCGTCGGCGTTCCAGTCGCGCGTCTGGCGGGCGGCCACGCCGATGCGCTCGGCCAGGTTGCGCAGCTCGCGCACATTGCCGGGGAAGTACATCTGGGCCACGGCGTCGAGGATGAAGAAGGGCGGCTCGCCCAGCTCCTTCATCGTGGCCTCGCCCACCACCTTGTGCAGGATGGCGTGGAAGATGGCCAGCTTGTCGGCCTCGCCGCGCTCCTCCAGGCTGGGGATCTGCAGCTCGATCACGGCCAGGCGGAAGAACAGGTCGGCCCGGAAGCGTCCCTCGCGCACCAGCCCGCGCAGCGGCTTGTTGGTGGCCGCCACCAGCCGGAAATCCAGCCGCACGGCGGCGGCCGACCCCAGCCGCGTGATGGCGCGCTCTTCCAGCACGCGCAGCAGCTTGACCTGCTGGTACAGCGGCAGGTCCGCGATCTCGTCCAGGAACAGCGTGCCGCCGTTGGCCTGCTCCAGATAGCCCTTGTGGGCATTGACCGCGCCCGTGAACGAGCCCTTGGCGTGGCCGAAGAACAGGGACTCGAACAGCCCGTCCGGGATGGCGCCGCAGTTGACCACCACGAAGGGGCCCTGGCCGTAGCGGTTGTTGCGCTCGTGCAGCCGCTCGGCAATGCGCTCCTTGCCCACGCCGGTCTCGCCGATGATGAGCACGCTGTGCTCGCAGTCGGCAAAGGTGTCCACGTCGCGCAGCAGGCGCTGCATGCAGTCGGCCACGGCGATGATGTCCTCCGAGCGCTGCACCTGGCGCTGGTTGCTCTGCATGCGCCGCAGTATGCGCACCAGCATGGCCCGCAGCTCGGCCCCCGTGAAGTCGAAGGGCAGCACATGCGAGTACTCCATGGCATAGGTGCCGGCGTTGGCGTCGCGCTGCTTGGCGCTGACCCACAGCACGGGCATGCCGAAGGTGCCCTCCACGCCCTGGCGCGTGAAGCGCGCGCCCTCCAGCACCGAGACGCTGACCACCGCGATCGCATTGCCCAGCTCGCTGGTGTCGGCGGGCAGGGTCAGCCCGTCGGCGCGCACCACGTCCACGCCCAGGTTGAGCACGCAGCGCTCCACCCGCTCGGCGATGTCGGCCTGGCCTTCCCAGACATAGATGACGAGCTCGTCCAGATTCACGTTGCATTCCCTCGTTGTCGATTCATGGATTGGATGGCCTGTGCAGTTCAAAAAACCAGTTGCGCCGTGTCGCAGCCGATGGACAGGGCCTTGATGTCGGTGCGGCCTACCTCCAGGCCCAGCGTGTCCTTGAGCACCGTGGTCAGCAGCCCGCCCACGCCATTGAGGATGGGCTTGAGCACGCCGGTGATCACCGGCTTGAGCAGGGTGCACAGGGCGCCGGTGCAGGTGAGGTTGTTGTCGCGGTTGAGCAGGGACTGGATCTCGGGGCTGTTGGCGTTGATCGCGTACAGGTACTGCGGGTGCGAGGTCAGCAGCTTGGTCACGTTGTGCTTGACGCAGCCGTTCCAGTTGAGCAGCGAGCTGAGCAGGCCCGCGCAGCTCTGGTAGCCGTTGTCGTAGGTGGAGATGCCCAGCACATCCAGCAGTCCGCCGGGCACGCTGGTGTAGGAGTTGAGGGCGGCCGAGAACGTGCCGCTGGGCCAGCTGGAGGAGGGACAAGCGAACAGGAAGCAGGATGTGGCGATGGCGTTGTTGAACGTGAAGTTGGAGGTGAGCAGCTTTGGCATGTAGTCCGGGTCGCCGGGCACACCGCGCCCGTTGAGCAGCAGGTTGGTCACGCTGGTCACGTTGTACAGGCCGTTGACCTTGGCGGCATCCAGGTAGGACTCCAGCAGCCGCGTGGTGATGTCGGTGGGCGTGGTGCCCGGCGGCTGCAGCAGGCCGCTGAGCAGGTTGAGCAGGCCCGTGACGATGTTGTCGACCGTGTCGCCCAGCGCCAGCTGGTTCACCTGCGTGGAGCGGTTGGTCTTGGACCAGTTGGGGTCGGCCGGATCTTCGTAGCCCGGCTCCATGCCCAGGCCCGTGGTGGAGTCGGTGTACTCCAGGGCCGGCACCCACAGCTTGCCGGTCAGCACGGGCAGGTGCAGCAGGGTGATGAGTTGCTCGTCCTGCAGGCCCTTCTCGCAGCTTTGCTTGTTGGCCGGGTCCATCTTGCCCACGCAGGCGTTGAGGATGGAGGACTTGACCGACAGGTCCATGGTCTGCGGGCTGGCGCTGCACTGCAGCGCCGTCAGCGTGCCCGTGGCGTTGGTGATGTCCACGGCAATGGGCAGCTTGACCTGGGTGCCCAGGATGTCCTTGACCAGCCATTTGAGCGCGCCGCCCAGCAACTGGTCCGTGTCCACGTTCAGGTTCAGCCGGATCTGAGCGCTGTAGCCCTGCGTGCCGACGGGGCCCACGGCAATGGTGGGCGGCTGCACGATGGTCAGCTGGGCCTTGATGAGGCCGGCCACATCGAGCTGGTTGGCCTGCAGCGCATGGCCGTTGGCACCGATGGCGATGGCGGTCTTGAGCACGTCGCCGATGCCCAGCTGCACGTCCATGGCCGCGTTCAGCGGATCGGTGCGGCCGGCGCCCAGGAAGGCGAACAGGCCCTTCTGGTCATCCAGGCTGCCCAGCGGGATCTTGATGGTGCTCAGGCCCGCGTTGATGATCTGGGTCTTGAGCGCGTTGAGCTGCACGGCCAGCGCGTTGTCGGTGATGGCGCTGATGGAGGCGTCGATCACGTTCAGCAGGGTGACGCTGGCGATGTTGGCCAGGCCCTCGGGCGACAGCGCGCGCAGCTGCTCTATGCCCAGGTTCACGCCCAGGGCCTTGAGCAGGCCGGCCGGGCTGATCTTGGCGTCGGCCAGGCCCTTGGAGTCCAGCAGGGTCAGCATGCCCACGTCCAGCCCCACCAGGCCCAGCAGCCCGCCCAGCGGCGTGTCCTTGTTGAAGCGCAGCAGCTGCGAGCCCACCTGGAAGGACGCCACCGAGTCGTTGCGCATGGCAATGGCCTCGGCCACCACGAGGCGGCTCCAGGTGCCGGGAAAGATGGTGGGCGAGGTGCCGCCCACCGTGACGCGCGCCGCGTTGAGCGGGCCGGAGGCGGCGTCGAAGAAGCGGCCGCCGCTGGACTGCCTGGCCGGGTCCGCCGGGTTCCAGTTGCCGCAGCTGACCAGGGTCTGGGCGCTGCTGCGGGTCAGGGGAACCGGCCAGTTGGCCGTGATGCTGTCCTCGCCCGCCGTCACGCAGGCGGCGCGGTTGCTGCGCTCGGCATTGATGGTCTGGGCGGCCTGGGTGGCTGCCAGATCGGCAATGCGCTGCAGGTCGCGCTTGGCGTAGTACATGTAGCCCAGGTCCACGATGCCGAGCAGCAGGAACAGCACCGAGCCCAGCAGGGCGAACTGCACCAGCAGGCTGCCGCCTTGCCGGCGCCCTGGCCGGCGCCCTTGCCGGCGCGTTCTGGGGCGTCGTACGGATGCGGGGAGGTGGGTGAGCATGCTCTGGTCCTCCTGTCTTAGCTGCCGGGGGCGAGCCTGATCAGGCTGCGGGCCTCCAGGCGCGTGGGTTCGCCCAGGGTCTGGCTGCCCACCTGCAGGCCCTGGCCCAGCACGGGGGGAAGCATGTACACCACGCTCAGCGTGGCCTGGGAACTGGTCCAGTCGATCTGCACCTGGGTGGGCGCCGTGCCGGGCGGAATGCCGCTGGCCGTCAGGCTCTGGTTCACCACGTCGGTGGTGGCCTGCAGGATGTTGGCGCGCTCGGCCGGCTTGGCCGGATTGAAGCCAGCCATCCCGCCGAAGGCCAGATGCTGGACCATGCGCGCGCCGTCGCCCGTGGCGCGCGCCACCGACTGCTGGGCCTGCAGCACGCGCCAGTACACGAACATGCCCATCAGCAGCATCACCATCACCCCGGCGATCAACGCGAACTCCACCGCCGCCACGCCGCGCTGCCGCCTGCGCAGCCCTGCCGCGAAGGTATCGCCGGTGTCCTGCATGAACTCGGCCGATGCAGCAGGGCGTGCCCCACGCACGGCATGCCCCAACCCAGGGACACCGAGGAAGGGCCTAAGCCGGCCGCGCCGCCCCGCCCCGAGGGTGTCGCCGGTGGCCCGGATGCCCCCCTCCCGCGAAGCGAGAGAGGGGGAAGGCGCGAAGCGACTCAGGGGGAGCTTCATAGCCCCCCCCTGTCCACCATGATGCTGGCGCTGGCGGTCAGCGTCGTCGGCATGACCAGGCCGAAGCCCGGCAGGGCGGGTGCTATCGGGCTGGTTCCATAAGGGATGGTGAAGCCCACGCGCACCATGCAGCGTTCGGCCACCAGCACGCCGCAGGTCAGCGTGGCCGAGCACAGCTCGCTGTTTTGCAGCCTGCAGATGCGCACGTCGATGCTGCCTGCCGTGGGCCTCAGGTCGGCCGGCAGCCAGTCCAGCCGCTGCTGCACCAGGCTGCGGGCTGCGTCCAGGCGGGCGCTGCGGCTGGTCTGGTAGCGCAGCGTGGCCCGCGCGGCGTCCTCGGCGGCGGCCTGCATGGATTCGCGCACCAGGAACGCCAGCCCGTAGCTGATGCAGGCGTACAGCAGGGCGAAGAACACCGGGAAGATGATGGCCCACTCCAGCGCGTACACCCCCCGCTGCCGCAGGCTGGCAGGCCGGTGGGGGTGGTGAGCGCGGAGTGGGCGCCGGATCATGGTCGTTCCTCAAGCTGCTGGCCGGGGCGGGCTCAGTTCTTGCCGCCGGCTTCGACGCCGGTCTTGTACAGGGCGGGGATTTCCGTCTCGAAGCTCTTGAGGTAGCGCGCATAGCTGCGCCGCGCCTGCTCGCCGTCGATGGGGCGGGCACGCTGGCCCGGCTGGCTGTGCTGCATTCCCAGCAGCCGCAGGGTGCCGCCGCCGATGTCGATCTCGCGCCGGGGCACGTACATCACGGTTCCATCGGGGTTGGTGTAGAGCGTGTAGCCGGCCAGGATGGAGTCGGTGGAGGGCTCGGCGAACACATGGGGCCGTGCATCCACCTGCTCGGGCGGGCTCTGCACTTCGCCAAAGGCCTGGGCGTGTGCCGGGGCCGTATGGGTCAGGGCCAGTGTCAGGGCCAGGCCGGCAGCCGGCAGCCAGGGCGCCAGCGCTGCGGCGGCTGCGCGGCGGGGCAAATGCATGCGGTGTGTGTCTGGCATGTCGTGGTCCTCAAAGTGGCGAGGCCGGTGCTGCGCCAGCGGCGCCGGACGGCTCGGACAGAAGAATGCGCCGGGTGATGCCGGCCGGCAGGGCGCTCGCGTCGGTGGCGGGCCTGGGCACGGGCTCCACGCCCCGCGCCTGCCGGGTCCCGGGCGCGGGCGCTGCGGACAGTTGGCCGCCGCGCAGGCGCACCGCCTCGTTCACGCTGGCCAGCTGGGACTGCAGGGTCTGCAGCGAGGTCTGGTCGATCATGGGCAGGGCGCCCTTGGCCTGGGGCTGCGCCAGCTGGCGCAGCAGCTGGGAGGCCTGGGTCTCGTTGCCGCTGGCCAGCCAGAACAGCACCATGTTCAACTGCACCCGCGCGTTGGCCGGGGCCAGCTGCGAGGCCTGCATGATGGGCATCTGCGCGGCGGCCAGCTGGCCGTCGAGCATGTGGGCGTAGGCCAGGTCGCTGAGCACGTTGGCGTCTATGGGATTGAGCTGGCGCGCCTTCTCCAGCTGTTCCACGGCCTGGCCATACTCGCCCTGGCTTGCGTGCAGCAGGCCCAGGCCGCGCCGCGCGCGTGCCGTGGTGGCGCCCTGCAGCAGCGCCTGGTAGGCCTGCCGGGCCTGCTCGGCCTGGCCGGTGTTGCGCAGCGCGTCGGCCCGCATCAGGCGCGATTCCGGTTGCGTGCCGTATTGCTGCTCGAAGGCCTCGGTATGCGCCAGCGATGCATACCACTGGCCGGCCTGCTGCATCTGCGTGATCAGGTCCAGATAGGTCTGGGCGTTGTCGACCTGGGTGGCCTGCTGGGCGTTTTGCAGCTGCTGCTGTGCCTGGGCTGCGGTCTCCTGCTGCGAAGAGGTGGCGCCGTAGCCTTGCGGCCCTTTGCCGGCGCAGCCGGCCAGGGCCAGGGCCATGGCCAGGGGGGCCAGGGCTGTCCGCGCTGTCAGTGCTGTCAGCGCTGGCGTCCGCCCGGCGGGGGGGCCTTTGTGGTGTCGCATGCCTAGCGTCCTCCCATGGTGGTCAATGCCCTGATCACGGCCAGGAAACCGGGGCCCGCCGTGATGACCAGCAGGGCGGGCAAAAGCGTGAGGACCATGACACCCGTCATCTTGACGGTGATGGAACCTATCTTTTCCTTGAAGCTGGCCTGGCGCTTTTCGCGCAGCCGGATGCTGAATTCCTTGAGCGGCTCCTGCACGGCGCCGCCATGCTTGTCCACCTGCACCAGCAGGTTGACGATGGCGCTCATGTCGTCGTCCGCGCTCATGTTGACCATGCGCTGGAAGGACTGCTCGCGCGTGCGGCCGGTGTTGTAGAGCTGGTTGGCCAGGGCCAGCTCGCCGCTGATGACGCGCAGCACGCCCTTGAACTCCGAGGCCAGGATCTGCAGGCTCTGGTCCACGCTCAGGCCCACGCCCTGCAGCAGTCTCAGCAGGTCCACGAACAGCGGCAGTTCCTCGACCACCTGCTCGCGCCGGCCCTTGGCCCGCGAGCGCAGAAACCACTTGGGAAGCATGAGCCCCAGGCTCACTCCCACAAAGCCGTAGACCAGCGCAGCGTTCTCGCCGGGGCGCAGCACACCCAGCGCCAGCAGGGGCAGGACCACGCACAGCACCATGCGGCTGGCCACATAGGCCATGCTGCCGTTGCGCGTGCCCACGCCGGCCTGGTCCAGCAGCTTGCGGTCCTCATCGGCCAGCAGGGCCTTGGCCACGCCCCATTGCAGCCAGGCCGGTGGCGGCAGGTTGGCCGCCACCGCCTGCGGGGAATCGGACGAACGCACGTTGATGGACAGCGGGTTGAGCAGTTGCGCGTCGTTGGCCTGCATGGCGCTCTTCGTGGCCGCCTTCGTGGTCGATGCCGAGTCGCGCGCCTGCAGGATCCTGGCGACCTGGCTGGAGGCGCGTGCCGAGCGCCACAGCCTCCACACCAGGGTGGACGCCCACAGCACCAGTCCCAGAGCGCCCAGGCCGATGCTGGCGATCCACAGTTGCTGCGTGTTCATGCGTGGCTCCTTGCGCAGACGGGTGGGCGGGCGTGTGCTTGTGCCTGTGCTGTCATGGGTTCACCTCAGCTTGGCCAGCCGGTACAGGAGAAAGGCGCCCAGGGCTTCCAGGGCGGCGGCGACCAGGACCATGGTCTGGCCGCTGTCGTCGTTCCACATGCGCATGAAATAGCCCCGGTTGATCACCATGATCAGCGTCCCCACCACCAGGGGCAGCAGGGCCAGCACCCAGGCCGACATGCGGATCTCGGAGGACAGCGCATGCAGTTCGCGCTCGGCGGACTGGCGGTCGCGGATGTAGGCCGAGACACGCTCCAGCACCAGGTCGGCGCGGCCGCCATAGCGCACGCTCATGCGGAACACGGCGGCCAGCAGGCCGAATTCGGGCAGGCGCCAGTTGCGCTCGAGCTGGCCCATGGCCTGCCCCAGATCGGGCGAGGCACTGAGCATGGCCGCCGCCTGCTGCAGGGCATCGCCCAGCGGATCGGGGACGTTGTTCAGCGCCATCTGGAAGGCCGCATGGGGCGAGTTGCCGATGGAGATCAGGCGGACCATGTTGTCCAGGAAGCCGGGCAGCTGCTGCAGCAGCCTTTCGCGGCGCTTGGCCTGCCGCCGCCAGATGCCCAGGCCCAGAAGCACGGCATAGAGCACAGCCACCACCAGCCCTGCCGCCGCTCCTGCCTGGCTGGCAGCCAGCAGGGCCAGGACCAGGCCGGTGATGGCGAACAGGGCCAGGGTGTTGGATGAGATGCCCCAGGACTGGATGCCCAGGCGCTGGTTCAGCCATTGCACCGCGGCGGGCGCCGGCGCAGGCTGCGGCGCGGCGGGCTTGTAGACAGGCTCGGCCATGGCAAGCGCGGGCGCAATCGCCTCCCTGTGGCCTTCGACGCTGCGCTGCAGGTGCAGCTTTATCGACTGCTCATGCTCCTTGCGGCGCCCGCGCATGATCACCCACAGCGCCAGTGCCAGCAGCAGGCAGGCCAGCGCGCCAAGGATGAGGATCACGGGTGCCAGGCCTGTCATCGCACGCCTCCGCTGCCGGCCTGCTGCTGCGAGCGCCACCAGCTCAGCAGCTTGGGCGAGTGGGGCGAGATGCCCAGCGAGACCCAGTGGTCGATTTCCTGCCCGTCGCCGCCGACCTGGGGCTCGTAGCGGTACAGCTCCTGCATGGAGATCATGTTGTCGGTCATGCCCGTGACCTCGGTCAGCGACAGCAGGCGCCGGCGGCCGTTGGACAGGCGTCCGATCTGCACGATGAAGTCCACGGCATTGGCGATCTGGCGGCGCAGGCTGACCTCGCTGCCCTGAAAGCCCGCAAAGCCTGCCAGCATCTCGGCCCGGTACAGGCACTCGCGCGGCGAGCTGGCGTGGATGGTGCCCATGGAGCCGTCATGGCCGGTGTTCATGGCCTGCAGCAGCTCCAGCACTTCGCCGCCGCGCACTTCGCCGACGATGATGCGGTCGGGCCGCATGCGCAGGCTGTTGCGCAGCAGGTCGCGGATGCTGACGTGGCCCGAGCCGTCGAAGCCGCCGGGGCGGCTTTCCAGCCGCACCACATGGTTGTGGTTGAGGGCCAGCTCGGCCGTGTCCTCGATGGAGACGATGCGCTCGCTGGAGGGGATGAAGCTGGCCAGCGCGTTGAGCAGCGAGGTCTTGCCCGAGCTGGTGCCGCCGCTGACCAGGATGTTGCAGCGCGCCTGCACGGCCATCTCCAGGATGCGGCAGATGTCGTGGTTGAAGGTGCCCAGCTGCACCAGCTCGGAAGGCGTCAGCGGGTCCTTGCGGAACTTGCGGATGGAGACCGAGGGGCCGTCGATGGACAGCGGCTCGATGATGACGTTGATGCGCCCGCCATCGGGCAGGCGGGCATCGACCATGGGGCTGGATTCATCGAGACGCCGGCCCAGCGGCGCCAGGATGCGGCGCACGATGCGCAGCACATGCTCGTCGTCCTTGAAGTGCAGGGTCTCGCGCTGCAGCACGCCGCCGCGCGAGACGTAGATGTTGCCATGGCCGTTGATGAGGATGTCCTCGACCCGGGGGTCCTCCAGCAGCGGCTGCAGCGGTCCCAGTCCCGTGAGTTCGCGCGTGAGGGCGCGCGCCACCTGCAGCGCTTCCTGCTCGTTGACGGGCACGGAGTGCAGGCGGATGAAGCTGTCCAGCTCCATCAGCACGAACTGCGCGATGGCAGCCTGCGACCAGCGGCCGAACTCGGCGCCCAGCTCCTCGATGCGGCTGAGCAAATGCTCGTGCGTGCGGTTCTTCAGGTCGAGGAACAGCGCGCTTTGCTCGAACTCGCTGGCCTGTGCGTCCGCCAGATGGGAATAAGCCGTGGTCGTCATGGTGCGTTCAGCTTCTTGTTCGGTGGAAGAAACGGTTCAGTCCGCGGGCGGGCGCGGCCTGATCGCCCGCATGGGCCTGGTGGTGGGTGGTGATCAGCAAGGTGGCGAGCTTGTCCACGGCCTGCACATAGGGCTCCCGCTGCAGGCGGCTGGGCAGCAGCTGGCCCTGGTTGACGGCCTGGGCCAGCTCCCGGCGGCGCTCGGGGATGGTGGCCAGCAGCGGCAGCTGCAGCTGCCTGGCGATCTGCTGGGCCTCCAGTTCGAGCTGGCTGTCGTGCCGGCTGACGATGAGGTGCATGCGTTCGCGCTCGATCTTTTGCTCGTCCAGCTGGCGCAGCAGTTCGGTGGTGGAGACCACGCTGGCCACGCTCTGGTCGCAGACCACCCAGACCTGGCTGGCGCGCAGCGCCACGCGCATGGCCAGGTGGGTGGGGACGACGGCGCCCAGGTCGGCAATCACGTGGCGGAAGTACTGGCGCAGGCGCAGCAGCAGGGCATCGACGTCGGCATACGAGACATCGCGCAGGCGGCTGGACTGGCGCGGCAGCGTGAGCATGCGCAGGCCGCTTTCGTGGCGTGACAGGCCGGTGGAGGCCAGGCGCCGGTCGAAGCGGCGCAGGTTGTTGACGGCCTCGATGAAGTCGAAGTCGCTTTGCGTTCCCATGTACAGGGAGCAGTCGCCGCTGGGATTGCCCAGGTCGATGAGCAGGCCGTCCAGCGTTTCGTTGCTGATTTCGCTGGCGCTGATTTCCTTGCCCTCGATCCGGCCGTGCAGGCGCTTTTGCAGATACCAGGCCAGGTGCGAGACCAGCAGGCTGCTGCCCAGGCCCGCGCGTGCGGACAGGATGGCCGTCAGCGGCGCGCTGGGCGCGCTGGACTGCGGTGCCGGCATGCGCTTGATCAGCTCGCGCACGGTCTGCAGCGCGGTCTGCACGGGCGCGTCCACGTCCAGGAAATCCTGCACGCCGGCACGCAGGGCGGCCAGCATGCACTGCGGGTACTTGGTGCGGCCCACAGCCACGCAGGGCAGGTGGGGGTGGGAGATGTGCAGCTGGGAGGCCAGATGGGCGGCCTCGTCGGTGGACAGCGGGTCGAAATGCACAAAGATGGCATGCGGCATGAAGCGCTGTACCTGCTCCGTGATGTTGTCCTGGAAGCGCGCCACGTGCAGCCGTGTGCCGTCCAGCATGCGCTGCATCCAGGACTGGGCCAGCGCGCTTTCGGGCGTGCCGGCATGGATGAACAGCAGCTCCATCTCCAGCACATCGTCGAGCGGCTGTGGCGGCTGGCGCAGCGCGGCAGTCGATGCAGCGGCGGACGCCGCTGCGGCATGGGGCGGCGCCATCCTGTCCGGTGGCGCCTTGTCCAGCAGCGCCTTGTCCAGCAGCGCTTTTTCCTGGGCCATCGCGTCGGTGGCGGGCTGCAGCTTGCCGGCCAGCGAGGTCGAGGAACGCAGACCCAGCAATGTCTCCAGCGAGGTGGGTGAGCCGATGGCCGGCGAGCCTGTGGCGTCCACAGGCGAATCGGTTGCGGTGGGCTTGCTTGTCATGTCGTCAGTACGAGAAACCGGGTACGGCGGTGTCTTGGTTCATTCCGCCGGCGAGGTAGGGCAGCCAGACCTTGCCGGCGTTGCGCTGCTCGGAGCGCGCGCCCGGCAGCAGGGCTTCGAGGTTGGTGCTGGCGGGCAGCGGGTGGACCAGGCGCGGGGTGACGATGATCACCAGCTCGGTCTCTTCCTGCGTGTAGTTGAGGTTCTTGAAGAACGTGCCCAGGATGGGCAGGTCGCCCAGCACGGGCACCTTGCTGACGTTGGAGGTGGTGGCGCGGCTGACCAGCCCGCCGATGACGAAGCTCTCGCCATCGGCCAGCTCCACCGAGGTGTCCGCGCGGCGCGTGCGGATGGCGGGCACGGTGACGCCGCTGATGGTCACGCCGCTGTTGAAGTCCAGGTCGCTGGCCTCGGGCGAGACCTTCAGGGCGATGCGCTCGTCCGACAGGATGGTGGGCGTCAGCTGCAGCTTGATGCCGAATTCCTTGTACTGGATGGCAATGTTGCCGTCGCGCGCAGGCACGGGAATCGGCAGCTCGCCGCCGGCCAGAAAGCTGGCGTTCTGGCCGGTCTGTGCCAGCAGGGTCGGCCGGGCCAGCACGCGGGCCATGCCGTTGCCCTCGAGGATGCTCAGCTGCGTGACGATGCCGGCGCCGCTGAAGGCCTTGCCGAAGGTCATCACCAGGCTCATGGCGCTGGCAATGGCCGAGGAGGTGTTGTTGGACACGCTGCCCGATCCCGTGTTGCCCGAGCCCGTGCCGCCCGACCCGGTATTGCCCGTTCCCGTGCCCGTGCCGTTGGTATTGGTGCTGATGCTGCCGACCACGCCGGGGCTGAAGCTGCCGAAGCTGAAGCCCTGGTTGTTGCGCCCGCCGCTGTAGATATTGACGCCTACGCGCTTCATGGCGGATTTCTTGAACTCCACCACCTGCACGTCCACCTGCACGGTGTTGCTCCTGACATCGATCTGCGCGTTGTCCACCAGCGGCGTCTGGGCGGGCGCGCCCAGGCGCAGTTCGGCCACGGCCTGGGCATGCTCGGGGACCGAGGCCAGCCGCTTTTCCAGCAGCAGGTGCTGGCCTCTGACCTGGACCTCCCAGCGCTGGGGAACGCCGCCCTTGCGGGGCCACACCACCAAGCTGGTGCTGCCCTGGGCCTTGGGCGTGAGCAGCAGCTCGGTTCCGCCGGAGCCGGAGCCGGCACTGGCGCCGGAGCCGGAGCCCGGCGTGGCGCGCAGCAGTTTCACATCCAGCACATTGGGGTCGCCCACGGCGATGCGGACCGGGGCGTCGGCCAGCGCCATCAGGTGCTGGCGCCCGGCCACCAGCTGCAGGGATTCGCCAGAAAGCATGTCGCCGGCACCAGGGTTGGCCATGCCCTGGCCGGCAGCGGTGTCCGCTGGGGCAGACACCGCTGGCGTCAAGGCCAGCAAGGCCATGCTGCCGCACAGCGTCCAGACCGCCCTCTGCAGCGGCGTTGCCCCGGCCGTCGAGATGTTCTTGCACTTCATGGCATCTCCCTCTTGTTGTGTGTTGTCAGTAGTTCACCATCTGCACGGCCGCTCCGTTGTGCAGCTCCACCGTGCGTTCGCGCGGGGCCCGCTGCGGCTGCGGCCGCACGGCGGGCGCGAGGGCCGTCATGGGCTGCGCGGCCGGCTTGCGGATGTTCCTGGCGTCGGCGCCGGTGGCCAGGTCCTGCATGCGCAGGCCGGCGAAGGCGCGGTCTGCACCCTCCAGCGTCTGGTCCTTCCTGAGGCGGCCGGCCACCGGCTGCAGCGCGCCGGGCAGGGCGGCGAAGAGCTTGGGATCGGGTACGGACAGGTCGTCGGGGTTGCGCAGGGCCAGGGTGAGCTGGCCGAATTTCTCGGCCAGCGTGAGGCGCTCCACATCGTCCAGCGGCACGGCCAGCACGGCCGATTGCACGTTCTCCGGGCGCTGGCCTGCCTGATCGCCGGCGCTGGCGCGGCGCAGCGGCGAGCCTGACGACTCCTTGTCCTGCTGTGCCTGGCGCTGGGCCGCCGACAGGGGCGGGCGCTCGACGCTGCCGGCGCCATAGGCCAGCACGCGGCTGCGCGCCAGCAGCAGCCGGGTCTGCGCGTCCACGGGCGCCTGGTCGGACTTGCCGTCCAGCGTGAAGTAGACATCCACAAAATCACCGGGGCGCACATGGTGGCCTGCGGCCATCTGCTCCCGGATGGCAATCGCAACGGCCCGCTGGCCCGGCTCCAGTTGCAGCGCCAGGCCGCTGAGCAGTTGCTGCTCGAACAGCGGGGTGCCCGGTGTGAGCGGCATCAGCGTGGTGCGGCCCAGCACGTCGTCGGTTGCGGCAAAGCTGCCCGGCACGGGGGCAGGCAGCTGGGCCAGCTTCACATCGTCGCTGCCGATGCGCTGGCCTGCGGCAATGGCCTGGGCCACGACCACGACGGCGTGCAGCTGGGCCGGTTCGGGGGCCGGCTGCGACGAGGCCGCGGGGGAGGGGGCAGCCACGGGGCGTGCGGGCTGGCTGCCCAGCATCCAGGCAAGGCCCGCAAGCACGATGGCAAGCCCCACCAGCAGTCCGGCAAGAATCTTGGTGAGGTTCATGGCTGGGACTCCTGGTGCAAGTGCGTTGCGACGGTGTTCAGGGCCGGGGGCTGCCCTGGCGCTTTCCTGCCATGGCGGAGAAGCTCCTCCAGGGCAGGAAAGCGTCCAGGCAGCGCACGGCCATGGCGTGTGGCGGAGCCGGTCCATGGACGGCGTGGAGGCAGGCAGGTGACAGGCATGGGCATCTCCGGTTCAGACAAGTGGCTGGCTGTGGCGCCAGGCCAGGGCGATGGCCGCAATGGCCATGTAGCCGGCATAGGGGATGGAGCGCTGGGGCTGGCGCGGTCCATCGGTGGCGCCTGCGGGCCGGGGCGTCGCGCCAAGGGGCGCCAGGCGGGCCGTCCAGGACAGGGCCGCGCTGGACAGGGGCAGCCGTGCCTGCAGCCACAGCCCGGTGGGGCTGTCCCGAAGGTGGCGCAGCGACAGAACCAGTACACCGTGCAGGCCGGCCAGCAGGCTGCCGCCGGTCCAGATCAGCAGCAGGTCGAAGCCCCACCCGAACCACAGTCCCGCGACCGCGCCGAACTTGACGTCGCCCGCTCCCATCCAGCGCAGTGCATAGAAAGGAAGCAGTACGGCAAACCCCGCCAGCATGCCGGCCAGCGCGTTCCAGGCCGAGACCTGGAACGGCTGGGCCCCACTGGCCAATGCGCCAGCGCCTGTGGCCAGGCCGAGCAGCACCATCCAGTTGCGCACGCGGCGGATGCGCAGATCCATGGCCGCAATCGTTGCGAGCCATGTGATGCAGACGCATAGCCATAGCGAGGTCGGCTCCATCTTCAGGGCGCAAGACCTGTGAGCTTGGTGGCCAACCGGTTGAACAGTCCGTTCAGATCGGTGCCCAGCGCGGTGGCGCCCACGACGATGCCCACGGCAATCAGCCCGGCAATCAGTCCGTACTCGATGGCGGTGGCGCCTTCCTCGTCTTTCCAGAAGTTCTTGATCGTTTCGGTCATGTCATGGTCCTTTCGGTTTGCAAGTTGCCTCGGGGCCGGTGGCCGGCATGGCGATCGCGCATCGGGCCGCCCCCTTGCGGGCCCACTCGGATCGCGCCGGAGCCGGCGCTCAGGGCGTGAAGCCGGTGAGCTTGGTGGCGATCCGTGTGAACAGGCCGTTCAGATTGGTGCCCAGCGCAGTGGCGCCCACCACGATCCCCACGGCGATGAGGCCGGCGATCAAGCCGTACTCGATGGCGGTGGCGCCTTCCTCGTCTTTCCAGAAGTTCTTGATGATGTCGGTCATGGCATCGTCCTTTCGGTTGCAAAAGCCCATCGTTGTCGATGGCAGCGGCTGGCGATGGGCCCAAGCCGGCCGCTGCACGGGAACCCCTGCTTCCCACTTCACCACTGCTGTCGCGCGGCGGTGGTTTGAAAAGCGTCTGAAATGGGGCGCAACTGCTGCTCAAGGCGCAGCTGGATTCGTTGGGGCATGGCGCTGGCGGACAGGGTGGCCACGGCAGCGTCCATGGGGTCGGGGCGGGTGCGCGAGGGGGCCTGGCCGGGAGCCATGCCGGGCACCGTGCCGGGCGAGGGGTCCGGCGTGCCGCCACCTGCTGGAATGGGTTTTTGCGTGCTGAACAGCGCGTTCAGCCATTGGTCGGGCGGGTCCTGCGGCAGCAGGCGGCCGGTGGTGCGCGCCAGGCGCAGTTCGTTGATGCGCTGGTCGTAGATGGCGTCGGCCTCGTCCAGCAGCAGGCGCTGCATGTCCAGCTGCGCGTCCAGCACCTGGGCCAGGCTGCCGCGGCCGACTTCGAGCAGGCGCCGGCGGCCCTCGAAGGCGGCGCGCGCCTCGCGCACGGCGTCGGCCAGCTGGCTTTCGCGCTGGCGGCCGGACTGGGTGCGGCCCCAGGCGGCGGAGGCGGTCTCGCGCACCTGGCGGCGCACGGTTTCCTGTTGCGCTTCCTGGGCCTGCAGTTCGTTGATGGCCTTGAGGATGCGGTCGCGCAGCTCGAAGCCGTTGCCGAAGTTCCAGCTCAGCTCCACGCCGTAGCGCGTGCCCTCGGCATAGAGCACGCCGCTGGGGTCGCGCGTGTGGGCCACCACGGCGGCCAGGGTGGGAAAGCGCTGGGATTTGCTGCGGTCGACTTCGGCGCGGGCCTTCTCGATCTGCTGCTGCATTTCCTGCAGCTCGGGGCTGACGGCTTCGGACGCCTGCAGGGCCGAGTCTTCGCTGGCCGGCATCCATTGCTCGGGCACATTGAGCTGGGGCAGCCAGCCGGCCTGGGGCGTGAAGCCGAAGTAGCGCGTGAAGCGGGCCAGCGCATCCATGCGCTGCGACTCCAGCGCATGCTGCTGGGCCAGGGCGCCGGCCTGGCGCGAGGCGGCCTGGCGCAGGTCGTTGCGGCCCACGGCGCCCAGTTCGGCGCGGCGCTCCTCGATGCGCGCGAGCTGGCCGATGATGCGTGCCGACTCGGCCGCCACGCGCGCCTTGTCCTCGAAGCGGTGCAGCTCCAGCAGGGCGGTCAGTGCCTCCAGCAGCACGTTCTGGCGCGTGCCGTAGAGTACGCTGCCCTGGGCCGCTTCCTGCGATTCGGCCGAGCGGATGCCCGCGCCGATGGCTCCGCCATCGAGCAGGGCCATGCGCACTTCGGCATTGACGGCGGTGTACGACTCGCGGCCCCGGCGGAGCTTGGCATCGCCCGTGTTGGTGCCCACCTTGAAGGTGGGCCAGCGCGCGCCGCGCGCGGTGTTCACGTCATGCCCGGCCGATTCCAGCGCGGCGCGCGCCTTGCGCACGTCGGGGTATTCGTCGAGCAGGGCGTAGAGGGCATCGAGCAGGCGGCGCTGCCCGCTGTCGCTGGCCAGGGTGCCGGGCGTGAGCTGCTGGGCCAGGCGCAGGACCACGGCGTCGGGTACCGGGACGGATGCGGGTTCGGGTGAAGGTGCGGGTGCGGGTGCGTGAGCGTGAGCGTGAGCGTGAGCGGATTCCGCCGTGCCCGCCGCAGCCGTGGTGGCCAGGTCCGGTTCCTCGGCCGCCATGGGCGCTGCCTTAGCCTGCAGCGCCTGCAGGGCCGATACGCAGCAGGCAGCGGCCAGCAGCTGGCGCAGCCGGGCGTGCCAGCCTGTGGTGGGAGTGGACGGGCGGCCTTGCATCAGGGCTCCCGGAAGGCTTCGCTCTGGATGCGCAGCACGGGCCGCAGCAAGTACCAGATAAAGGGTTCGTGGCCCAGCAGCAGGTCGAGCTCGGCCTGCATGCCGGTGGTGATGCGGTTGTCGGTGCGGCCCACCCAGGGCTGCTCCAGGCTGGCCTGGATGCGGAAGTACGAGGGCGAGTCGGCCAGGTTGGGGTCGCGGTCGGCATCGGCAGCCACCAGGGTGACCTGGCCGGGCACCGAGCCGTAGCGCAGGAAATCGTAGGCCGAGATCTTCACCCGGGTGGGCTGGCCGGTGCGCACGTAGCCACGGTCGGCGGGGCTCAGGCGTGCTTCGACGATGACCTCGTCCTTGTCGGGCACGACTTCGAGGATGGGCTCGCCTGGCTTGACCACCCAGCCTGCACCCGAGCTGCGCAGTCCCTTGACGAAGCCGCTGGTGGGCGCCAGCACGGCGGTGCGCGTGCGCTGGGTCCGGGCGCGCACCAGGTCTTCGTTGAGGCTGGCCAGCTCGCGTTCGGTCTGGGCCAGTTCGTCGGAGGCGCGGCGGCGGAAGGCGCCCTGGGTCTCCTGCAGCTTGGCCTGGGCCTGCTCGATCTTGGCGCGGTTGCTGAACAGCGTCTGGCGCGATGCCGCCAGCTCGGCGCGGACCTGCTCCAGCGCCCGCTGCTTGTCCAGCACTTCCAGCTGGCCGATCAGCTGCTCGGCGGCGAGCTGCCCGGCAATGGAGGCTTCCTGCTGGTGCAGGCGCAGATTGGTCTCCAGCCCCTCGATGCGGGCCTGGACCTGGGCCACGTCGCCGCGCGCCTGCTGCAGCTGGGCCTGGGCCGCGGCAATGCTGCCCTGGTGTTCCAGCGCGCGGGCCGAGAAGGCGCCCAGCTCGGCCTGGACCACCTGCGGGTCCAGGTCGGCCGGGAAACTGGCGCGCTGCAGCGGCCTGCCCTGGCTTTCCGCGCCCAGCCGTACCTTGACCGCCTGGGCCGTGGCCATGCGCGCCGTGAGCTGTTCGAGGTTGAGGCTGTTGCCGCCCAGGTCGATCTCCAGCAGGGGCTGGCCCTGGGTCACGGCCTGGCCTTCGCGCACATGGACGGCGGTGACGATGCCGCCTTCCAGATGCTGCACGGTCTGCACGCGGTCGGAGGGGATGACCTGGCCGCTGGCCACCACCACGTTCTCCACGGGATAGAACAGGCCGGTGATCACCAGCGCGGTGACCGGGATGGCGAGCAGCCACTTGCCGCGCGCCAGGCCTGCCCAGCGCGATACGGGGGGCGTTGCGGGTGGCGTTGCGCCGGATGCATCCGCGCCGGCCCCGGCCGGCCCGGCCTCGAGCGGGCGGGATGGCTGGTGCGACTGGCGCAGCACCAGGGGCAGATCGTCGTAGCGGCCGGCTCTCATGAGGCAAGCTCCGGCGCCACGGCGGGCTGGTCGGGATGCGGGGCCTTGTCGGCGGGTGCGGGGGCCGCTGCGGGCACGGCGGCCTCGCGTGCCGTGCCGAACAGCTGGGGCAGCAGTTGCTGGGGCAAGCCATGCTCGATGCCGCCATCGCCGCGCACATGGTAGAGGTGCTGGGCCATGGAGGCCACGCGCAGCGAGTGCGTGACGACGATGACCGTGTGCTTGAGCGCAATCTGCCGCAGTGTCTGCAGCAGGGCGGTTTCGCTCTCGAAATCCAGGTCGTTGCTGGGCTCGTCCAGGATCAGCACGGAGGGGTTGCGCAGGAACAGCTGGGCCAGGGCCAGCTTGCGCAGCTCGCCCGCCGACAGGCCCGCGCCGCCTTCGCCCAGCACCGTCTGGTAGCCCTGGGGCAGGCGGCTGATGAAGCCATGCGCGCCCGAGATCTGGCAGGCGGTGACGATCTTGTGGTCGTCGGCATCGGGGTTGACCATGCGCAGCCCGTCCACGATGGGGCCGCTGAACCAGTACACCTGCTGGGCCAGGCAGCCTATCCAGCGGCCCAGCTCGGCGCGCGGGAACTGGGCCATGTCGTATTCATCGATGAAGATGCGGCCCTGCGTGGGCTGGTAGAGCCCTGCCAGCAGCTTGGCCAGGGTGGACTTGCCGGCGCCGTTGCGCCCCACGATGGCGTGCAGCCCGCCGGGGCCGATCTCCAGCGAGGCCTGCTCCAGCGCCACGTGGCCGCCCGGATAGTGGAAGCTGGCCTGGTCCAGGCGCAGCCGGCCCTGGGGACGCGGCAGGTCCACGGTCTCGGCCGTGATTTCGACGGGCTCCTCCAGCACGGACTGCAGGCGGCGTGCGGCCTCGTTGGCCTGGGCCAGCGAGCGCCAGTTGCTGGCCAGCTGCGAGATGGGGCCCAGCGCCTTGCCCGACAGCAGGTTCACGGCCATCAGGCTGCCGATGCTCATCCACTGCGCATTGATGGCAATGGCACCCACGGTGATCACCGCGATGGAGAACAGCGTCAGCAGCACGGTGCTGGCTTCGCGCGCGTTTTCCATCTCGCCGTTCTTGCCGAAGCTCTCGGCCAGCCAGCGGTCATAGCCGTTTTGCCAGTTCTGGCGCGCGGCGGCGTCGTAGCCAAGCACCTTCAGCGTGGCGCGGGCGTTGCAGACTTCGGCCGTGCCCCGGTCCAGCATGCGGGCCTGGGCGATTTCCTCCACGCGGCCGCTGCGCACCTCGTCGGCCCACCACCAAGCCAGCACGCCCATGATGAGCATGGCCACCAGGATCACCGGCAGCACGGGCCAGGCAATGATGCCGATGACCACCAGGGCCAGCAGGGCCATGGGCAGGTCCAGCAGCGAGGTCGCCAGGCCCCCCGACATGCCCGAGCGCATGGCGCTCACGTCGCGGAACAGCTGCAGCCACTGGCTGGAAGAGCGCTGCTCCAGCGCGGCCAGCGGGTGGCGCAGCATGGAATGCATCAGCGCCTGGGAGACATCGCGGTCGATCATGGCGCCGGCTTCGCGCAGGGCGCGGGCGCGCCGGCGGCGCAGCCACCATTCCAGGCCCAGGAAGCACAGCACGCCGGCCACCATGGCCGTGAGCGTGGCCGTGCCGCCGCGTGCAATGACGCGGTTGTAGACCTGCAGCAGGAAGATGGATGGCAACAGGCCCAGCACACTGATGGGCAGGGACAGCCACGCGGCACGGCGCAGCTGGTGAGCGGCCCGGTCGAAGGACTCGGCGATGGCAGTTGCAAAAGCCCCCACCGTCTCCGTTCCCGACGGCATCGCCGTGGCCTTGGCCAACTGGCGGGGAAGAAGGTATCGGATCATGTTCTGATGGGCTTAGTAAACGTCTTTACAAAATGTAAAGGCGCTCGTTTCCCAAATACTGTAGCGAGTTATATACAGTCCTCTATAAGTTTTATTCAATCAATAATGCATGTTCATTTGATTTTGATGTGGATCAAAGCGGATGGCGGGGCTGGATGCTATTAGGTGGGCCCCGTGTCCACTGAAACTGTCTCGTATGGCATCTGCGGCCAGGGCCAGATTGGTAGTGGCGCGGCCTGCCAACAAAACCGTGTCGCCTTTATGGGTTGTGCGAAGAAGTGAACAGATCAATTGATTGAGATCGTCATACCAATTGACGTGCAGAAGATCTGCCAGCGCCGCCGCCAGCTGCCGCAGCGGCTCGCCGTACAGCAGTACGCGCCGGGCCTGGGCCGCGCGCACCAGCGGCTCCAGCGCCAGCTGTGCAGTGTCCATGCTGACCTGGCCCGGCTGTATGCCGGCCAGCACGATCAGCCTGCGGCTGACATGGGGGGCGTGCTCCTGCAGCTGCGAAAAAGCAGCATGCATGGACAGTAAGTGGTTGCTCAGGCTATGGTCCAGCAGGCAGATTCCACTAGGCAGCAGCTGCGGCTGGCCGGCGCCGATCAGCGGCCGCCAGTGCGCGAGCGAGGCCTGGACCTGTGCAGGCGCATAGCCCAGCGCATGCATGGCGGCCAGCGCGGCCTGAGCATTGCGGGCCATGTGGTGGCCATCCGATTGCAGGGAAATCCCGAGGCGCCGGTTGTCTATGCTTATTTGCAGATTTCCATTGTGAAACCCCATTTCACGGACCTGCGCATTGGAATGCGGCCCGAAGGTGATGAGACGCATTCCCATGCGTTGTGCATTCTCAATAATGCACGGGTTTTCACCTATGTCTTGTTCGATCACCAATGCACTGCCTTTGTGCATGTGCTGCATGGCTTCCACGACTTCCTGCAGCGCCTCGTATTTGCGGCAGGCGGACAGACCGGCCGGTCCGCACTGCTCGGAATCACCAGTACTGGGGATGTCATTAATTGAAAGATTAGTAATAACCAGAATGTCTGGATCAATCAGCGGCAGATCTCCACGCAGTGCCTGCAATGGCAGCTCCAGCAGGGCGCAGGGCGCTGCCTCGCTCCAGTTGATCATCTGCAGCGCCGTGCCCTGGGACAGCAGGGCGTCGCCCCGTGCATCGCCGCCGTCCTGCAGGCATTGGCGCAGCATGCCCAGGGTGGATGTCTTGCCCACGCAGCCGCTGACCGCGATCACGGGCGCCTGGATGCGGCGCCGGGCGGCCTGCGCCAGGCTGCGCAACCCTTCCTGTATGTCGGGCACATGCAGCACGGGCACGCCATGGTGCAGCAGGCCCTGCGGGCTGCTGCTGATCAGGGCCGAGGCCCGCAGCGTGGGCAGCGCGGCGGCCTGCACGCCCAGGGCCATGCCGGCACGCCGCACCAGCACGGCGGCGCCGGGCTGATGGTGCAGGCGGCTGGCGTCCAGCCCCGCGCAGCAGGTGCCGGTACCTCTGCCTTGCGCTGACGGGGCATCCAGCCAGCGTCCGTTCATCAGCTCGGCCAGTGCAGGGCCTTCCCAGGACATGGACGGGTACAGGGTCCCGGCCGCGGGCGAGAAAGCCGGCCGGCCCGCGGCCTCGCCGTCGCGCGCCCCCGGCAAGCAGGCCCTGGCAGGGCTGCCGTCCGCATCCGGGCCATTGCCGGCCTGCGCAGGCACGGCCTCGCCTTCGCCTTCGCCTTCGGTTTCGTGCTCCGGTTCGGTTTCGGCCACGGCGTGGCTGGCAGCCGAGCGCAGTGCCTGGGCCAGCGTGTCCAGCAGCTCCAGGCCGGCCAGGCTGGATGCCAGCAGCCAGGCGATTTCGCGCGGGGACTGCAGCACCTGGCGCAGGCTGGCGTCGGCAAAGGCGGCATGGCGGCGCCGGGCGGGCGGCAGGTACAGCGCCTGTTCCGGCCAGATGGCGCGCTGGGCCAGGGCCTGCAGATGGCGCTGCAGGCCGATCTGCCACTGGCGCAGCAGGTCCGTGGGCTGTGGCTCCAGGCCAGCGTCGAGCTGCAGGCTTTCGACCAGTGCAATGCCTATCCAGCGAGCGCAGGGGTCGTCGGCCTGCCCGCCAGGGCGGTCATCGGGGCCGCCGGGCATGCGCAGCAGCGGCGGCAGCGCGGCCTGCAGGAAGGCGGCGGGCAGGACGGCCGTCTCGGGCAGGGCACTGCGCGCCGCACGCAGCGTGGGGCTGTCGCTGGTGGGCGGGCGGGAGCTGGCATAGGCATGCATGGCCAGTTCGGCCCAGCTCAGCAGGGGCTGGCCGCTGCGGGATGCATCGGCGTGGGCCGCAGCCTCGGCCTTGGTGGCGCTGGCCGACGCGGCCGCGGTGGACAGCAGGCTTTCCGCCAGCGGGTCCATCAGCGCCGGAATGCGGGCGCGGGCCTGGCTGTCGGCCCCCGGCCCCAGCACAAAACTGTTGCGCAGGTGGCGGGCCAGCACCAGCATGGCCAGCGCGCCGGACAGGCAGTCGCCGGGCAGCGGCTGCAGCCGCTGCTCCACATGGCCCATGGCCAGCGCAATGGCCTGCGCCAGCGCGGCGCTGCCCGCATGGCGCTGGGCCTGCAGCAGGGCGTAGGTCACGCCCAGGTGGTCGCACACGTCTTCGCAACCGGGCCAGCTCCCTTCCTTGCCCTGTTGCGCCAGCAGCTGCTGGACCGCGGCGTGCACGGGCACGAGGTGTGGCCACAGGCGCTGCTGCGGCGGGTCGGTTCGCGGCACGGCCAAGGCGGGATGCTCACCGCTGATGTACATGCCGCGCAGGTGCAGCAGCAGGCAGGGGGGATGCAGGGGGCGTGGGAGGGGGGGCTCATCGTCGGGTGCGCCGGCAGCCCCACCCTGGGGCGGATCGGGCAGCAAGGGGTGCAGCAACTGCGCGCGCTCCAGGCTGGCATCGGCCAGGGCAAGGGAGCGCAGGGGCATCTCGGTCCAGGCACGGCAATCGGGCAGGGGACTGTCCGCCTCCAGGGGTGTGATGTCCTGGACCCAGTCGATGCGCAGATCGACCTCATCGCGCTTGCGGGCCCAGGCCCACTGGCGCACGCGGGTCGCCCCCTCGCGCCAGGCGGCCTCCAGCGTGGTGGCGCGTACATGGAAGACGGAGGCGGCCTTGTTCTCGGCCGCCACCGTGAAGAAAAGAATGCAGCCGGGGTAGGGCTCGGGCAGCAACACCATGTGCCGTGCCAGGTACTCCAGGCCATTTGCCAATTGCTGCGACAACATGCTCTCGGCCTCGGTCAAGGTCAGTGGGAGGCTGCGCTTCCCGTGGGGACGGGACGCCGGGCTGCGGTGCGCTGACCGCGTACGGATCTGTTCTTTCATGGCGGCCCGGCGGCAGGCGAGTGCGGAGCGCGGCGGCTCAGCGGTAGTCGAATTCCACGCGCCGGTTGCGCTGGTGGGCGTCTTCGCTCGTGCCTTCGTCGGCCAGCCGCTCCTTGCCGTAGCTGACGGACTCCACGCGGGCCGGATTCACGCCCAGCAGCTGCAGGCTGTTGCGCACCGCGTCGGCACGTTTTTGGCCGAGCGCCAGGTTGTATTCGATGCCGCCGCGCCTGTCCGTATGGCCGCGCAGCATCACCGAGCGGCCGGGATTGCTGCGCAGCCACTGCGCATGGCTTTCCACGATGGCCCGGTCGCTGCTGCGGATGGTGTAGGCGTCAAAGTCGAAGTAGACGATGTGGGCGACATTGGCGGGACCGCGCTGGTCGGCCTGGCTCGTGGCCACCACGGGTGCGACGCCGGAGCTGGCCGGCGCAGGCGCCGGGGCCTTGCCGAAGGCGTAGTGGTGTTCGGAACGCTGCGTGCTGGTGGTGGCGGTGGAACCGCAGGCGGCCAGGCCTGCGGCCAGCAGCACGATGGTGCACAGCCTGAGAGTGTGTGACATGGAAAATCTCCTGGGACGTGCGCCGCCACCGCGAGGCGGCGGCGCAGGGAAGGAATGCGGCGCCCGCAGGCGCCGCTGCAGCTCACAGCAGGGCGTTGTGGTGCAACTGCTGCGTCAACACGCTGGCTGCTGCATCGGCCGTGCTGCTGGCATGGCTGCTGATGGAGGTGGCAATCGGATCCAGCTCGGCCGCAGAGGCCGTTGCCGCTTGCGAAGTGCCGCCCAGAAGGCCTCCGAGCAGTCCGCCACCGGACGATCCCCCCAGCAGCCCGCCCAGCAGGCCGCCGCCACTGCTGCCGCCACCCAGCAGTCCGCTGACGATGCCGTTGTCGCCGACGACCGTGTTGACCACACCGCTGACGATGCCGTTGTCGCCAGCCACGGTGTCGAGCACGCCGCTGACGATGCCGTTGTCGCCGGCCACCGTGTCCAGCACGCCGCTGACGACGCCGTTGTCACCGGCCACGGTCTCCAGCAGGCCGCCGACCAGGCCGGTGCCGCCCGTGAGGCCACCCAGCAGGCCACCGTCGCCGCCGAGCAGGCCGCCAACGATGCCGTTGTCGCCGGCCACGGTGTCGAGCAGGCCGCCGACCAGTCCGGTGTCGCCCGTGAGGCCACCCAGCAGGCCACCGTCGCCGCCGAGCAGGCCGCCGACGATGCCGTTGTCGCCGGCCACGGTGTCGAGCAGGCCGCCGACCAGGCCGGTGTCGCCCGTGAGGCCGCCCAGCAGGCCACCGTCGCCGCCGAGCAGGCCGCCGACGATGCCGTTGTCGCCGGCCACGGTCTCCAGCAGGCCGCCGACCAGGCCGGTGTCGCCCGTGAGGCCGCCCAGCAGGCCACCGTCGCCGCCGAGCAGGCCGCCAACGATGCCGTTGTCGCCAGCCACGGTGTCGAGCAGGCCGCCGACCAGTCCGGTGTCGCCCGTGAGGCCGCCCAGCAGGCCACCGTCGCCGCCGACCACGCCGCCAGCCACGCCGCCAACCACGCCGCCCAGTAGGCCGTCGCCTCCCGTCAGACCGGCCAGCACGCCGTTGACGGTGCCGATCACCGGCTGCAGTGCCTGGCCCTGGACCTGCGTCAGGCCGTTGGCCAGGTCCGTCACCACGCCCAGCGGGCCGCCGTTCACCTGGGTCACGCCTTCGACCAGGCCCGTGACCACGGACAGGGCGCCGGTGCCGGGGTTGATCACCGCATCCAGCACCTGGCCCACAGGCGCTCCGGCCGTGCCGCCGAGCAGGTCATCGACGGTGTTCTGCACCGTGGTGACCAGGCCTTCGCCGCTGCCTGTGCCGCCACCCGGAACCAGGCCGCCCAGCAGCCCGCCGACCAGGCCGTCCTCGCCGAGCACGCCACCCAGCAGGCCGCCGTCGCCGCCGAGCAGGCCACCGACCAGGCCGTCGTCGCCGAGCACGCCACCCAGCAGGCCGCCGTCACCGCCCAGCAGGCCGCCGACCAGGCCGTCGTCGCCGAGCACGCCACCCAGCAAGCCGCCGTCACCGCCGAGCAAGCCACCGACCAGGCCGTCGTCGCCAAGCACGCCGCCCAGCAGGCCGCCGTCACCGCCGAGCAAGCCGCCGACCAGGCCGTCGTCGCCGAGCACGCCGCCCAGCAAGCCGCCGTCACCGCCGAGCAAGCCACCGACCAGGCCGTCGTCGCCGAGCACGCCGCCCAGCAGGCCGCCGTCACCGCCGAGCAAGCCGCCGACCACGCCGTCGTCGCCGAGCACGCCACCCAGCAGGCCGCCGTCACCGCCCAGCAAACCACCGACCAGGCCGTCGTCGCCAAGCACGCCACCCAGCAAGCCGCCGTCACCGCCGAGCAAGCCACCGACCAAGCCGTCGTCGCCAAGGACGCCGCCCAGCAGGCCGCCGTCACCGCCGACCACACCACCCAGCAGGCCATCGCCGCCGGTCAGGCTGGCCAGCACGCCGTTGACGGTGCCGATCACCGGCTGCAGTGCCTGGCCCGGGACCTGCGTGAGGCCGTTGGCCAGGTCCGTCACCACACCCAGCGGACCGCCGTTGACCTGGGTCACGCCTTCCACCAGACCCGTGACCACGGACAGTGCGCCGGTGCCGGGGTCGATCAGCGCATCCAGTACCTGGCCCACAGGCGCTCCGGCCGTGCCACCGAGCAGGTCGCCAACGGTGTTCTGCACCGTGGTGACAAGGCCGTCGCCGCTGCCTGTGCCGCCGCCCGGAACGAGGCCGCCCAGCAGGCCGCCGACCAGGCCGTCTTCGCCAAGCACGCCACCCAGCAGGCCGCCGTCACCGCCGAGCAGGCCGCCGACCAGGCCGTCGTCGCCAAGGACGCCACCCAGCAGGCCGCCGTCACCGCCCAGCAGGCCGCTGACCAGCTCGCCGATGCCGCCTTCACCCAGGCCGCTGCCCAGGCCGGCAATCAGGCCGTTTAGGGTTCCGATCACGGGCTGCAGTGCCTGGCCATCGACCTGGGTCAGGCCATTGACCAGTTCGGTCAGCACGCCCAGGGGGCCGCCGTCCACGCTGGTCAGGCCTTCCAGCAGGCCGGTGACGACCGAGGCCGTTCCATCGGTGGGATTGGCCAGCGCGTCCAGCAGTTGGCCCACAGGGGCTGCGACGGTGCCGCCGAGCAGGCCGTCCACCACGTCCTGGACCGTGGTGACCAGGCCGTCACCGCTGCCGCCTCCCGTGCCGCCCGGGATCAGGCCGCCCAGCAGGCCGTCGACCAGTTCACCGATGCCGCCTTCACCCAGGCCGCTGCCCAGGCCGGCAATCAGGCCGTTGAGGGTGCCGATCACCGGCTGCAGGGCCTGGCCGTCCACCTGGGTCAGGCCGTTGACCAGCTCGGTCAGCACGCCCAGGGGGCCACCGTCCACGCTGGTCAGGCCTTCCAGCAGGCCGGTGACGACCGAGGCCGTTCCATCGGTGGGATTGGCCAGCGCGTCCAGCAGTTGGCCCACAGGGGCTGCGACGGTGCCGCCGAGCAGGCCGTCCACCACGTCCTGGACCGTGGTGACCAGGCCTTCTCCCGTGCCGCCACCCGTGCCGCCGCCGGGCACCAATCCACCCAGCAGGCTGCCGACCAGTCCGCCGAGCCCATCTTCGCCCAGGCCGTTGCCCAGGCCGGCAATCAGCTCGTTGAGCGTGCCGATCACCGGGGCCAGGCCTTCGCCGTCCACCTGGGTGAGGCCGTTGACCAGTTCGGTCAGCACACCCAGGGGGCCGCCCTCGACATTGGTCAGGTTCTCCAGCGCGCCGGTCACGGTGGACAGCAGTCCGTCCGTGGGATTGGCCAGGGCATCCAGCAACTGGCCCACAGGCGCTGCCACCGTGCCGCCCAGCAGGCCGTCCACGACGTCCTGCACGGACGTGACCACCCCGCTGTCAGGCGTACCGGGCGGGTTGCCCGTTCCGCCGCCCACCAAGCCGCCCAGCAGGCCACCCACGCCGGCGAGCAGGCCGCCCAGCGCGCCGTCTTCGTCGAGCAGGCCGCCGAGCACGTTGTCCACTACCGTGCCGATGGAGCCGCCGGAGCCCGCTTCATCCAGGCCCTTGAGCAGCTCATTGAGGGTGCTGATCAGGGGCTCCAGGCCCTGGTTCTGGATGTTGACCAGGCCGTCCACCAGCTCGGTCAGCACGCCCAGCGGCCCGCCATTGGTGCTGGTCAGGCTCTCCAGCAGGCCTGTCACCCCGGACAGCGTGCCGCTGCCGGGATTGACCAGCGTATCGATCAGGTTGCCCACCGGGCCGGCGACCGTGCCACCGGACAGCGCACCCACCACGTCCTGCACGGAGGTGATCAGGCCGTGGCCGTCCGTGGGATCCGTCGGATTGGTGGGGTCCGTGGGATTGGTCGGATTGGTCGGGTTCGTCGGGTCCGTGGGATTGGTGGGGTTGGTCGGGTTGGTGGGATCCGTGGGGTTGGTCGGATTGGTGGGGTTCGTAGGATTGGTCGGGTTGGTGGGATCCGTGGGGTTGGTCGGATTGGTGGGGTTCGTAGGGTTGGTCGGGTTCGTGGGATCCGTGGGGTTGGTCGGATTGGTCGGATTCGTGGGGTTGGTCGGGTTCGTGGGATCCGTGGGATTGGTCGGATTGGTCGGATTCGTGGGGTTGGTCGGGTTCGTGGGATCCGTGGGGTTGGTCGGATTGGTCGGGTTCGTGGGGTTGGTCGGGTTCGTGGGATCCGTGGGGTTGGTCGGATTGGTCGGGTTCGTAGGATTGGTCGGGTTCGTGGGATCCGTGGGATTGGTCGGATTGGTGGGGTTCGTAGGATTGGTGGGGTTCGTAGGGTTCGTCGGATCCGTGGGATTCGTAGGATTCGTAGGATTCGTCGGGTTGGTGGGATCCGTCGGATTGGTCGGGTTGGTCGGGTTCGTGGGATTGGTCGGATTCGTGGGATCCGTGGGGTTGGTCGGATTCGTGGGATCGGTCGGCACCGGGGGGGCTGGGTCGTCGTCGTCGTTGCTGGCTGCGGCGATCAGGCCCACGCCGCCCGCGCCGATCAGGCCGGCCAGCAGGAAGTCGCTGAGCACGGAGCCGCCGGCTGCGGCTGCGGCGCTTTCCTTGGTCACGATCAGGCCCACGGCGTCACCGTCACTGGCGGGCGCCACCTGGACGTTGCCAGAGGCCAGGTCCAGCACCATGGCGCCTGCGCCATCACCCTCGCGCTGGGCCAGCGTGGCCTGGGTGCCGCCCTCGAAGGTGCCGACCAGGGTCTGGCCGTCCTTGCCCTGGAACAGCGCCTTGGCGCTGCCATCGGCGGGCACGATGATCTTGTCGCCGACCTGCAGGGCACTGCCCGGCTGGGCCATCAGGGTTTCCCCATTGCGCACGATCTGCACGCCCGGGCTGACCTGGGACAGCGTGGCGGGAGGCGTGCCCCGGGGCATGACCGCTGCGGCTGCGCCGGGCTGCATGTTCGACGTATTGAGCTGCGCAAGCACAACGCTGGAGGGCTGCGGGTCACCGAACTGCACGGGGCTGACGGTGGTGTTGCCGGTGGGCTGCATCGATTGGGCGGTCATTTACTCTCTCCAGACAAGGGTTGAGACGACAAGGTCAGACGGTGGCTTGGAAGCCGTGAAAAATCTGTCGAGCCCTTTTGTGCAACATGCATGCCACGTGCACGCTGCAGGTCCGGATGGCCTAGGAATCATCCTAAGATATTGATTTGTATGGATTTATCTATTGATCACAATGTCTCATCAAGGGTCTGTTACGGCACACGTTACGTAACGCTGCCGGGTCTGCTCCGTTACTCGGGCGCCGGTGCCGCGCCATGTTTCATGGCCCTTGACTCGCGGGCCCATGCAGCGGGGCAAGATGGCTTTCGCCTATAAAATCGCTGGCTTTTGGCTGCAGGCGTGTATCGGCGCATGCAGTAAGCCCAAAAGCGAACAGGCCCGTCTTCCAACTTTCATTGCGTAGAGAGCGCCCATATGCTGATTTCGTCCAGAGTTCCGTCGCGAGTGCCGGGTCGTACCTATTTGCGGATAGCCCGGCCCGTGGCCATTGCCGCCTTCAGTCTGGGGGCGGCTTTGTGCGGGGCGTTTGCCCATGCATCGCAGGAGGCGGTGGACGAGGTCTCACGGCTGCTGGAGCAGGGCAAGGCGCCCCAGGCCGCCAAGCAGGCCGAGGCCTATCTCAAGCAAAACCCGGCCGATGTGCAGATGCGCTTTCTGCAGGGCGTGATCGCCGCGGAGCAGCGCCAGAACGCCCAGGCCATCAAGATCTTCACGGCGTTGACCCGTGACTACCCCAGCCTGCCCGAGCCCTACAACAACCTGGCCGTGCTGTACGCCGCCGAAGGCCAGGAACGCAAGGCCTCGGAAGTGCTGGAGCAGGCCATTCGCACCAACCCCAGCTACGCCACGGCGCATGAGAACCTGGGCGACCTGTATGCGCGCATGGCCAGCGATGCCTATGCCAAGGCCTTGCAGCTGGACGGATCGCGCCAGGCCATCCAGCCCAAGCTGGCCCTGATCACGCAGATCTTCCCCAAGCAAGGTGGCGCCCAGGGCAAGACGGTCCAGGCTGCAGCTGCCTCGACCAAGGTCGCCGATGCCAAGGCGGCCGATGCCAAGGCCCGCGAATCCGACGCCAAGCTGGCCGAGGCCCGCGCCGCCGAGACCAAGGCGGCAGAGGCCAAGGCCGCCGAATTCAAGGCCGCTGAAGTGAAGGCCGCCGATGCCAAGGCAGCGCAGGCCAAGGCCGCAGAAGCCAAGGCCGCAGAGGCCAAGGCAGCGGAGGCCAAGGCAGCGGAGGCCAAGCTGGCCCAGGCCAAGGCAGCGGAAGCCAAGGCCGCCGAGACCAGGCTGGCCCAGGAGAAGGCTGCCCAGGCCGCACAGGACAAGGCGCGCGCTGCCGAGGAAGCCAGGCAGGCTGCGGCCAAGGCCGCCGCCGTGACCACCGCTGCGGCCCCTGCCGCCGCCGCTGTGGCCGCCGCCGAGCCCGCCAAGGCAGCGCCTGCCGTCGACGAGAAGAAGGCGGCCCAGTCGGCCGCAGCGCAGGAAGTGGAGGCCGCCGTCAAGGCCTGGTCCACCGCCTGGGCCGGACAGGACATGGACCGCTACCTGGACGCCTACAGCGACCACTTCTCCCCGGCCGATGGCAGCAGCCTGGCCAAGTGGAAGGAACAGCGCCGCCAGCGCATTGTCGGACGCACCACCATCGTCGTCACCGTGCGCGACCTCAAGGTGACCGTGGACGGCGACAAGGCCACGGCCCAGTTCCGCCAGTACTACGCATCGGGCGCGCTCAAGACCACGACCCGCAAGACCCTGCGCATGCAGCGCGAAAAGGGACAATGGCGCATCACCCACGAAGGAACCGGTTCCTGATGCCTGAAAGAGCGCGCCCCATGGCACGGTCATCCGCCGGCTTGCTGCGCCTGCATGCGCGGGCCGCCGGCGTGGCCGTGCTGCTGGCCGCTCTGTCCACGATGTCGTTCGGCACGGCGGCCTACGCCAAGCCGGCCAAGGCCTCCAAGACGGCATCCGCCAAGCCTGCAACGGGCAAGACCAGCAAGACCGGCAAGGCCGGCGCAGCCAGGCTGCGCTCGGCGTCGGGCAAGACGGCCGTGGCCGCTGCTGCGGTGGCGGCCACGGCAGGCGGCGTCGCTGCCACGGCAGGCCATGCCAAGGCGGCGGCCGGCTCGCAAAGCCAGGCGGAGGCCCGCCTGCTGGCCATCATCCGCCAGGTGGAGCAGCGGGATCTGGATGGCGCCCTGAAGGCGGCCGCCGATCTCACCGCCGAAGTCCCCAATTTCCGCGCAGCCCAGCTGGTGTATGCAGACCTGCTGCGCTTCAAGACCGGCCGTGCCGGCGAGGTGCTGGCGGGCACGCCCGTGGCTGCGTCCGCCGCCCCCAGCCATCCGGGCCAGGGCGTGCTGGTGCGGCACAACCTGTCCGTGGGCAGCGTCACACGGCTGGAGGGTCCGGCCAGTCCCGCGCAGGCCCAGCTGCAGGATCTGCAAAACGAACTCAAGCGCCGCCTGCAGGCGGACAGCGGCGCGCCGCCTGCGGGTTCCGTTCCCGGCGAGTTTTTGATGCTGGGCGCATCCGTGCGGCATGCCATTGCCATCGACGCCAGCAAGTCGCGGCTGTACCTGTTCGCCCATGAGGCAGGCGGGCTGCGGCTGCTGGGGGACTTCTATGTCTCCGTGGGCAAGCTGGGCACCGACAAATGGCAGGAAGGCGACCAGCGCACGCCGCTGGGCATCTACTTCGTGGGCCGCCACATTCCCGGGCCCCGTCTGCCGGAGTTCTATGGCAAGGGTGCGCTCACGGTGAACTTTCCCAATGACTGGGACAAGGCCGTGGGCCGCTCGGGCAGCGGCATCTGGCTGCATGGCTCGCCGCCCGACCAGTTCTCGCGGGCGCCCGAGGCCAGCGATGGCTGCCTGGTGCTGGCCAACCCCGATCTCACCTTGCTCATGCAGACCGTGGACCGGCAGACGCCGGTGCTGATCCGCGAAAAGCTGCAATGGGTGGCCCCCAAGGCCCAGGCCCAGCAGAAGGCGGCAGACGCCTTCGTGCGCGTCATCGACGACTGGAAGAGCGCCTGGAACGGTGCGGACCCGCGCAAGCTGGCCGCCCTCTACGCGCCCGACCTGCTGCAGTCGCCGGCCTCGCGCACATCACAGGAGCGGCTGGCCGCCTACCTCAACCGCCCCGGCGTGACGCTGCAGGACCTGTCCATCTATTCCTGGAAGGACGCCAAGGGCGAGATCCGCGTGGTCAACCTGCGCGCCAGCAGCAAGTCCTTTGCCGAGGGCCTGCCGCTGCGCCAGTACTGGCGCAAGACGGGCGGGCGCTGGCAGCTTTTCTCCGAGGACGTGATGGGCTGAGCCCGGCGCAGCTCAGGTGTTCTCGTTGTGGCGGTTGCTGTCGAAGCGGCGCTCCGCATCGAACAGGTGCTGTATCAGCACATGCGAGGTCATGTTCACGCCGATGCCGCCAATCATGGCCGGCAGCAGGTACAGCGCCGTGGACAGCTCGGAGACGAAGAGGGTGTTGTCGGACAGCGAAGGCGTCGCCTTGGCCGCCGAGGCCAGGCTTTGAAGCAGGTAGACATCCACCCCCGCCATGGCCACCAGGGCCAGCCCGAACAGCAGCACCGTGGTGCGCGAGATGCTGCGCTTGGCCAGCAGAGCGGCGTAGATGGCGCAGGGAAGAACGACCGAGAAAACCACCAGGCTCCAGAATCTGGCTTCGGTGAAGACGGTGGTGCTGATGCGCAGGGCATTCATCGGTGCGGTCTTTCGGTGCGGTCCTTCGGTACCTGGGGGTCCTGCGGTTCCCTGTCGGCCGCCCAATATGCCGCGCTTGCGTAAACGCCCGGTGAACCCGGCGCAAACCGGTGGTTGCACATGCAACCAGGCGCACCGGTCGCAGTCTTGTCCGCTTCGGCCCTGCCTGGCCCGATGCCGTCCCTCAGGGAGTCACGACTGCCGCACCAGATAGGCCGGCAGCTGCGCCTCGGGCAGCACGGACAGGACCTTGAGCTGCAGCTGGGCGCGCTTGCGTGCCTGGGCCAGGTAGTCCTGCAGCGCCTGCGCGGCCCGCTCGTACTCACCATCCCACAGGGCGTCGATGACCTGGCGGCAGTTCTCGAGCAGGGGCGGGTTGGGCGACTGCGGGAACATGCGGTCAAAGGTGCTGTGGATCAGCCACGGCATCTGGCACTGCTGCAGCATGCCCACCAGCTTGTGGTTGGGATGCCGTGCCAGCAAGGCGCCGTGCAGGTGCTGCTCCAGCCGCAAAAGCTCCTGCGCTTGCGGTGCGGCGGGGGCGTGCAGGCGGCGGCGCAGGTCTGCGAGCATGTCCCTGTCCAGGCGCGGGCCGCTTTCGCGCAGCGCCGCGGGCGCCAGCAGCGCCAGCAGCTCGAAGTCCTGGTTCACCGCGCGTGCCGTCAACGCCGCCACGCGCCAGGAGGCATAGGTGCTCTTGTCCACCAGTCCCCGGTCCACGAGCCGGCTCAGCACCTCGCGCAGGGCCACGCGGTTCACGTTGAAGTGCTCCATGGCCGCGCTTTCGTCGATCTGGAAGCGCCCGAAGATCATGGCGATGGAGATGGTCTGCTCCAGCTCGTCGTGGATGCGCTCGCTTTCCGAGGGGATGTGGATGGTGGCGTTGCCCTCCTCCAGGCCCAGGGCCCGCGCGTCCAGCGGCAGGCGCTGGGGCTGCACGGCCTGCCCGGGCCGGGCCACCAGGTAGCCGCGTCCGTCGAAGGTGCACAGCAGCCCTTCGGCATGCAGCAGCTCGAAGGCCTTGCGCACGGGTATGCGGCTGGTGCCGAAGACCTTGGCCACCGGCCCCTCCAGCAGCACCAGGCCGGGCTCGATCCGCTGCTCGACGATGGCCCCGCGCAGGCGCTGGCGTATCAGTTCATAGCGCAGCCGGCGTTCGCCGGGATCGCCGGATTCACCGGATTCGCCGGGGCCTGCTTCCTCGTCGCGGGCAAGCTGCGTGGGTGCTGGGGTGGCTCTTGTCATTCCTGCTTCATCTGCATGTACCTGTGCACCGGCCGCCGCAAAGGGGGCCGGTATCCGGCAGGACTATAAGGGGCGGGCGCGGCGCAGCAGCGTGGCCCATTGGCGCACCAGGTAGTTGTGCTCGTCCATGACGGTGTTCCAGACGGCGATGTGGCCCAGGCGCTGCTCGTAGGAGCCGCCGTCGCGCACGCTGCCGCGCGGGATCACGACCTGTCCGTCGGTGCCCCGCAGGTCCTCGGCGGCAGGCAGGCCGGCGTACCAGTAGTCCCATTCGCTGGCGCGCAGGTGCTCGCGGCTGCGCAGCGGGTTGGAGATGTAGTAGCCCTGCCGTGCCATCGCCGCACCAGGCCAGCCGGACTGCCACCAGTTCAGGTAGCGGTAGGCGGCATCCAGCGTATCGCCCCTGGCCTGGCTGGAGATGCCCAGGCCGCCGTACCAGGCCCGGTAGCCTTCGCGCGGGCAAGCCAGCCGGTAGTCCAGTCCCGCCGCGCGGTAGTGGGCGATGGCCGGCGACCAGTGGCTTTGTATGGCGACGCCGGCATCGATCATCAGCCGCGCCGCATCGGCGTAGTTGCCCCAGAAGCCCCGGAACTGCTCCGACTCCTGCCGCTGCAGCAGCAGGGCCATCATCTGGTCGATCTCCTCCAGTCCCAGGTTGCTGATGTCGCCAAAACGCATGTCGCCGCCGGCCTGCAGGGCCAGGGCCGCATCCAGCGCGCCGATGGCCGCATCCGCCTGCAGGGCCGCACGGCCACGGCAGGCGGGAGACAGCAGCCACGACCAGCTCTCCTCGGTCTGCGCGAACAGCTCCGGCACGGCGGCGGGCAGGTAGACGAAGCTGTCGGCGTTGTGCGTCAGCGGCAGCATGCTGATGCGCGATGCGGGCGTTCCGCCCAGGGTGCCATCGGCCTGCACGTACAGACGCATGGCCGGGTTGCAGCCCGCGCCCAGGGCCGCCTGCGGCGTGATGCGCCCGGTCTTGGGCAGGGCGTTGACCTCGTCCCAATGCGCCAGCCTGCCGATGTCTATGGGTTGCAGCGCCCCTGTCGGCCACAGGCAGTCCAGGCTGTGGAACCACTGGTCGTAGAGATCGAAGCTGTCCTGGCGCATGACGGCCTGTCGCTGCGCGTCGAAGCCGTCGAGCACCTCGAAGCGGATGCGCAGGCCCAGGTCCTGCTCGGCGCGGCGGCGCATGGCCTCGGTCAGCGTCACCGAGGTGCCCAGTACCCGCAGTTCAGGCATGTTCTTGCGCATGGGGTGTTCCTTGTCAATGGAAGGCGGCCGGGCCGGGTGCGGCGCCGGGTTGCGCCCCATTGTCCTGCGCGAAGAAACGCTGGAACGACTGCCAGGAGTCGTCCACCTGCTGCCCGTTGAGCCCCGAGGCGATGAAGACCAGGCGCGAGCGGCCGTCGCCACCGGGCCATTCGGCCAGATGCTCGGGCGCATGCATCAGATGGCCCATGCCGTGCAGCACCGTCGGCTGCCCCTGCGGCCATCCTTCGGTGGCCACGGCCACGAGCCCCTTGAGTCGCAGCACCCGCTCGCCATGGCGGTGCAGCAGCCAGGTCAGCCACAGCGTCAGCGCACACCAGTCCACGGGGCCGTCGAGTTCCAGGCAGAAGGCCTGGATGCTGCCGTGCGGCTCCTGGCCCTTGCGGCTGCGAGGCGTGCCTGCAATGGCGCGTGCCAGCCAATTGCTCTCCTGCACGGGCTGCTCCTGCCAGGCCGGCAGCGCCTGGCGGCTGTTGCCGAGCACGGCCAGCGGATTGAGCCTGGCAAGCTGCGCGCGCAGCGCCTCGGCGTCCTGCGGCCGGGCCAGGTCGGTCTTGCTCAGGTACAGCCGGTCGGCGGCGGCGACCTGGGCCTGCCATTCGGGCCGCTGCGCATGCGTGGCCGCGTGCAGGGCATCGACCACGGTGGCGACATGGGCGGGCCTGAAGACCTGGCGCAATTGCGCATCCCCTATGAGGGTGGCGATCACCGGGCCGGGCGCGGCAAGGCCCGTGGTTTCGATCAGCACGCGCTGGAACGCAGGCAGCTCGCCGCGCTCGCGGCGCTGGTGCAGCCGCCACAGCGCCTCCTTGAGTTCGCCGCGGATGGCGCAGCAGATGCAGCCGTTGTCCAGCAGCACCGTGTCGGCGTCGATGCGGCCTACCAGCAGATGGTCCAGCCCCACGGCGCCGAATTCGTTGATCAGCACGGCGGTCTCGGCAGCGGGAGAGTCCTGCAGCCATTGCCTGAGCAGCGTGGTCTTGCCGCTGCCCAGAGAGCCCGTGAGCACACCCACGGGCAGGCGTGCATCGCCGGTCATGGCGCCTGCTCCGGTTGCGGCCAGGGCATGGCCAGCAGATCCAGCTCGCGGGCCAGCAGCCGCTCGGCCGCAGGCCACAACGCACCGAAGTCGGGCACCAGAACGCTGGCGCCCGTAGGCCCCTGCAGCAGGTAGGACTGGCCGTGGAAGTCGCTGAGCCGCAGCCGCCACAGCGCCAGCAGCCGGTTGGCGCGCGCAATCTGAATCAGCCGCTGGCGTCGCCCGGCCGATCCGGCCGGCGCCTGGCTCCAGTGGCCGGAGCCCTGCAGCAAACCGCACATTCCACACATGACAGAAAACCTTTCGGTTGCGAATGGAGCCGCCTGCGAAACTGGCGCAGCCAAAGAGCAGAGACACCGAGGAAGGGCCTATGCCGGCCGCGCCGCCCCGCACCGAGGGTGTCGCCGGCTGCCCGTACGCCCCCCTCCGAAGAGAGGGGGAAGGCGCGAAGCGACTCAGGGGGTGCTTCTTTTCACGGCATGACATCGCCGGAATTGGGCCCCAGCGTCTGTCCCACATACAGATTGCCACCGGGATCGGAGGCCAGCAGCACCGCCGTGGGCGCCACCTCGTCGGCGCGGCCGAAGCGGCCCAGCGGCAGGCTGGCCTCCTTGGCGCGCTTCCAGTCCGCGCTGATGCCGTCGACCAGCGGCGTGGCGATGGGGCCGGGGGCAATGGCATTGACCAGGACATTGTCGGGTGCCACTTCCAGCGCCAGCGACTTGGTGAAGCCGATCACGCCGGCCTTGGCCGCCGCATAGTGGCTCAGCTCCACGCCGCCCTTGATGCCCAGCTGCGATGCGATGTTGATGATGCGGCCCCAGCGCTGCGCCTGCATGTGCGGCACTGCGCGCCGCGCGCACAGGAAGACGCTGCGCAGGTCCACGCGCAGCATCTCGTCCCACATCGCGGTGGACATGTCGGCACAGCGCGACTGGGTGAGCATGCCGGCGTTGTTGACCAGGATGTCGATGCCGCCGAAGGCCTGCACGCAGCGGTCGATGATGCGGTGGGCCGTGGACTCGTCGCCCACGTCGCCGATGACGGTCTCGGCCTGCGTGCCCAGCGCGCGGCAGCGCCGGGCCACGTCCTCGGCCCGCGCGGCATCTATGTCGGCCAGCAGCAGCCGCGCGCCGGCCTGCGCATAGGCCAGGGCAATGGCCTCGCCGATGCCGCTGCCGGCGCCTGTCACGACGGCGCGGCGGCCGTCCAGTGGCTTGGATGTGCTCATGTCGGATGTCCTCAACTGGGCCAGCGCACGGTCAGGCCGCCGTCGGCAATGATGGATTGGCCGGTGATGTAGGAGGCCTCGTCGCTGGTCAGGAAACGGATCAGGGCAGCGATTTCTCGGGCCTGCCCGACACGCCCCAACGGAATGCTTTTTGCCGCCTGCGCCAGGCCCGCCGGGCCCAGCGAGTTGACCGGGTCCAGCGACTGCGGCGTCTCGATCAGGCCCGGAATCACGGCGTTGCAGCGTATGCCGCGCGGTGCCAGCTCCATGGCCACGGCGCGGCACAGCCCGGGCACGCCTGCCTTGGCGGCCGCATAGTGGGCATGCTGCTCCCAGCCGTAGACGCCGCCTGCAATGGAGGAGACGGCCACCATGGCCCCGCCTGCAGCCATGTGGCGCGCACTGGCCCGGAAGGTGCGCATGACGCCGCCCAGGTCGATGTTGATGACCTCCTGCCACTGCGCATCGCTCATCTCGGCCAGGGCCGCCTGGCGCAGCAAACCTGCATTGGCGACGGCGAAGTCCAGCCGGCCGAAGCGGTCCACGGCGACCCGGGCCAGGTGCTCGACCTGCTCGGCATCGCCCACATCGACCGCCTCCATCACGCACCGCCCGCCCGCGCGCTCGACAAGGTCCCGGGTCTGGCCGGGATCGTGCGGGTCCTGCGGGTAGTAGCTGCCGGCCACGGCAACGCCGGCCTGCGCGTAGGCCACGGCCAGCGCCTGGCCGATGCCGCTGGCAGCGCCGGTGATGAGGGCGACCTTGTTCCTGTCGATCTGCGGGTGCATGGCGGCCTCACTTCACGGTCTGGGGATCGACATGGGGTGCCAGGAACATCAGCAGTCCCGAGGCTGCGCAGGGAATGGCTCCCCAGTACAGCGCCGCCTGTGCCCAGTCCGCCCCCTGCGACAGCGTCCAGGTCACGCCGAAGCCTGCCGCGATGGCGCCCACCTGGCCCATGGCGTTGACAAAGGAGCTGGCCGTGGCGCGGATGTGGCTGGGAAAGCTCTCGCCGATCAGGAAGAGGGCCGCTGCATAGGGGCCGATCAGGAAGAACAGCCCCAGCGAGTACAGCGGCACGATGCGCCAGAAGTCGCCCGAGGGTGCGTTCAGCATGAGCGCGAAGGCCAGGCCACCCAGCATCCAGCCTATGGCCACGGCGTTGCGCCGGCCTATGCGGTCACCGAGCCAGCCATGGAAGACATAGCCCAGGAAGCCCGCGAGATTGGAGATGATGAGCACCTGCAGCGCGCTGGAGAAATCCACGCCCTTGCCCGGCGTGCCACCGGCGCCGCCCAGCACCGAGGTGCCCAGCACCGCGAAGATCACGATGGCGAACCAGTTCAGGAAAAAGCCCAGGGCCAGCGACAGCGTGGGCCGCAGCGAGGCGCCCCGGAACATGGCCGACAGGCCGGTGTGCTGCGCTTGCTGCAGGTGGGCGCCATGGGCCTGGGCCAGGCGTGCGGCCTCTGCCTCGCGTCCGGCACGGCGCAGATCGGCCACGCGCCGCGCGGTCAGGAACTGGGGTGTTTCCACCAGCCGTCGGCCCAGCACGGCAATCACCAGGGCCGGGAACATGGCGAACACGAAGGACAGCGCCCAGCCGCCGCCCTGGCCGAACCAGCGCTCGCCCAGCGGATACAGCAGGGCCACCAGCACGGCCGTGAGCACCGCGCCCACGGGCCAGCCGCCTTGCACCAGCGAGTAGATGAAGCCGCGCCGGCGCAGGGAGGCCGGGTCCGTGTAGACCAGGGAGAACAGCTCGCTCAGGTAGGTGGCGTTGATGCTTTGCTCTGCATAGCCCAGGCCCGCCAGCGAGCGCACCACGATCAGCAGCACGAAGCCCAGCCCCGCCGACAGCCCGATCACCCAGCCGGCCAGCGCCGTCAGGCCCGAGCACAGCGCGGCGCCCGCCACGGCGATGATGATGCCCTTGCGCCGGCCCAGCCGGTCGGCGATGGGGCCGATGCCGAAGGCCACGATCACCGTGCCCAGCGTCACCCAGGTGTTCAGCCGCGCCTGCTGCTCGGCGCTCCACTGGAAGTGCTCGCCCAGTTGCGGCAGCAGGGTGCCGAAGAGGATGAAGTCGTAGACGGCAAAGACCCAGGCGAAAAAGCAGACCCAGGTGGCGTAGCTGACCTGCCTGCGCGTCACGGTGGGCGCGGTCCAGGGGGCATCGATGCCGGCCGGGGCCGGATGGCCGGCGCCTGGGGCGTCGGAGGCAATGGCGGAGGTATTCATGGTGTCCTCGCTGAGGTGGGATGCGGCATCAACGCGGCTGGCGGCGCAGGAAGTCGTCGGCGATCTGGTCGCACGTCATGAAGCGCACGCCGTCGTGCGACTGGAAATGCTCGATCAGGCGCTCCAGCATCAGCAGCACCTGGGGGCGGCCGGAGACGTCGGGGTGGATGGTGATGGGGAAGACCGCGTAGTCGTGCTCGCGGTAGACCCAGTCGAACTGGTCGCGCCACATCTGCTCTATGTCGCGCGGATTGACGAAGCCGTGGCTGTTGGGCGACTTCTTGATGAACATCATGGGCGGCAGGTCGTCCAGGTACCAGTTGGCGGGGATCTCGACCAGCCGTGTCTCCTTGCCGCGCACAAGGGGTTTCATCCAGGCGTCCGGATGCTTGCTGTAGTCGATGCGCGTCCACTGGTCGCCCACGCGCACGTAGTACGGGTGGAAGTCGTTGTGCATCAGGCTGTGGTCGTACTTGATGCCTTTCTTGAGCAGCAGCTCGTTGGTGACGGGGCTGAACTCCCACCAGGGCGCCACATAGCCCGTGGGTGCGCGGCCGGCCAGCCGCGTGATGACCTCGATGCTGCGGTCGAGCACCGCTTCCTCCTGCTCGGGCGTCATGGCAATCGGGTTCTCGTGGCTGTAGCCGTGGATGCCGATCTCATGGCCCGCGTCCACCACGGCCTTCATCTGCTCGGGAAAGGTCTCGGCAGAGTGGCCAGGGATGAACCAGGTGGTCTTGAGGCCGTATTTGTCGAACAGCCTGAGCAGCCGCAGCGAGCCGACCTCGCCCGCGAACATGCCGCGCGAGATGTCGTCGGGCGAGTCCTCCCCGCCATAGGAGCCGAGCCAGCCGCCGACGGCATCGACGTCCACGCCAAACGTGATCTGTATGTCCTTGCTCATTGCATGCACTCCTTTTTCACTGGGAACGGTTGAGGGAAGAAAGCGCCTGTTCGACGGCCAGGGCAATGCGCAGCAGCCGGTCGTCATCGCCCTGCGGGCGCATCAGCTGCAGGCCGATGGGAAGCCGTTCGGTGCTCGCGCCAGGGCCTTGCAGGCACAGGGCGCCGCAGGGCAGGGCCACGGCCGGCGCATCCAGGAAGCTGCCGGGCATGGTCAGGCGCAGCGTGGCGAGATTGGTCTGGGCAAACAGCGCGTCGTCTTCCAGCAGGGGCTGCAGCAGCGGCGCCGGATGGCCCACCGTGGGCAGCACCAGGGTGGCGCTGCCCAGCTCCTGCGCGAACAGCTCCATCAATGGCTGGCGCCGTGCCAGCAGTTGCAGGTAGCCGCCATGGTCCAGATGCCTTGCGGCCTCCAGCCGGCTGCGCACGCGCGGGTCCATGCGCGCGGCCTGCTCCGGGGCATCCAGGCGCTCGCGGTGCGTGGCCAATGCCTCATGCGCGCCCAGCCAGCCATGGCGCTGCGTCAGCGTCTGCACCGTGTCCAGGCTTTGCAGCCGGCGCCGCTGCACGCGGGCGCCCTGCCGCTGCAGCAGGGCCAGGCCGGCTGCAATCGCGTCGCGCACCTGCGCCTGCACGCGGTCGTCGTCCAGCAGGCCGGGGTCGATGACGAACACCTGTCCCTGCAGGCCTATGACAGGGCCTGGGACGGCAGGGCCTGCAGCGGCATCGCCGGCAGGCACGGTGCTGCGCAGCACCTGGTCCAGGGCCATGCAGTCGGCCACGCCCAGGGCCAGCGGCCCCAGCGTGTCCAGGGAAGGTGACAGCGCAAAGACCCCTTGCATGGGATAGCGCCCCCGGCTGGCACGAAAGCCCACCAGCCCGTTGAAGGCTGCGGGAATGCGTACCGATCCTGCCGTGTCCGTTCCCATGGCCAGCGGCCCGCAGCCCTGCACCACGGCCAGGGCCGCGCCGCTGGAGGAGCCGCCAGGCGCCCGTGCGCGCCCACCCAGGCGGGGATTGGCGGGGGTGCCGAAGCCGGGGTTCAGGCCCAGTCCCGAATAGGCGAACTCGCTGAGGTTGGTCTTGCCCAGGCAGACCATGCCGGCCGCCGCGGCCCGCGCCACCACGGGGGCATCGGCAGGGGCTGGCGGGGCAGAGCGAAGCAGGGCCGATGCCGCCGTGGTGGGCGTGCCACGCACATCGAACAGGTCCTTCCAGCTGATGGGCACGCCGTCCAGCGGCCCGAGCGGGCGGCCCGTACTCCAGCGCTGCGTGGATTGCCTGGCCTCTTCCAGCGCGCGCTCCGCCGTGATGCGCGTGAACACGGACGGGCTTTCACAGGCCGCTTGCAGGCAATGCTCGGTGGCTTGCGTGGGCGTCAGCGTGCCGGCCGCATAGGCTGCATGCAGTTCGCAAGCCGAGGCAGGCGCTGTCCGGAGGCCGCTGTTTTTCATTGAATTTGAATGTTGTTGTCAAAGTTCATTTTTGAATTCTAGTGAGCGCCTCCATCCCGTGTCCGGGTGATTACCCGGGGGATGAGGCGCTCTGTGTTGATCTGTGAAGGAGGCCGTTTTGTGCCGCTTGCGCCGCTCTAGCGGTCCTTGTGGTCCGCCTCGCCGCACTTCCAGTAGCCCTTGGCGCTCAGCTGGCCGGGTGCGATGCCACGGTCCAGGAAATGCCGCTTCAGCGCACGCATGGCGCCGGACTCGCCCGCCATCCACAGATAGCCGTTGCCCGGCGGCAGCGGCCGGTACATCAGCCGCTGGCACAGCCTCTGCCCAGGCTGGCCCGGCGCGGCGGTGATCCACTCGGTGCGCCAGCGGGCAGCGCTGTCCATGGGCTGGCATTCGCCGTCATCGGTGATTTCCACGTAGGCCTTCACCCGCGCGGAGGCTGGCAGGCGCGCCGCGATCGATTGCATGGCCGGCAGTGCCGAGCCATCGCCCGCCAGCATGAGCCAATCGGTGCCGGCCGGCGGGGCGAAGCCGCCGCTGCGCGGGCCGGCAATGGCCACCTGCTCGCCCACGCGGGCCTGGGCGGCCCAGCGGGAGGCGGGGCCGTCGCCGCCAGCTGAGGTGCTGTTCTCATGCTTGGCATTGAACGCATCGCCATGCAGTACCAGGTCAATGTCCAGCGTGCCGGCCTGACGGTCCACGCTGCGCAGCGTGTACGCCCGGCCCTCGCCCGTGGGCAGGAACAGCTTGACCCAGGCGGCGGGCGTATCCACGGCAGGCGCCCGCGAGAAGGCGGCGATCTGCTCGCCACCCAGCGTGATGCGGCGCATGCGCGGCGTGACGGATTGCGCCTTCAACACGGTGCCCAGCGCGCGCTGCGTGCCGGCAGGCATGTGAATCGGCTCAGCCATGGGTGGCTCCCCGGGCTGCGTTCAAGCGCAGCAGCAAGGCGACGGCGATGGACAGCGCCACGCTCACGGCGGCGGCGAAATACACGTCTCCGACGCCCGTGACACTGGCCAGCAGCCCGGCGGCAGGGGCCGTCAGCCCCATCGACAGGTCGAAGAAGGCCACATAGGCGCCCATGGCCGCGCCGCGTGCCTGGGCAGGCGCCCGGCGGACAGCTTCCACGCCGAAGGCCGGGAAGGCCAGCGAGTAGCCGAAGCCGGTGAGCGCGGCGCCGGCATAGGCCCATGGCGCATCGCCCCCGCCCCAGATCAGCAGCAGGCCGGCGGCTTCCAGCGGAATGCTGGCCAGTGCCACCCGCACGCCGCCCAGCTTGTCCGGCAGATGGCCGAAGAGCAGGCGCGCGCCGATGAAGGCCAGGCCGAAGGCCGTGAAGGCCAGCGAGGCCGCGCCCCAGCCCCGCGATGCGAACAGCAGCGCTGCAAAGGTCGTGATCACGCCAAAGCCCACGCTGGACAGGGCCAGCCCCAGGCCGGGAAGCCATACCGTGCCCAGCACCTTGTAGAACGGCGTGCGGCGCTGGGCCGCAGCCGGCGTGGCGCGCAGGCCCCAGACCATGGCCAGGGCGGCCAGCGGCAGCACGATGGTGGCCACGGCAATGCCGGAGAAGCCCCAGGCCGCCTGCACCGCCACGCCGGCCGGCGCGCCCGCCGCATAGGCGCCGTACATGGCAATGCCCACCCAGGCCATGACCTTGCCGGCATGTTGCGGACCGATCATGCCCACGCCCCAGCTCAAGGCCCCGGTGATGATCAGGCTCTCGGCGCAGCCCAGCAGCACGCGGCCGGCGGCCAGCACCCAGACTGCGGCCGGCCCTCCCTCGAAGGCGCGTGACATCAGGTAGGCCAGGCCCGAAACGGCCGCCAGCGCCATGCCCAGCACCACGGCCTGCCTGGCGCCGCGCGTGTCGGCCAGCGACCCGGCCCAGGCCCGCGACAGCAGGGCGGCCGCGAACTGGCAGCCCATCACCGTGCCCACCCCCAGCGTGCCCAGTCCCAGGGTCTGGCTCAGGTGCAGGGGCAGCACGGGCATGGGCATGCCCAGGCAGAGAAAGCTGACGAAGACCGCCAGCGTCAGCGGCAGCAGCCGCGCGAATGCATTCACCGGCGGCGACGCGGCCGCAGATGGCGAAATTCCGGAAGACATGTGCATTCCCTTTCAAATACGAGTAAAAACTCAGATCACATGTCCAGGAGAATATGAGCCATGGCTCGCATTGAAAACTCGCATTCGCAGGCGGCGCAGCGCCAGCCGCCCCAGCCCCGCAAGCAGCCACGGCAGGCGCGTTCCCTTGCCACGGTCGAGGCCATTCTGGAAGCTGCGGCTCGCGTTCTGGCCGAGCGCGGCTATGCCGCCACCAACACCAATCTGGTGGCCGAGCGCGCAGGCGTGAGCGTGGGTTCGCTCTACCAGTACTTTCCCAACAAGGACTCGCTGATCACGGCCTTGCACGAGCGCCACGCCGCGCAGATGTACGCGGCCATTGCCGCCGTGCTTGCGGCAGAGCGGCCGCAGGGCCTGCAAGGCCATGTGCAGGCCATGGTCCGGGCGCTGCTGGCGGCGCATCGGGTCGAGCCCGATCTGCACCGGGTGCTGGAAAAGGAATTCCCCTTCTTCGACGCGCCGCGCGAGCAAAGCGCGGCCGACGGCGGCATCTTCCGTCAGGTGCGCCAGCTCCTGGAGCTGCACCGCAGTCAGCTCGCCCACCGCGACCTGGACCTGGCCACCTGGATGCTGCTGCAGACCATGGAGTCCCTGGTGCATGCCGCCGTCATCGACCCGCCTGCCATGTTCACCCCCCAGGCCCTGGAGGATGGCATCGTGCAGGTTCTGATGGGGTATCTGCGAGCGCCTGCCCTGGGTTGAGGATGCAAGGAGCGATTTGGCCGCCAGGTCCTCAGGGCGCGAAGACCTCCGGATCGAATGGGCCAAGCAGTCGGGCCACTTCGCCGGCGTCATAGGGCTGGCCCAGCATGTCGATGAGTTCTTCGCAAGGGGATTTCATGGGCACGGAGGAGGTTCTCAGCACTGGGTGCAATCACGCAATGCCGACGGGCGCGGCCGGCAAGCAGCGTATTCGTTCAGCTTTCGACACAGCCGCCCGCATCCTCCTGCGGCGGGGTGACACGCCAGTAAAGGGAGGGAAAGCCTTCGCCCACCGGCTGGTGGCCGGGCGGCTGCGATGCCGCCAGCTGCAGATGCAGCACGCCGCAGGCATCCACCATGTGCTGGGAAATCCAGGGGCTGATGTCCATGCGGCCATCGATCAGCACCAGCGGCTTTTCGCGCAGCTTCAGGGCCAGGGCCTTGGCCTCGGCCGTGGGGCCTGAGATCACGCGGATGTCGCCTCCCAGTGCCTCGCGCGCGGGTTCGGCAAGCGCCTGGCTCAAGGCCTTTGAATCGAAGTTTCTCCAGTGCCGGCTGTTAAGCCGCAGTTCACTGCGCGCCGAGGTCATCTGGGCCACGAGCAGCAAGGCCAGTTGAAGTGCCACGAAGCACTTGATGGCGGTGGTGATCGATATGCGCGACGGCTGCAGCCTGGCACCGGCCAGCTCCATGGCGACGGGAACGGCCAGCAGCAGAAAGGGCGTGCCCCAGTGCAGCTGCAGCGACGAGCCCGCAAAGATGCCGATGGCGCAGGTCAGCACGATGGGCGTGAGGCCAAAGCACAGGATCAGCGCGCGCGATGCATCGGCTGTCCCGGGACGCTGCGGTGTGTCCTGCGGCGCAAGGCGGTTGCGGCGGTGCAATGCCATCACCAGTCCCAGCAGCACCCAGGCGAGCAATGCGCGGTTGAGCAGTTGGTCGGCCAGCCAGTGCAAGGTATTGAGCAGTCTTGCGCCGCCGCCCAGGCTGGCGCCCAGCGAGGATTCGGTGGCATAGCGGATGGGGCCGAAGTCGTTCAGGAAAAGCCAGTACAGGTGCGGCGAGATGATGGCCAGAGAGATGGCCGCCGCCAGCACCAGGCCGATCATGTGGACCCGCTCGCGCCAGGCGCCTGACGCCAGCCAGAACAGGAATACCGCCACGGCGGCCAGGATCATCTGGTACTTGGCCAGTGCGCCCAGGCCCAGGCAGCAGCCCAGGGCAGCCCACCAGTGCAGTTGCCTGCTGCCCACCGCACGCCACACCAGCAGGGCACTGGCCACGAAGAAGGGCATCAGCACCACTTCATGGTTGAAGAAGTGCAGCCGCTCGTTGTAGTAGGTGATGCACAGGGCCGCCAGCAGGGCCAGCGTGGCATGGCGGCTGCCGCGCAAGGTCTGCATCAGCTTCCAGAAGACAAACAGGCCGGCCAGCGTGAAAAGCGCGCCCGTCACATAGCTGGTGCGGGCAGACAGTCCGAACACATTGACCGGCACCGAGAACATCCAGGTCGGCAGCGGTGGATGCTTGTAGTAGCCCCATTCCAGGCTGTGCACCCAGGTCAGCTGCTCGAGGTTGTCCTTGGGTGCCGTGAGGCTGGAGCTGTCGATCTGCAGCAGCCAGACCACCGAAAAGAGAAGGAGGCCGATGAGGACCTTGATGTCCAGGGAAAGCGACGGTGCGGGCATGGCCAGCGGAGCGCTTCGCGTGATCGTGCTCGCTGCTTGTGAGGGGACGGGATGGGTCATAGGAAATGCCAGCGGCGATGACAAGTGCGCTGGCACAGGGGAAATTCCCAGGAAGGCGGTCGAACGGGAGCTTCAGCGTTGGCTACGGACTCTTGGCTTACGCGAGGCGCTATGAGTCCGGCAGAATATGTCTGCCTGGTCAATGCAATGTAAAGATTGTGTGAAGATATTGTGGAGACGCCGGCCGCGGCTCAGGCGCCGGCCGGCTCGCCGAAGTCGTGGACTGCCGCGCGCAGCAGCAGCATCGACAGGCGTTCCGCGGCGGGCGTCAGAGGCAGCGCAGCACGCGTGACCTGCACGATGTCGGGTGCCATCAGGCTCTCGCGCACGGCAATGGGCTCCAGCACACCGTTGAAGAGGGGCGTATCGGCCCACTGGCGCGGCAAGAAGGCGAGGGCGTCGCTGCTGGCCAGCAGCGCCAGCAGGGCCATCAACGATTCGGCGACCGTCACCACGCGCGGGCTGCGCAGGCCGAGCGCGGAGAACTGCTCCTCGAACTCTTCCTCGCGGCGCTCGCGCAGGCCGGTGACGATCCAGTCCGCCTCCAGCAACGCCTGCAGGCTGCCGGCGGTGCGCAGCGGATGGCCGCGGCGGGCCAGCACGACACGCTCGTTGCGGTGAACCAGGGCCACCTGGTAGCTGGCGCTCAATTGCCTCTCGGGCCGGGGGCCCAGATAGAAGTCCAGCCGACCGTCGCGCAGCGCCGGCTCGACGGCCGGGAACAGGCCTTCGACGAAACGCAGGTGCACATCCGGCCAGTCGCGCCGGAACTGGGCATAGGCGCGGGCCAGCAGCGACAGCACGGGGGCGCTGGACAGAGCGACGGCGACATGGCCCTGCATTTCGCCGCGCGCCTGGGCGGCCTCCTCGCTGCCGCGACGCAGTTCCTCGAGCGCGGCCTGCGCGCGCAGCAGGAATCGCTCTCCCGCCACGGTCAGCGATACCCCGCGCGCATGGCGCTGGAACAGCGCCACGCCCAGCTCGGCTTCCAGCTCGCGCACGCTGCGCGTCAGCGCCGGCTGGGTCAGGCCCAGGCTGCGGGCGGCGCTGCGCAGGCTGCGTGCCCGGGCAACGGCGACGAAATTGCGAAGGTGATGAAGTTTGGGCATCGGTCGGAGCGTGTTTATGCCCGTTTCCGAGCGCGCCAAGGCCAGGGGATTTCCCGCAGGGGCCGTGCACGCGGGCTCCGCCGCGCCTGAGCCGCTGCGGAACGCTCCAGTGATAACGACCATGCATCGCTGAGGCGTTTCTGCCCTCTGCCGCAGCCGGGCTGCCAGACCTAGCATGCCCTCCATAACGTCGGCGCAGCCCGGCGACCCATAGGAGACAAGCAGCATGAGCACGAGGAAATGGGCCGGCGCCTGTGCGCTGGCAACCCTGGCGGCGGGCTCCGTCGCCGCGCAGACGGCCGCCGGCGGAACGGTGCGCATCACCAGCGCCTTTCCCGCGGGCAGCGGCCCCGACGTGGTGGCCCGGCTGGTCGCCGACAAGCTCTCGGCGCAATGGAGGCAGCCGGTCGTCGTCGACCCCAGGCCGGGTGGGGCCGGCGTGGTGGCCATCAATGCGATGAAGAACGCGCCGCCCACGGGCAACGACCTGGTGGTGGTGGACGTAGGCCACTTGTCCATCAATCCGCTGGTCTTGCGCAAGCTGGCCTATGACCCGCAAAGCGAGCTGACGCCGGTGGCGCTGCTCTACAAGACCGCCTTCTTCGTCGTGGTCGGCGCGCAAAGCCCGTTCCACAGCCTGGCCGAACTGATGGCGGCGGCACGGCGCAGGCCCGGCATGACCTATGGCTCCAATGCGGTGGGCGGGCCGCTGCATCTGGGCGCGGCCCGGGCCGCGACCGCCATGGGTGTCGAAATGATGCATGTCCCCTACAAGGAGACTTCGCAGCTGTACGCCGCCGTGTCGACGGGCGAGGTGGACTGGGCTTACGGCAGCATTGCGACGTCCGGCCCCCTGCAGCAGGCCGGCAAGCTGCGCTTTCTTGCCGTGGCGGACAGCCAGCGTTCCCCGGCGCTGCCCGATGTGCCGACCGTGCAGGAGGCCGGTGGCCCGGCCGGCATCGATGCGCTGACCTGGGTTGCGCTCATGGCGCCCAAGGGCACGGCGCCGGCCGTCGCCGAGCGCATCAACGAGGCGGTGAACCGGGCCCTGTCCGCGCCTGACGTCAGGGATCGCCTGGCCGGTTTTGGCTTCTTCACCAGCATCGGCCCCGCAAGGCAGGTTGCCGACCTCATGCAGGCCGACCGCGAGCGCTATGCCCAAGTGCTGCGCCGCGTCAAGGTGACCGTCGATTGAGCCCCGGGGAGACGCCATGAAGACCGAAGTTGCGATCATCGGAGGAGGGCCTGCGGGGCTGATGCTGGCCATCGAGCTGGGCTGCAGGGACATACCGTGCGTGCTGATCGAGGAGCGCAGCGGGCCGCCGACGCTGCCCAAGGCCAATGCCACCTCGTCCCGGACCATGGAGCATTACCGCCGCCGGGGCTTTGCCGACCAGGTACGCAGGCTGGGCCTGCCGCCCTCGCACCCCCAGGACATCGTCTATTGCACGCGGCTCACGGGGCTCGAGCTGGCGCGCTTTCGCATTCCCTCGGCCGAGGAGGCCGCCTCGGGCACGGCCTATGGCGACTACGGGGAACAGGCCTGGCCCACGCCCGAGCTGCCGCATCGGGCGCAGCAGATGTTCATCGAGCCCGTGCTCAGGGCGCAGGCCGAACGCCATGCCAGCGCCGTGCTGCGTTTTGGCCTGAGGGCCGAGGCGGTGCGGGACACCGGTTGCGCAGTCCAGATCGAATGCCGCGAGCCGGACACGGGCCGTACCGAGTTGCTGCAGGCCGCCTATGTGGTCGGCTGTGACGGGCCGCGCAGCCTGGTCCGCCAGGCCATGGGCGTCGTCTACGCAGGCCATGGCAGCGAGCGGCGGGACTTCCTGGGCGGCCAGATGATGTCCATCTACTTCCGGGCCCCCGGTCTGTATGGGCTGATCGGCAAGCCCAGGGCCTGGCAGTACTGGGCCGTCGGTCCCGGGCAGCGCGGCCTGCTGTGCGCCATCGACGGCGTGGACCGGTTCGTGCTGATCGTGCAGTTGCCCCAAGGCACCCAGCCTGCCGATTTCCATCCGCAGCAGGCGCTGCAGGCCGTCGTCGGCCGGCCTTTTGCGTACGAGCTGATCGCGCTGACCCCCTGGAACGCGGGCTATGCCCTGGTGGCCGAGCGCCTGCGGCACGGCAGGATGTTCATCGCCGGCGATGCGGCGCACCTGTTCACGCCCACGGGCGGCATGGGCTACAACACCAGCGTGGACGACGTCGTGAACCTGGGCTGGAAGCTGGCGGCGGCCATCCAGGGGGCGGCCGGCCCGGCGCTGCTGGACAGCTATGAGGCCGAGCGGCGGCCGATCGCCCAGCGCAACACCCGTTTTGCACGCAGCATGGCCGACAGCATAGGATGCCTGCCGGTCACGGCTGCAGTGGAGCAGGAGGGGCCCGCGGGCGACAGCGCCCGCCATGCGCTCGGGCAGGCACTTTCGGAGCATGTGGCACGCGAGTTCAACATCCCGGGGCTGCAACTGGGCCTGCGCTATGCCGACAGCCCCGTCGTCGCCCGGGAGTTGGCCGAGCCCCCGCCGGACGAGCCCAACCGCTACCTGCCTGGAGGTTATCCCGGCACGCGCGCTCCGCATGTGGCAACGGGGCCGGACCGGTCCCTGCTCGATGACTTCGGACGCGATTTCACACTGCTTGCATTCGGCCCGGACGGGCTGGAGCCCTGGAGGCAGGCTGCTGCGCAATACGGCATCCGGCTGGATGTGGTGAGGAGCGAAGACGGGCAGACGCGTGCGCTGTATGGCGCCGACCGCATCCTGATCCGCCCGGACCACCACATCGCCTGGCGCGGCGACGGTGCGGCGCCGCCGACCGAGGTCCTGGCGCTGGCGCTGGGCCATCGCACCCCGCCGGTGGGGCCCGGCTAGCCCCGGCCCATCCGGCAGCCTGCCCCCGGGGCCGTCCGGCCTTGCGCGTTCCTGACCCTGGCCAGTCCGGCCGGGGGACGCCGGCCTGCGCCTGAGTCTGCGCTTTCGCCGTCCTGGCCGACATCCATCACTTTCAGGAGACAACATGCCACATCCCTCCTTTCCTGTTCGCGCCGCGCTATCCGCGCTATGCCTGGCCGGTGCCGCTGCCGTGCCCTCGGCACCCGCCCTGGCCCAGGGCGTCACGCTCTATGGCCTGCTCGATGCATCCGTCGAGCACCTGACCGATGTGGGCCAGGGAGGCGCTTCGCTGAACCGCATGCCGGGCCTCACCGGCAGCGTGCCGTCGCGCATCGGCCTGCGCGGCTCGGAGGACCTGGGCGGCGGCCTGCGTGCCCTGTTCACGATGGAGCAGGGCCTGGCGCTCGACGCGGGCGTGCTGAACCAGGGCGGGCGCGCCTGGGGGCGCCAGGCCTTCGTCGGCCTGTCCGGCGACTGGGGCAGCCTCACACTGGGGCGCCAGTACACCATGCTGTACTGGTCCCAGCTCGATGCGGACATCCTCGGCCCGAATGCCTACGGCGCGGCATCGCTGGACAGCTACCTGCCCAATGCGCGCGCGGACAACGCGCTTGCGTGGCGCGCCGGCCTTGGCGGCTTCACCGTCGGCGCAACCTACAGCCTGGGCCGTGATGCCGTCAATGCGGGCCCCGGTCCCGCGGGAACCAACTGCCCCGGCGAGCAGCAGGGCGACTCCAGCGCCTGCCGGCAATGGTCGGCAATGCTCAAGTACGAGGCCAAGGCCTGGGGCATCGCGCTGGCCGTCGATGAAATCCGTGGAGGCCCCGGCGCCTTCGCAGGCCTGACCAGCAGCGCGCGCAAGGACCGTCGCTCCACCGCCGCGGGATGGGTGCGCTGGGGGGCATGGAAGCTCGGCGCCGGGGTCATTGCCCGCCACAACGACGGCCGTCCCGACGCGCCACGCAGCGATCTCTGGTACCTGGGCGCCAGTGTCGCCGTCACACCGGCCCTGACCCTCGATGCGCAGGCCTTGGATCTGCGTTTCAGGCGAAGCGACGACGGGGCCCGGCTCTTTGCCCTGCGGGCCCGGTATTCGCTGTCCAAGCGCACCACGCTGTATGCGACCGCAGGGCATCTGTCCAACGAGGGAGCACTTGCGCTGTCGGTCAGCAATGCGGCGCCAGGCGCCGCGCCCGCCCCCGGGCGTTCGCAGAACGGCTTCGCTGCCGGCGTGCGGCATAGCTTCTGAGGCTCCACCCGCATGCAGGGTCCGCGTCTCGATCCATTTCCTTCCCACTTTCCACTTCCCGTCCCAGGAGACAGACCATGAAACTGATACGCCACGGCGCCAGCGGCTGCGAGAAGCCCGGCGCCATCGATTCCCAAGGCCAGGCGCGCGACCTGTCGGACCTGGTGCCCGATTTCACGCCCGAGTGGATGGCGCCCGGCAGGCTGGCCGCGCTGGCCGCCGTCGATCTGCAGCGGTTGCCGCTGGTGGCGCAAGGCAGCCGCCTGGGGCCCCCTGTCGCCGGCACGCGCCAGTTCGTTGCCATCGGGCTCAACTACCGGCGGCATGCCGAGGAGTCGGGTCTCGACATTCCGAAGGAGCCCGTGGTCTTTCACAAGGCGCTTTCATCGCTGGCCGGGCCGGACGACGAGGTGCGCCTGCCCGAAGCGTCGGTTGCCACCGACTGGGAGATCGAACTGGGCTTTGTGATCGGCACGCGCGCAAGCCGCATCCCCGTGGAAGGTGCGCTCGCGCATGTGGCCGGCTACCTGCTGGCCAACGACATCTCCGAGCGTGACTGGCAGATCAAGCGCAACGGCCAGTGGGGCAAGGGCAAGAGCTTCGATGGCTTCGGCCCGGTCGGGCCATGGCTGGTCACGGCCGACGAGCTGCCCGACCCCCAGGCCATCGAACTGACGCTGTCCGTCAATGGCGAGGTCATGCAGCGCAGCAGCACGGCAGACATGATTTTTCCGGTGGCCTGTCTCGTGTCCTATCTGAGCCAGTTCATGACGCTGCTGCCCGGCGACCTTGTCATCACCGGCACGCCCGCAGGTGTCGGCCTGGGCATGAAGCCGCCCCGTTTCCTGAAGTCCGGCGATGTCATGTCGCTGGACGGCGGGGTTCTTGGGCGGCAGCTCCAGCGCGTGCGGTGATGGCCTCGCCCGCCCACCGGCCGCGTGGCGCTGCCCGCCGGTCTTCGCACAGTGAACATGCAAAGGAGGGGACACCATGAGCGGCCTTCCCACGCCATCTGGAACGACACCTGGAACGCCGTCCGGCGCGGCCGGGCAGCCGGCCGTGCATTCGATCGATGAGTTCGTCTTCAGCGTGCCCGATCTCGAAGCGGCGCGGCATTTCTACGCCAGTTTCGGGCTCGAGGTGCGCGACATCGACGGCGCGCTGGCGCTGCACACCTACGGGCACCCCCACCGCTGGGCGCGGGTGCTGGAGGCCGCAACGCACAAGAGGCTGCAGTGGCTGAGCCTGGGCATCCATGCGGCCGATCTCGATGCCTTCTCGCACCGGATCGACGGCGCGGGGATCGCACGCATTCCTGCGCCGGCCGGTGCGCAGACCGACGGTATCTGGATCGCCAGCCCCGACGGGGTGCCCATCCAGTTGCGTGCAGCCGCCAAGAGCTCTCCGTCGGCGCCCGCACCGCACGAGCTGCCGCCGGCCTGCTGCAATGCCGGCCGCGCGCCGGCTCGCAGCCTCATGCCGCAGATCCGGCCGCTGCACCTGTCGCATGTGCTTTTGTTCTGCGCCGACGTGGATGCCGCGCTGGCGTTCTACACCGATGTGCTGGGACTCAGACTCTCGGACCGCTCGGGCTCGGTCATCGCCTTCCTGCACAGTCCGCACGGCAGCGACCATCACCTGCTGGCACTGGCCGCATCGCATGGACCCGGCCTGCACCACAGCAGCTGGTGCGTGCCTTCTGTCGACGCCGTGGGCAGCGGCGCCCGGCAGATGGCCGAGGCGGGCTATGCGCAGGGCTGGGGCGTGGGCAGGCATGTGCTGGGCTCCAACTTCTTTCGCTATGTGCGCGATCCCTGGGGCAGCTTCGCCGAGTACTCCTGCGACATCGACTTTGTCGAGGCAGGTGCGGTGTGGCCTGCGGCCGACCATCCTCCCGAGGATTCGCTCTACGTCTGGGGGCCGGACGTGCCCGCCGACTTCGTCATCAACCACGAGCCTCCACGCTGAGGCGCCCGCCAATGCCCCAGACGCAGGAACGCCCCGCTGCCTTGCGGCATCGGGGCGCTGTGCAACAGGGCCGGCTCTTTGGCCGCCTGTCGGTTGATACAAGGATCTGGCGGAGACTGTGAGATTCGAACTCACGGACGGTTGCCCGTCGGCAGTTTTCAAGACTGCTGGTTTAAACCGCTCACCCAAGTCTCCGAAGCTCCGTATTCTAGCCGGGCTTGCGTGGGTCCCGAGGGATGCGTGCCGATGCACGACCCGCAATCAAAAAGGCGCCCCTTCGCAGGGGCGCCTTTCGGGGGGCGCAGCGGATCAGCCGCGGGCAGCGATGGCCTGGGCTGCGGCCAGGGCCGTCATGTTGACCACGCGGCGCACGGTGGCGGAGGGGGTCAGCACATGGGCTGCGGCAGCACCGCCCAGCAGGATGGGGCCGATGGTCGTGCCGTGGCCGCCCGTGGTCTTGAGCACGTTGAACAGGATGTTCGCGGCGTCCAGGTTGGGGCAGATCAGCACGTTGGCCTCGCCGTGCAGCGAGGATTCGAGCAGGGCGCGGTCGCGGATGGCTTCGGACAGGGCGGAGTCGCCGTGCATTTCGCCATCGCATTCCACGTCGGGGTTGGCGGCGGCGAACAGGTCGCGCGCGGCGCGCATCTTCAGCGCCGAGGGGCGGCTGGACGAGCCGTAGTTGCTGTGCGACAGGAAGGCCACCTTGGGCGGCAGGCCGAAGCGGGCCACTTCCTCGGCCGCCAGGCGGGCGATGTCGGCCAGCTCGGTGGCGTTGGGCGCCTCGTTGATGTAGGTGTCGGCGATGAACAGCGTGCCGCTGTCCAGCATCACGGCGTTGACGGTGGCGAACTCGCCAGCGCCTTGCTTGAGGCCGAGCACGTCGCGCACATGGGCCAGGTGGCTGTCGAACTTGCCGACCAGGCCGCAGAGCATGGCGTCGGCATCGCCCAGGTGGACCATGAGCGCGGCGATCAGCGTGTTGGAGCGGCGCACGGCGGCCTTGGCAGTCTCGGGCGTGACGCCGTTGCGGCCCATCAGGCGGTGGTAGGTTTCCCAGTACTGGCGGAAGCGCGGATCGTCCTCGGGGTTGCAGATCTCCACGTCCTTGCCCAGCACCAGACGCAGGCCGGCCTTGGCGATGCGGGCCTCGATCACGGCGGGGCGGCCGATCAGGATGGGCTTGGCCAGGCCGTCATCGACGGCGACCTGGGCGGCGCGCAGCACGCGTTCGTCCTCGCCTTCGGCATAGGCCACGCGCTGCTGGTTGGCCTTGGCAGCGGCGAACACCGGACGCATGAACATGCTGGTCTGGTAGACGAAGCGGGTCAGGCTCTCGCGGTAGGCGTCGTAGTCGGCGATGGGGCGGGTGGCGACACCGGATTCTTCGGCGGCCTTGGCCACGGCCGGCGCGATGCGCAGGATCAGGCGGGTGTCGAAGGGCGTGGGGATCAGGTAGTCGGGGCCGAACTTCAGCTCCTTGCCCTGGTAGGCGGCGGCGACTTCATCGCTGACGTCCTGCTTGGCCAGTGCGGCGATTTCGCGCACGCAGGCCAGCTTCATGGCTTCGGTGATCTTGGTTGCGCCGCAGTCCAGCGCGCCACGGAAGATGTAGGGGAAGCACAGGACGTTGTTGACCTGGTTGGGGTAGTCAGAACGGCCCGTGGCCATGATGCAGTCCGGGCGCACGGCCTTGGCCAGCTCGGGGCGGATCTCGGGTTCGGGGTTGGCCAGGGCCAGGATGATGGGCTTGTCGGCCATGGTCTTGACCATGTCGGCAGTGAGCACGCCGGGAGCCGAGCAGCCCAGGAAGACGTCGGCATCCTTGACGGCATCGGCCAGGGTGCGGGCGTCCGTCTTTTGCGCGTACTGGGCCTTGGAGGCGTCCAGGCCACCGGGGCGGCCTTCGTAGATCACGCCCTTGGAGTCGCACATGAAGACGTTTTCGCGCTTGACGCCCAGGCCCACCATCACGTTCACGCAGGCGATGGCAGCAGCGCCGGCGCCGGAGACGGCGATCTTGACGTTGCCGATCTGCTTGTCCACCAGCTCCAGCCCGTTGAGCAGGGCGGCGCTGGAGATGATGGCCGTGCCGTGCTGGTCGTCATGGAACACGGGGATGTTCATGCGCTTGGACAGCTCCTGCTCGATGTAGAAGCACTCGGGCGCCTTGATGTCCTCGAGGTTGATGCCGCCCAGCGTGGGTTCGAGCGAGGCGATGATCTCGATCAGCTTGTCCGGATCGCGCTCGGCCAGTTCGATGTCGAACACGTCGACGCCGGCGAACTTCTTGAACAGACAGCCCTTGCCTTCCATCACCGGCTTGCCGGCCAGCGGGCCGATGTCACCCAGGCCCAGCACGGCCGTGCCGTTGGTGATGACGCCGACCAGGTTGCCGCGCGCCGTGTATTCGGCGGCCAGCGAGGGGTCGGCCTGGATGTCCAGGCAGGGGTAGGCCACGCCGGGCGAATAGGCCAGCGACAGGTCGCGCTGGTTGGACAAGGGCTTGGTGGGCGTGACGGAGATCTTGCCCTTGTTGGGGCTGCGATGGTATTCGCGGGCTGCGTCGCGCAGGGCTTGTTCGGCGTTGGACAGGTTTTGGGTCATACAGGAATTCTCTGCAAATGCTCTCGGAGCTTACCGGATAGCTACAGCCTATGAGGGTCAGGACAGTTTTGCCTCAGGGATTTCGACAACAAGCCCCCTGGCGCCTATGGACGGCAGGGGGCGCACGGCCCGGCGGGTAGGCCGGGCGGTTGTTGGGCGTGCCCGCCAGGGCGGGCACTGTTTCATCAGTGGGCGTCTGCCTGGCGTGCGGCCCGGACGGCAGCAGAGGTGTCGCTGCTGGCTCCGTTGAAGAAAATGTTCAATGCCACCGCGGTAATCGAGGCCAGCAGGATACCGGATTCGATCAACGGATGAATGCCGTGGGGCATCCATTGGCGGAAATTCGGCGCCACCAGCGGAATCATGCCCACGCCGATGGACACGGCGACGATCATGGCGTTGTTGCGGTTGGTCTGGAAATCCACGTTGCTCAGGATGCGGATGCCGGTGGAGGCCACCATGCCGAACATCACCAGGCCCGCACCGCCCAGCACCACGGTGGGCAGGGACTCGACCAGGGCGCCCATCTTGGGCAGCACGCCCAACACGATCAGGATCACGCCGCCGGCCACGCAGACCCAGCGGCTCTTGACGCCGGTGACGGCGACCAGGCCCACGTTCTGCGAGAAGCTGGTGTAGGGGAAGGTGTTGAAGATGCCGCCGATCAGCGTGCCCAGGCCGTCGGTGCGCAGGCCGCGTGTCAGCTCGTCCTGGCTGATCTTGCGATCGGTCATGTCGCCCAGGGCCAGGAACATGCCGGTGGACTCGATCATCACCACCACCATCACCAGGCTCATGGTGAGGATGAGGATGGGGTCGAACACCGGCGTGGCGATCTCGAAGGGCAGCACCATCGTGAACCATTCGGCCTTGGCGACCTTGCTGAAGTCCATCAGGCCCATGGCCACGGACAGCACGCCGCCGATCAGGATGCCCATGAGCACCGAGACGTTGGCCAGGAAGCCCTTGGCAAAGCGCGCGATCAGCAGGATGGACAGCAGCACGATGGCCGAGATGCCCACGCCGGTCAGGTCGCCGTACTTGGGGTTGGGAATGGTGGGCACGACCGCGAAGCCCTTGGGCACGGGCGGCAGCGAGGAGCCTGGCGCGCCGGCCGTGGCCTGGGCGTCGGCCAGCCATTTCAGGTGCTCGGGGTTGGGCACGCTGGGCGCGGTGGGGCCGACGGGGTTGCCGAAGATCCAGTTCACGCCCACGCGCATCAGGCTGATGCCGATGACGGCAATGATGGTGCCGGTCACCACGGGCGGGAAAAAGCGCAGCATGCGGCTGATCAGCGGGGCGATGAGGATGGACACGATCCCCGCCCCGATCACCGAGCCGAAGATCAGCCCCGCGCCCGCCGAGCCGCCCGTGGTCTGCGCCATGGACACCATGGGCGCCACGCTGGCGAAGGTCACGCCCATCATCACGGGCAGCTTGATGCCGAACCACTGGGTCGCGCCCATGGCCTGGATCAGCGTGATCAGGCCGCAGCAAAACAGGTCGGCCGAGATCAGGTGGGCCACCTGCTCGGGCGGCAGGTTGAGTGCGCGGCCGACGATCAGGGGCACGGCCACGGCGCCCGCATACATCACGAGAACGTGCTGCAGGCCCAGCGCCGTGAGCTTGCCTGCGGGCAGCATCTCATCGACGGGATGAACGGAAGATTGCATGGGGATTTGTCTCCTCGGGATTTATGGGAACGGACGCCGGCGTGACAGGGTTTGGCACCAACATCCATACAAAAAGTGTATACAGATCATGGGAAATTTCTGCTCCCGGTAAACCCTGTTGCGGCAGTCGCGCCAACCCGTTTTGGTGCGCATCGCCTGCCAGGGCGGGAGTGCCATGGTGCATTGCAAGATGGATGCCAGCCGCCAGGCAAGCGCCAGGCAAGCAACAGGCACCGTGCTGGTGCCTGGCGGCCGCTGTGGCGCGGCTCGGGCGTGGGTCGGGAGTGGGTCGGGCGCGGCTCGGGTGCACGGCATGGGCTGCGGAGGTGCACGCGCCCCGATGCGGTGCCCGGACGCAAAAAAGCCCGGCGGCGCCGGGCTTGGGGGTCAGGCCTTGATGCGGGCCGTCAGGCGGTCAGGCCGTCAGGTCGCACAGCATGCGCGCGATGACCTTGGTGGCGCGGCGCAGGTCCTCCAGCACCAGGCGCTCGTCGGCGCGCTTGGCATGGGACTCCAGCACGGTGCGCGGGCCGGCGCCGTAGATCACGCCGGGAATGCCACGCTCCACGTACAGGCGCACGTCGGTGTACAGCGGCGTGCCCACGGCCGGGGGCTTTTCGCCGAAGACGGCTTCGCCATGGGCCTGGATGGCGTCCACCAGGGGCTTGTTGCCGGCCAGCGGCGTCATGGCATTGGCCAGCAGCAGGCGCTTGATGTCCACGCGCACGGCATCCTCGCCCGTGTAGCCGCCCTTGGCGTTGAAGTCGGCAATGGCCTGGGCAATGACGGCGCGGATGCTGGCCTCGACCTCGGCGGGGTTCTCCTCGGGGATCATGCGGCGGTCGATCTTGAGCACGACCTTGCCGGGCACCACGTTGGTGTTGGTGCCGCCTTCGATGCGGCCGATGTTCAGGTAGGGGTGCTTGATGCCCGGCACCTTGGAGGTCACCTGCTGGTACTTGGTGTTCTCGGCGTACAGCGCGTTCATCAGCACCACGGCGGCCTGCAGCGCGTCCACGCCCGTGTGGGGCACGGCGGCATGGGCCATCTTGCCCTGCACGGTCACTTCCATCTGCAGGCAGCCGTTGTGGGCGGTGACGACCTCGTAGCTGAAGCCGGCCGCGACCATGAGATCGGGTTGGGTGAGGTTGTTGGACAGCAGCCAGCCGGGGCCCAGGATGCCGCCGAATTCCTCGTCGTAGGTGAAGTGCAGTTCCACCGCGCCCTTGGAGGGCTTGGCCACGGCTTCGAGCGCACGCACGGCGTAGGTGAAGGTGGCGAAGTCGCTCTTGCTCACGGCGGCGGCGCGGCCGTAGAGCTTGCCGTCCTCGATGGCGGCGCCATAGGGGTCCTGGGTCCAGCCCTCGCCGGGCGGCACCACGTCGCCGTGGGCGTTCAGCGCAATGGTCAGGCCGCCGCCGGCGTCACCTGCGCTGCCGTAGGGGCGGCGCACGATCAGGTTGGTGATGGATTCCATGCCGTAGGCCTTGACCTCGGCCTCGGGCACGGTGTGCTTCTCGGCCTCGTAGCCGAAGGTCTTGAGCAGCTCGGCCGTGCGCTCGGCGTGGGGGGCGTTGTTGCCGGGCGGGGTGTCGGTCGGAACCTGGACCAGGGCCTGCAGGAATTGCACCTCTTCATCGAAATGCTGGTCGATCCAGGCGTCCAGGGCGGCGTAGGTGGCTTGCTTGTCTTGGTTCATGTTGGTCATTGCTGCTCTTGGGCCAGTTGGTTCAGTACGTGGGAGAAGGCATCGACGGACAGTTGCATGTCGTCGGCGGTGGAGCTTTCCAGCGGGTTGTGGCTGATGCCGGCGTTCAGGCCGCGTACGAACAGCATGGCCTGGGGCATGATTTCATGCAGCTTCATGGCGTCGTGGCCGGCGCCGCTGGGCATGCGGTACAGGGGCACGCCCAGGGCGTCCACGGCGGCTTCCCAGCGCTGCTGCCATTCGGGGGCGCTGGGAGCGGCGGCGGCCTTCATGGCCAGCTCGGTGCTGTAGCGCAGGCCACGGCGCTGGGCGATGGCCTCGATCTCGGCCAGGATGTCGGCCACCATGGCGTCGCGCTGCTCGTTGGTGGGCGCGCGCAGGTCCAGGCTGAACTGGCAGCGGCCGGGAACCACGTTGACCGAGCCGCTGGGCACATTGAGCTGGCCCATGGTCGCCACCGAGGTGCCGTCGCGCGCGGCGCGCTTTTCGATGTACAGCGCCAGCTCGGCCACGCCGCAGGCGGCATCGCGGCGGCGGTCCATGGGCGTGGTGCCGGCGTGGCTGGCCATGCCGATCATCTCGCAGATGTAGCGCGCGCTGCCGTTGATGGAGGTGACGATGCCCAGCGGGATGTCCAGCTCGTTGAGCACCGGGCCCTGTTCGATGTGCACTTCGATGAAGCCCAGGTAGCGGGCCGGATCGCGCTGCAGCTTCGGAATGTCGTCAATGCACAGGCCGGCGTGCTGCATGGCCTCGCGCAGGGTGATGCCGTCGGCATCCTTTTGCTCCAGCCATTCCTGCCTGAAGTCGCCGATCAGCGCGCCCGAGCCCAGGAAGGTGGCCTTGTAGCGCTGGCCCTCCTCTTCCGCAAAGCCCACGACCTCGATGTGGAACGGCAGGCGCTTGCCCTGGCGGTGCAGCTCGCGCACGCAGGCCATGGGCACGAAGATGCCCAGGCGGCCGTCGTACTTGCCGCCGTTGCGCACGGTGTCGTAGTGGCTGCCGGTCAGCAGGGTCTTGGCGTCCTCGGTGGCCGCCTTGTAGCGGCCCACGACGTTGCCCACGGCGTCGATCTCTACCTCGTCGAAGCCGCAGTCGCGCATCCAGTGGCTGATGCGCTGGGCGCAGGCGCGGTGGGCATCGGTGAGGTAGGTGACGGTGAGCTGGCCCTTTTCGGCATAGCCGGGGTCGCTGTGCTGGGCCAGCTTTTCCTGCCAGTCCCAGACATCGTTGCCCAGCTCGGGCGTGTAGCCGAACTTGTCGTTCAGGCGGATCTCGGCAATGCGGTGGATGTTGCGCAGCGCCTCGCCCAGCTCGAAGTCGGGGTGGTTGTGCAGGCGGCGCTCGAAGGTCTCGATGATCTCGGCCTTGGCCAGGCCCGCGCCGCGCGGACCGCGCACGGCCAGGATGAAGGGAAAGCCGAAGCGCTTGCCGTACTCGGCGTTGAGCTTGCGGATGTGCTCCAGCTCCTCGGGCGTGCAGCGGGTCAGGCCGGCCTTGTTCTGCTCGTTGGTGGATTCGGCCGTGAGCGTGTTGGTCTCCATGGCCTTGCCGGCCAGCTCCGGGTGGGCGCGGATCAGGTCGAGCTTGGCCTGCACCGGCGCCTTGTCCAGCACCTGGGCCATGGCGTACTTGATCTGTGCCAGCGAGCGGAAGGGGCGCTGGGCCAGCGCGGCCTCGGCAATCCAGGGCGAGTGTTCGTACAGGCCGTCGAGCAGACCTGTGGCGGTGGCCAGGTCGGCGGCATTGAGTTGTTCCAGCGTCAGAGCCATGCTGCGTTATTCCTTGTCGGGATGGTGGTGCGCCCAGTGGCGCGCGAGGTCGATGCGGCGGCAGACCCAGACCTTGTCGTGCCGTTGGATGTGGTCCAGAAAGCGCTGCAGTGCCGTGATGCGGCCGGGGCGGCCCAGCAGGCGGCAGTGCATGCCAATGCTCATCATCTTGGGGGAGTCATCGCCGGCCGGATCGCCCTCGGCGTAGAGGGCGTCGAACGTGTCCTTCAGGTATTGGAAGAACGGGTCGGCGTGCGAGTAGCCCTGGGGCAGGGCGAAGCGCATGTCGTTGCAGTCCAGCGTGTAGGGCACGATGAGCTGGCTGCGGGTGCTGCCGTCGCTCTTGCCGACCTTCATCCAGAAGGGCAGGTCGTCGCCGTAGTAGTCGCTGTCATAGGCGAAGCGGCCGTCGTCGGCCACCAGGCGGTGGGTGTTGGGGCTGTCGCGGCCCGTGTACCAGCCCAGGCCGTGGTCGCCATCGTGGCCATACAGCTCGCCGAAGATCTCCATGCACTGGCGCATGTGCTCGCGCTCGACCTCGGCGGGAATGTTCTGGTAGTGGATCCACTTGAGGCCGTGGCAGGCCACTTCATGGCCCAGCTCGTGGAAGGCGGCGGCCAGTTCGCGGTGCTTTTGCAGGGCCGTGGCCACGCCGAACACGGTCAGCGGCAGGCCGCGCTTCTCGAACTCGCGCAGGATGCGCCAGACGCCTGCGCGCGAGCCGTATTCATAGATGCCTTCCATGCTCATGTGGCGCTCGGGGTAGGCGGCCGGATTGAACATTTCGGACAGGAACTGCTCGCTGGCGGCATCGCCATGCAGCACGCAGTTCTCGCCGCCCTCTTCGTAGTTGAGGACGAATTGCACGGCCACGCGGGCCTGGCCGGGCCAGCGGGCGTGGGGGGGCGTGCGACCGTAGCCGATCAGGTCGCGGGGATAGGGGGCAGTGGCGTCGTAGGTCATGCGGATACGGAGGAAAGGGCCATCGAAAGATCGCTGGTCGGCATGTCGCGGTCGAAGGTCAGGCCGGCTTCCACGTGGTCCAGGTGCTGCTGCATGAGCTGCACGGCATGGTCGGCGTCGCCGCCGGCCAGGGCCGTGACGATTTCGGCATGCTCGTCATGGGAATGCTCGGCGGCCGTGCTGGACTGGTACATCAGCGTGATCAGCGCGCAGCGCGAGATCAGCTCGCCCAGCAGCTGGGCCAGCACCTCGTTGCCCATGAGTTCGGCCATGCGCACGTGGAAGTCGCCCAGCAGCTCGGTGCGCTGGCCGACGTCGTTGCCGTCCATGGCCTTTTTCTCGGCCGCCACATGCTGCCGCAGCGCGCGGATCTTGGCCGGCGTGCTCTGGGCGATGAAGGCGCGCACCATCTCGGCCTCGAGCATGCGGCGCACGGCGAAGACCTGGCGCGCCTCGTCCACCGAGGGCGTGGCCACGAAGGCCCCGCGCGCGGGTTCGAGCCGGATCAGGCGGTTTTGCGACAGCTGGAACAGCGCCTGGCGCACCAGGGTGCGCGAGACGCCGAAATGGTCTGCCAATTTCTGCTCGGCCAGCTTGGTGCCGGGCAGAAGACGGTGTTCGACGATGGCCCGGGTCAGGCTCTCGACAATGAAACTGGTGGTGGAAGTCTCCATTCAGCCATCATAGCGGCTGGCCACAAGAGTTGTATACAGTTTCTGTCTACTGCTTATTGGCGTTTCCCCGCATACGGCATCCCTTTTCAGAAACCGGGCGCGGCCGTATCGAAGTGCCGTGCCAGGTGCTCGACAAAGCGCTGCACGCGCTGGGTTGCCGCATGCCGCTGCGGATAGACCACATGGATGTCGGCCGGTGCCGTGGCATGGTCGGCCAGCACCTGCACCAGGCGGCCGCTGCGCAGGTAGCGGGCGATATCCCATTCGGCCCGCATGACGATGCCCAGGCCGGCCAGGGCCCAGCCCACGGCGATCTCGCCATCGTTGGTGCTCAGGCTGTCGCGCAGGCGGATGGCTTCGGTCTTGCGGCCGGGGCCGTTGTGGGTGAAGCGCCAGACGCCGTGGGCGTCGTCGCCCTGGCGGATGTCGATGCAGTCGTGCTGCATCAGCTCGCGCGGGGTGGCCGGCGTGCCGTGCCGCGCCAGGTAGGCGGCAGACGCGCACAGCAGCCGCCGGTTGGGCGCCAGGCGCCGCGCGATGACGCGCGCGTCCGGCGGCTCGCCAAAGCGTATGCACAGGTCGAAACTGTCATCGACCAGGGGCGGCGGCGAGGCCGACAGCTGCAGCTGCACCTGGATCTGCGGGTGCCTGCGCACGAAGCTGGCGATCAGCGGCGCGATATGGCTGCGCCCGAATCCCAGCGTGGCATTGATGCGCAGCAGGCCCTGCGGCTGCCCGGGCATGCCGGCCACGGCCTGCTCCATGGCGGCAATGTCGTCCAGGATGCGCCGCGCATGGGCCAGGTAGGTCTGGCCCTCATCGGTCAGGCCCAGGCGCCGCGTCGTGCGGCTGACCAGCTGCACGCCCAGCCGCGCCTCCATCAGGGACAGGCGCTTGCTGGCCGCCGGCGTGGTGATGCCCAGCTCGCGGGCCGTGGCCGACAGGCTGGCGCTGCGGGCCAGCAGGCAGAAGAAGGCCATCTCCGATGGCGCCGAGACGGGTGTGCTCATTGTTGAATCAAAGTGAACGATGCCATCACTCTAGAGGCGCGCGCGGCGTTGTTCCATCGATAGATTCACGGACAAGGCCATGGATCCGCATGGCGCTTCATCCACCGCAATCCAAGGAGCCCTCATGACAAAGACATACCGCATCGCCTGCATTCCCGGCGATGGCATCGGCAAGGAAGTGGTGCCCGCAGGGCAGGAGGTGCTGCAGGCGCTGGCCGAAACCCAGCCCGGCCTGGGCTTTGCCTTCACCAGTTTCGGCTGGGGCGGCGACTGGTACCGCGCGCACGGCGAGATGATGCCGGCCGACGGGCTGGACGCGCTGCGCGGCCAGGACGCCATCCTGTTCGGCTCGGCCGGCGACCCGCACATTCCCGACCATGTCACGCTGTGGGGCCTGCGCCTGAAGATCTGCCAGGGGTTCGACCAGTACGCCAATGTGCGGCCCACGCGCATCCTGCCCGGCATCGATGCGCCGCTCAAGCGCTGCGCACGCGAGGACCTGGACTGGGTCATCGTGCGCGAGAACTCCGAAGGCGAATACGCGGGCGTGGGCGGCCGCGCCCACCAGGGCCATCCCATCGAGGTGGCCACCGACGTGAGCATGATGACCCGCGCGGGCGTGGAGCGCATCATGCGCTTCGCCTTCCGCCTGGCGCAGTCGCGGCCGCGCAAGCTGCTGACGGTGATCACCAAGTCCAACGCCCAGCGCCACGCCATGGTGATGTGGGACGAGATCGCGGTGCAGGTGGCCGCCGAGTTTCCCGACGTGCGCTGGGACAAGGAACTGGTGGACGCAGCCACGGCGCGCATGGTCAACCGCCCGGCCTCGCTGGACACCCTGGTTGCCACCAACCTGCATGCCGACATCCTCAGCGATCTGGCGGCCGCGCTGGCCGGCAGCCTGGGCATTGCGCCCACGGGCAACATCGATCCGGAGCGCCGCTACCCCAGCATGTTCGAGCCCATCCACGGATCGGCCTTCGACATCATGGGCCAGGGCCTGGCCAATCCCGTGGGCACCTTCTGGAGCTGCGTGATGCTGTTGGAGCACCTGGGCGAGCACCGTGCCGCGCAGCGGCTGATGCAGGCCGTGGAGCAGGTGACCGCCGATGCCGCGCTGCACACGCGCGACCTGGGCGGCAAGGCCACCACGCGGCAGGTCACCGACGCGGTCTGCGCACGGCTGCGCGCGCAGACCGCCGAGACCCAGGCCGAGCCCGTGCCTGCCTGAGCGCGCGCTGCATGGTCCGATAACCCACAAAAGAACAGACAGGAGACAAGCCATGAACCGCATCACCAGGGTTGCCGCCGCGTGCGCGCTGGCCGCCGCCATTCCTGCCACCATCCCAGCTGCCTGGGCCCAGGCCTGGCCGGCGCGCCCCGTCAACCTCATCGTGCCGTTTCCCGCAGGCGGCACCACCGATGTGCTGGCGCGTGCGCTGGGCCAGGAGCTGTCCAAGAGTCTGGGCCAGCCCGTGGTCGTGGAAAACCGCCCCGGCGCGGGCGCCACCCTGGGCGCCGACCATGTGGCCAAGGCGAAACCTGACGGCTACACCCTGCTCATGGGCGCCGTGCACCACACCATTGCCACCAGCGTCTACCGCAGGCTGGGCTATGACTTCCAGAAGGACCTGGCGCCCATCACCGTGGTGGCCGTGGTTCCCAATGTGCTGGTGGTCCATCCGCAGGTGCCCGCCAAAACCGTGCAGGAGCTGCTGGCCCAGGCCCGGGCCCAGCCCGGCAAGCTGGCCTATGGCTCCAACGGCGCGGGCACGGGCCAGCACCTGATCGGCGCGCAGTTCGAGTCCATGGGCGGCGTGCAGCTGCTGCACGTGCCCTACAAGGGCAGCGGGCCGTTGACCACGGATCTGCTGGGCGGGCAGATCGCCATGTCCTTCGATACCGTCACGCCTGTGCTGCCCCACATCAAGGCCGGCAAGCTGCGCGCGCTGGCCGTGACCACGGCCCGGCGCTCGGTGGCCCTGCCCGATGTGCCCACGCTGGACGAGGCCGGCCTCAAGGGCTTCGACATGGGCACCTGGTTCGGCGTGCTGGCACCGGCCGCCACGCCCAGGGAGGTACTGGCGCGGCTGGGCGCAGACATGAACCGCATCATCGAGTCGCCGCAGTTCCGCCGGAAGATGGAGGAGATAGGCGCCGAGCCCATCGGCGGATCACCCGAGCAGATGGCGCGCCAGATCCGCGACGACACCGATCGCTTCGCCAGGCTGGTCAAGGACGCCAAGGTGGCCCTGGATTGAGTTGAGTTGGCGCGAGGAACGAGGCCGGGCGAATCAGTTGTGACTTGACCGCATGCCACCGCCGGTGCAGGAAATTCCATAATGCCCGGCGGAGACAACACACCATGACCAGCACCACGGACCTGCACCTCACCGATCCCCAAGCCTTTCTGCTCGACCTCTACCGCGCTGCGGTCAAGGATGCGCAGCCCCTGTACAGCATGGCCCAATGCCTGCCAAAGCCTCCCAAGGGCCGCACCCTGGTGCTGGGCGCGGGCAAGGCCGGCGGCTCCATGGCCCAGGCGCTGGAGGCGCTGTGGCCAGCGGACGCGCCGCTGTCCGGCCTTGTGGTCACACGCTACGGCCACATCCCGCCGCGCCCCGAAGGGCTGGCGCAGCGCATCGAGGTGGTCGAGGCCGCCCACCCCGTGCCCGATGCGGCAGGCCTGGCCGCCGCCGAACGCATCCTCGCGCTGACCGAAGGGCTGACCGAGGACGACCTCGTGCTGTGCCTGATCTCGGGCGGCGGCTCGGCCCTGCTGACCCTGCCGGCCGAAGGCATCGACCTGGAGGAAAAGCAGCGCATCAACCGCGCCCTGCTGGAAAGCGGCGCCGCCATCGGCGAGATGAACTGCGTGCGCAAGCACCTGTCGCGCATCAAGGGCGGGCGCCTGGGCGCGGCCTGCGCGCCCGCGCGCGTGGTCACGCTGACCATCAGCGACGTGCCGGGCGACGACCCCTCCATCATCGCCAGCGGCCCCACCGTGCCCGATGCCAGCAGCTGCGCCGACGCGCTGGCCATCCTCGCGCGCTACCGCATCGACGTGCCTGAATCCGTGCGCCGCGCGCTGGAGGCGGGCGAGCTGGAAACCCCCAAGCCCGTCGACGCGCGCTTCGACGGCCACGAGGTCCACATGATCGCCACGCCCCAGCACTCGCTGGAGGCGGCCGCACGCGTGGCCGAGGCCGCAGGCCTGCGCGCCCATGTGCTGTCCGACGAGATCGAGGGCGAATCGCGCGAAGTCGCCAAGGTCCACGCCGCCCTGGCGCGCGCCGTGTCCCGCCACGGCCAGCCGTTTGCAAAGCCCTGCGTGATCCTGTCCGGCGGCGAGACCACGGTCACGATCCGGCAGCGCCCGGCCGGCACGCCCAAGGGACGCGGCGGCCGCGCGGGCGAGTTCTGCATGGGCCTGGCCCAGGCCCTGCAGGGGCAGGAGAAGGTCTGGGCGCTGGCGGCCGATACCGATGGCATCGATGGCGTGGAAGACAACGCGGGAGCGCGCGTGTCACCGGATACCCTGGCGCGGGCCCAGGCCCAGGGCATGCGGATTGCCGAGTACCTGGACCGCAATGATGCGTATGGGTTCTTTGATGCGCTGGGGGATCTGGTGGTGACCGGGCCCACGCATACCAACGTGAATGACTTCCGGGCGATTCTGGTTCTCTAGGTTTTTGTCCCTGCCGGGTGGTTGTTTTTCGAGGCCGGGACGTGCGCCCGGCCACTTGTTTCAGGCCCGCTTGCTTCAGGCGCTCACGCCCCGCGCGGCAGCGTCTCCCACCATTCGGCATCGAACCGCCCCTGCAGGAAGGCGATGAAGGACTGCACCTTCTGCGGCACCAGGCGCGGCGAGGGGTAGACGGCGTGGATTTCCTGCTCGGGTAGGCGGCAGGTCTTGAGGACTTCGACCACGCGGCCGGCCTGCAGCGAGTCGTGGGCCACGTAGCGGGGCAGGGCGGCGATGCCCATGTGCGAGCGTGAGGCCGCCAGCAGGGCCGAGAGGTTGTTGGAGCGCAGGCGGCCGGTGACGGGCACGGACACGGGCTCGCCGCTGGCGTTGCGCAGGCGCCAGAGGTCGTTGCCCTGCACGCTGCTGTAGATCAGCGTGGCGTGCTCCTTGAGGTCGGAGGGGCGGCGCGGCGTGCCGCGCTTGCGCAGGTAGGCGGGCGAGGCCACCAGCACCCAGGGGTTCACGCCCAGGGTGCGTGCGCCCAGGCTGGAGTCGGCCAGCTTGCCCAGGCGCAGGGCCACGTCGATGCCGTTGGCCACCAGGTCGGTGTAGCGGTCCTCGAAGCTCAGGTCGATCTGCACCTGGGGGTTGTGCGTCATGAACTCCAGCGCCAGCGGGATCAGCACGCGCCGGCCGAAGGCCACCGAGCTGCCGATGCGCAGCTGGCCCTGCACCTGGGTCTGTCGCACCTGCACCACCTTGTCCGCCTCGGCCACGTCGTTGACGATGGTCTTGCATTTCTCGTAGTACAGCGCGCCCGCTTCGGTGAGGCTCACGCCACGCGTGTTGCGGTTGAGCAGGCGCACCTTCAGGCGCGTCTCCATGGCCGCGACCTGCTTGGTCACCGTGGGCTGGGTGGTGGCGAACTCGTGCGCGACCTTGGTGAAGCTGCCGGTCTCCACCACGCGCACGAACATGTGCATGGCATCGAGTCTGTCCATGGTGCTGTCTCCTTTTTCATTGATAGTTATTCCTGCACGGAATAAATTTTATGGTCTGTGCAGGCGTTCCACCAACAGGCCCGTCTGCCTAGAGTTGTCTCCAGTTTGAAGGAGACCTCCATGGCGAAAATGAAAGCAATCGAAGCCGCAGTCCGCGTGCTGGAAAAAGAAGGCGTCACCGTCGCATTCGGCGTTCCCGGTGCCGCCATCAACCCGCTGTACGCAGCGCTCAAGGACCATGGCGGCATAGGCCATATCCTGGCGCGCCACGTCGAAGGCGCAAGCCACATGGCCGAGGGCTACACCCGCGCCGTGGCCGGCAACATCGGCGTGTGCATCGGCACCAGCGGCCCGGCCGGCACGGACATGATCACGGGCCTGTACTCGGCCAGCGCGGATTCGATTCCGATCCTGTGCATCACGGGCCAGGCGCCGCGCTCGCGTCTGCACAAGGAAGATTTCCAGGCCGTGGACATTGCCTCCATCGCCAAGACCGTGACCAAGTGGGCCACCACGGTGCTGGAGCCGGCCCAGGTGCCGCGCGCCTTCCAGCAGGCCTTCCACCTGATGCGCTCGGGCCGCCCCGGCCCCGTGCTGATCGACCTGCCCATCGACGTGCAGCTGGCCGAGATCGAGTTCGACATCGATACCTACGAGCCCCTGCCTGTCTACAAGCCGGCTGCCACGCGCAAGCAGGTGGAAAAGGCCATCGCCATGCTCAACGAGTCCGAGCGTCCGCTGCTGGTGTCGGGCGGCGGCGTGATCAACGCCGATGCGTCCGAGCTGCTGGTGGAGTTCGCCGAGCTGCTGGACGTGCCCGTGATCCCCACGCTGATGGGCTGGGGCACCATCCCTGACGACCACCGCCTGATGGTCGGCATGTGTGGCCTGCAGACCAGCCACCGCTACGGCAATGCCACCATGCTGGCCTCCGACTTCGTGCTGGGCATCGGCAACCGCTGGGCCAACCGCCACACGGGCTCGGTCGAGGTCTACACCAAGGGCCGCAAGTTCGTGCACGTGGACATCGAGCCCACGCAGATCGGCCGCGTGTTCGCGCCCGACTACGGCATCGTCTCGGATGCCGGCGCGGCGTTGCAGCTTTTCGTGGAGGTGGCGCGCGAGTGGAAGGCGGCTGGCCGCCTGAAGGACCGCAGCGGCTGGGTGGCCGAATGCCAGGCCCGCAAGAACAATGTGGAGTACCTGCGCAAGACCAATTTCGACAACGTGCCCATGAAGCCGCAGCGTGTCTACCAGTGCATGAACCGCAGCCTGGACAAGGACACCTGCTACGTCTCCACCATCGGCCTGTCGCAGATTGCCGGCGCGCAGTTCCTGCATGTCTACAAGCCGCGCAACTGGATCAACTGCGGCCAGGCCGGCCCGCTGGGCTGGACCGTGCCGGCCGCCCTGGGTGTGCGCGTCGCCGACCCGGCCCGCAAGATCGTGGCGCTGTCGGGCGACTATGACTTCCAGTTCATGATCGAGGAGCTGGCCGTGGGCGCGCAGTTCAAGCTGCCCTACATCCATGTGCTGGTCAACAACAGCTACCTGGGCCTGATCCGCCAGGCGCAGCGCGCCTTCTCCATCGACTACTGCGTGCAGCTGGCCTTCGACAACATCAATGTCGACGACAAGGAAGAGTCCAAGGGCTATGGCGTGGACCACGTCAAGGTGGTCGAGGGCCTGGGCTGCAAGGCCATCCGCGTACACCGTCCCGAGGACTTCGCGCCCGCCATGCAGCAGGCCGAGGCATGGATGGCAGAGCACCGCACGCCGGTCGTCGTCGAGGTCATCCTGGAGCGCGTGACCAACATCTCCATGGGCGCCGAGATCGACAACGTGATCGAGTTCGAGGACCTGGCCGCAGCGCCTGCCGACGTGCCCAGCGCGCTTGCACTGCTGGATTGACCGGCCCGCCACGGCACATCGCACGGCATTGCACTGCACTGCTTTTTCTATCGGCGGGGCACCCTGCGTGCCCTGCCGCTCCCAACCCACCAAACGACTACCGGAGACTTCTGACATGCCCCGTTTTGCTGCCAACCTCAGCATGCTGTTCACCGAGGTGCCCTTCCTCGACCGCTTCGAGCGCGCGGCGCGCGCTGGCTTCGAGGCCGTGGAATTCCTGTTTCCCTACGCCCATACGGTCCAGGAGATCAAGGAGCGCGTGGACGCCCACGGCCTGCAGATCGTGCTGCACAACCTGCCTGCCGGCGACTGGGATGCGGGCGAGCGCGGCATTGCCTGCCACCCCGACCGCGTGGACGAGTTCCGCGCCGGCGTGGCCAAGGCCGTGACCTATGGCCATGCGCTGGGCGTGCCCCAGCTCAACTGCCTGGCCGGCAAGGCGCCTGCCGGTGCCGATGCCGCGCTGCTGCGCCGCACCTTCGTGGACAACCTGCGCTTTGCCGCATCGGCGCTGAGCGCGGCCAATCTGCGCCTGCTGATCGAGCCCATCAACCCCTTCGACATTCCCGGCTTCTACCTGAACCGCACGGACGAGGCCCTGTCCATCCTCGACGAGGTGGGCGCGCCCAATGCCTTCGTGCAGTACGACATCTACCACGCGCAGCGCACCGAGGGCGAACTGGCGGCCACGCTGCAAAAGCACCTGGCGCGCATCGGCCATGTGCAGCTGGCCGACAACCCGGGCCGCAACGAGCCGGGCACGGGCGAGATCAACTACCCCTTCCTCTTCGCGCACCTGGACCGCATCGGCTACCAGGGCTGGGTGGGCTGCGAGTACAAGCCTGCGCGCGATACCGAATCGGGCCTGGGCTGGCTGGACGCCCACACCAGCGTGCGCACGGCAGTCGCCGCCTGAGCGCCGCCGGAGTTTTTTCTCAGCTTTTCAAAAACGACAAGGAGTACACAGCATGAATGCATCCTCTCTCAAGCTTGGTTTCGTGGGCCTGGGCATCATGGGCGCGCCCATGGCAGGCCACCTGCTCACAGCCGGCCACCAGCTCTTCGTGAACACCCTGGGCAAGATCCCGGCGCAGATCGCCGAGAGCAGCGCCACCCAGTGCACCACCGCGCGCGGCGTGGCCGAGCGGGCTGACATCATCTTCCTGATGCTGCCCGACACGCCCGATGTCGAGAAGGTGCTGTTCGGCGAGGACGGCGTGGCCGCCGGCCTCAAGGGCAGCAGCGGCAAGGTGGTGGTGGACATGAGCTCCATCTCGCCCGTGGCCACCAAGGACTTCGCTCGCCGCATCGAGGCCATCGGCGCCCAGTACCTGGATGCGCCGGTCTCCGGCGGCGAGGTGGGCGCCAAGAACGCCACCCTGTCCATCATGGTCGGCGGCCCCGAGGACGTGTTCGCGCGCGTCAAGCCGCTGTTCGAGCGCATGGGCAAGAACATCACCCTGGTGGGCGGCAATGGCGACGGCCAGACCGCCAAGGTGGCCAACCAGATCATCGTGGCGCTGAACATCGAGGCGGTGGCAGAGGCCCTGCTGTTCGCATCGCGCGCCGGCGCCGACCCGGCCCGCGTGCGCGAGGCGCTGCTGGGCGGCTTTGCCTCGTCCAAGATCCTGGAGGTGCATGCCGAGCGCATGATCAAGCGCACGTTCGATCCGGGCTTCCGCATCTCGCTGCACCAGAAGGACCTGAACCTGGCCCTGAGCAGCGCGCGCCAGCTCGGCGTGTCCCTGCCCAACACCGCCCAGGCCCAGGAGCTGTTCAACAGCTGCGTGGCCCACGGCGGCGCGAACTGGGACCACTCGGGCATGGTGCGTGCGCTGGAGATCCAGGCCAACTTCGAGGTCGGCCAGAAGGTCCCGGCCTGATGCCGCGCAACTGACAACGCGATTGGTGGGAGGGCGGCCTTGCGCCGCCCTGTTGTGAAAAGCCGCGCTCGGCAACGGGCGCGGCTTTTTCTTGCTTCAATAGCCCAGAGTCTGCCCGTCGGGGTTGCGCGGGTCGGAGGCGCCGTAGAGCATGCCGTCGCGCAGCTGGATGGTCTGCGTGCGGCCCATGGATGCCTTCACGGCAACGTTGTGGCCGCGCGACTTGAGCAGGGCCACGGTGTCGGGGCTGATGCCCTTTTCCACGCGCAGCTCGTCGGGCGTCCACTGGTGGTGAAAGCGCGGCGTGGCGGCGGCCTCGGCCGGGTTCATGCCGAAGTCGATGGTATTGACCACGGTCTGCAGCACGGTGGTGATGATGCGCGCGCCGCCGGGGCTGCCGGTGACCAGCACGGGCTTGCCGTCCTTGAGCACCATGGTGGGCGTCATGGACGACAGCGGGCGTTTGCCTGCGGCCACCGCATTGGCATCGCCGCCGACCAGGCCGTAGGCGTTGGCCACGCCGGGCTTGGCAGAGAAGTCGTCCATCTCGTTGTTGAGCAGGATGCCCGTGCCCTTGGCCACGATGCCGCTGCCGAAGTTGGTGTTCAGCGTATAGGTCACGGCCACGGCGTTGCCCATCCTGTCCACCACGGAGTAGTGCGTGGTCTGGTCGCTCTCGTAGGGCTGGGGCTTGCCGGGCTTGATGTCCTTGCCGGCGCGCGCCTGGTAGGGGTCGATGCCGGCGGCCAGCGCCTCGGCGTAGCGCTTGGACGTCAGGCCCTTGAGCGGCACGGTCACGAAGTCCGGGTCGCCCAGGTATTCGGCCCGGTCGGCATAGGCCAGCTTCATGCCTTCGGCCATGTAGTGAATGCTCTGTGCGCTGTTGGCGCCCCACTGGTTCATGGGCCAGCGTTCCATCATGTTGAGGATCTGGATCAGGTGGGCGCCGCCGGAGGACGGGGGCGGCATGGTCACGATCTCATAGCCGCGATAGGTGCCGCGCACGGGCTCGCGCTCGACCACCTTGTAGTTCTTGAGATCCTGCAGCGACAGGGCGCCCGCATGCGGCGCCATCTCGGCCGCGAGCTTGCGGGCAATGGCGCCTTCGTAGAACACCTTGGAGCCCTGCTGCCCGATCAGGCGCAGCGACTGCGCCAGGTCCTTTTGCACCAGGCGGTCGCCGCGCTTGAGGGGCTCGCCGTTGCGCCAGAAGATGGCCTGGGTGGCGGGCCACTGGCCCATGTTCTTCTTTTCCTGCTCCAGGATCTTGGCCAGGGTCTCGCTGACCGTAAAGCCCTTGTCGGCCAGCTTCACGGATGGCGCAATCACCGTGGACAGCGGCAGAGAGCCCCATTTCTTCAATGCATGCTCCATGCCGGCCACGGTGCCGGGCACGCCCACGGCGTAGTGGGTGTACAGCGACTTGCCGTCGATGACCTGGCCGTCCGCGCCCACGTACATGTCCCGCGTGGCCTTGGAGGGTGCGACCTCGCGGAAGTCCAGCGCAATGTTCTTGCCGCTCTTGGCGTCGTGCACGATCATGAAACCGCCGCCGCCGATGTTGCCGGCATTGGGCAGGGCCACCGCCAGCGCAAAGCCCATGGCCACGGCGGCATCCACCGCATTGCCGCCCGACTTCAGGATCTGCAGGCCGATGCGCGAGGCCAGCTCCTGCTCGCTGGACACCATGCCGTTCCTGGCCACGACGGGATGGAATACATCCATGTCGAAGTCATAGGCTGCACTGGCCGCCTGGGCTGCATTGCTTTGCGTGATGGGCGCTGCCGCCGGTGCAGGTGCTGCGGCCACCGGCGCTGGCGGCGCCGAGGCCGCGGGCGGCTGTGTGCTGCTGCAGGCGGCCAGGCTGGCAATGGCCAGCGCCAGGCTGGTTGCCAGCAAGGGGGAGCGAAATGGCATCGGTATCTCCTTGGCAGATGAAACAGTGGAACCGTTGAAATGAGCGAAAGTCCTTTGCCGCCCGGTATGCGATGGCCGCAGGGGCTGCAGCCGGGGCGGCGGCGGACCACAGTGTAGAAGCATGGCGTTGCAGGCCTGCCCACGGGCCGCTGCCGGCGTCGAAAGTGCGGGTATCTGCCTAGGCTCGAGCTGCATGGCGCACTTCAAGGGCGTACAAAAACTGTATACACTTTGCGAATGCACGAGGGGGCCGCGAGTGCTGTCGCGCGCCGCGCTTCGTGCATCGACCAACCAATGACAACCGGGCGGGCCAGCTCCCGCTTCACAGGAGATTTCCATGGGCCTGAGCACCCACGTCCTCGACACCATGAATGGCTGCCCCGCAGCCGGCATGGCTGTCGCGCTGTATTCCACCGATGGCGACCAGGCCACGCTGATCAAGAGCCTGGTGCTCAACCACGACGGCCGCACCGATGCGCCGCTGTTCGACAACAACAGCCTCAGGACCGGCACCTACCGGCTGACCTTCGACGTGGCGGCCTACTTCAAGGCCCGTGGCGTGCAACTGCCCGAGCCCAACTTCCTCAACAAGGTGAGCCTGGACTTCGGCGTGGCACATGCTGACCAGCATTACCATGTGCCCCTGCTGGTCAGCCCCTGGAGCTATTCGACGTACCGGGGCTCCTGAGCCCTGGACTGCAGGCGCAGGCTGTCGGGGGATGGCCTGGAGTGAAACCTGAAATGACGAACGGCCCGCATTGCGGGCCGTTGCTTTTGGGGCTCCAGCAAGCGTGCGGGCTACTTGCCCTTGGAATGCCCCATGGCCACGACCAGGGCCGAGATGAAGAAGAAGGCCTGCAGCTCCAGCGCCCAGCCTCCCGAGCTGTGCAGCTGCATCACCTGGCCCGTGTGCACCAGCGCGAAGGCCACGATCATGTTGACCGCAATCACCAGCGCCGCGGGCACCACCCACAGGCCCACCAGCAGCAGCAGCGGCGCCACCACCTCACCCAGATACACCGCATAGGCCAGCCAGCCCGGCGCGCCCGCGGACTCCACCATGCGCTCGATGCTGCCTATGCCGTAGCGGATCTTGGCCCAGCCATGAAAAAGCAGCAGGACCGCAAGCGTGACGCGCAACAGCACCATGGCTGCCTGGGGATGGTGAAAGTGGCTCCAGAACTTCATGAACTCCCTCGATGTGGATGGGCCCGGTGGGCCGGGTGTTGCTGTGGGTGCATTCTGGCATCAGCGGGCTTTCGGTGTCGGCTGTGGCGGCCCGGAACGGGATTTTCAGACATTTCCTGCGGGCCTGTAGTCCTATGGCGCAACTTGTGACATGTCTCATCACAAGTACCGCAAAGCGGCCTAGCATCGTCCCCAGCCTGTCTCCGAAGCGGTTTGCGAGCACTGGTAGGGGTGCCCGGGACCGGGAGGCAAGGTGATCAATCCAATGAACCGATGGGGTCTCCCCAAAACGTCCAATCAAGAAAGGCAGGTTTTCCCATGCGTCAGTTTTCTTTGCGTACCGTCGTGATGGCCACTGCACTGGCGGCCGGCAGCGTGGCCATGGTCGGCTGCACCACCACCAAGCCGGAAACCCAGTCCGCGCCGCGTGCTGATTCCACCACAGTCAATGCGCGCGCCAACGCTGCGCTGGAGCGGCTGTACCAGACGGCGCCGGGCTCCAAGGAAATGGTGGCCCGCTCCAAGGGCGTGCTGATCTTCCCCTCGGTGATCGGCGGCAGTTTCGTCATCGGTGTGGAGCATGGCCGCGGCGTGCTGCGCGTCGGCGGCCAGAACAAGGGCTTCTACAGCACCACGGGCGCCTCGGTGGGCTGGCAGGCAGGCGGCCAGTCCAAGGCTGTGATCTATGTGTTCAACACCCAGGAAGCGCTGGACAAGTTCCTGGCCAGCGACGGCTGGTCCGTGGGCGCGGATGCCACGGTGGCCGCAGGCAAGGTGGGCGCCAATGGCAGCGTGGACACCACGACCGCCCAGGGCCCCGTCACCAGCTACGTGCTGACCAACGCGGGCCTGGAAGCCGGCGTGTCGCTGCAGGGCTCGAAGATCACCAAGGTGGTCGAATGATCCCGGCCCTGAGGGGCCTTTGAACGAAACCGGCCTGCGGGCCGGTTTTCTTTTGTGCGGGCGGATCAGGCGCCGCCGGTTGCGCCGTCTTCACTGGCGGATTGCGGCGCAGCGGGCGCGAGCACGGCCTGCTCTATGCGTTCCAGGCGCTTTTCGATGCGCTCCACGGCTTCGGCGCTCATCTTGATGTCGTAGATGCTCACGGGCTCTTCGCATTCCAGCGAAGGGTCCGTCGAGGCCGACAGGCGGCCCAGCAGGGGGGCCTCGAACGTGGTCTGCAGCCGGGCCACGACTTCGGCGTTCATGGAACGGCCGGTACGCTTGGCTGCCTCCTCGACGAGGTCCTTGAGTTCCTGCGGCAGGCGCAGCTTGTACTGAGGATCGGTCTGTTTCATCGCCGACAATCATGGACCGGAAAGGTATTGACTGCAAGGGACCTGATAGGTATTGTTGCTTCGGGACCAGCACGGTCCCGCGCAAGGGATGCCATGAAGACAGTGAAGCAATCGGGCCACAGCCATCAGGAACCCTCACCGCAGCACCAGGAGGTGCTGGCGGTGGATGCGTTGTGCCATATGGGAGCGGCCCTGGGCGTGCTGGAGCTGCATGCCGAACGCGCCGGCTCGGCCATGGTGTGTGCCGCGCGTGATTTGCTGCGTGGCTACCACGCCAGCGCCGACCAGGCGGTGGCCGGCCTGCAGGCCGGCGGCCGCTCGGCAGGCGTGCTGCCGCAGCTGTCGCAGGACCTGGGCTATGCCATCGAGGTCATCGATCGCGTGAACGATGACGCACCGGACGACCTGGTGCTCTATGCCGTGACCTGCTTGCTCAGAAGCGCCCGAAGCTTCGCCGACGGCCAGCCGTGCGCAGCGGCCTGAGGCTCAGAGCTGGCCCTCGGTCAGCGTGTCGAGCTGGAAGCGGCCGGACTTGTCCCAGAGCCAGGTATCGGTATAGGTGATGCGGGCGGCGCCGGCAGGAGCGGGGAAGGGCGCGGCGGCGCGCACCAGGCGCTCGATCTCGCTCACCACCTCGGGGGCATGGCCGGGCGCGCGCATCCAGTGCAGGCGCTGGACCTGGCCGTTGCGGTCGATCTGGACCTGGAGCACGCCGATCGCGTAGAGCATGGGCGGCAACTGGCCCTTGTAGATGCGATCGGCATTGCGCGCGTACAGATGATTGGCGGCCACCTTGCGGTACTGCAGCTGTGCGCTGGAGCTGACGTCGTCGGGGCGCGGGCCGGGGCCGGGCGGGGACTTGCAGGCCGTGACCAGGGAGGCAATGGCGGCCATCAGGCCGGCCCACAGCCAGGGGCGGCCGGAACGTGGCTTTTGCACGGAACTGTGCTGCGTGGAATCAGGGGAATCGGGCATGATTGCGAGCGTATCCTGAAACACTGCGGCACCGGCAGTCGGAGCGCAAAACTCAAGTGCCGCAGCGGACAATCCCGCAACAAATTCCAACGAAGCCCGCAGGCGCCACGACGGGCTGTCAGGTGCGCCCATGTGGAGTGACACGTTCAACAAAGTCGAGCAGGGCCTTGCGCAGGGGCCGCTGTGCTGGGTCGAAGTGATGGACTCGCGAGGCTCCGTGCCGCGCGAGCGCGGCGCCTGGATGGCGGTGTTCGCCGACCGCGTGGCCGGCACCATCGGCGGCGGGCACCTGGAGTTCGATGCCATCGACAGGGCCCGCAGCCTGCTGCGCGGCTGGGCAACGCCTGGCGAGCAGGGTAGCCAGGGCGGCCAGGTCGCCACCGAGCACCAGCACCGCTATCCGCTGGGCCCCAGCCTGGGCCAGTGCTGCGGCGGCGTGGTGATGCTGAGGTTCGTGCTGGTGCCCCAGGGCCGCATGGACATGCTGCGCGAGCGGCTGCAGCCGCCGCGCGACTGCGTGGCCCTGTTCGGCGCAGGCCACGTCGGCCATGCGCTGGTGCGCCTGCTGTGCAATCTTCCCTACCGCGTGATGTGGGTGGACAGCCGCGATTCGGTCTTCCCCGAGGAGGAGCACGAGCTCGTGCAGTGCGAGTATTCAGACCCCGTGCAATCGGCCGTGGCCGATCTGCCTGCAGGCTCCCAGGTGCTGATCATGAGCTTCAGCCATGCCGAGGACCTGGAGGTGGTCGCCCAATGCCTGGGCCGCCAGCGCCAGCACGGCGATCTGCCCTATGTGGGCCTGATCGGCAGCGCCACCAAATGGGCCACCTTCCGGCGCAGGCTGCGCGAGCGCGGCTTCAGCGATGCCGAGCTGGACCATGTGACCTGCCCCATCGGCGTGCCCGGCATCAAGGGCAAGGAGCCCGAGGTGATCGCGGTGGCCGTGGCGGCGCAGCTTCTGCAGCGGCGCAGCGCGGTGTCCGCGCGGAATCAGGGAAATCTCTAGTGAATTGATGCTGCGCAAGCCGATGGGCTGGCGAAAAATTGCATACACTTTGTGTCTACGAAATGGTCGCAGCGGTGCACCGGCGGTATATCTACCGGGTGCGCGGCCTTTTTCTTCTGCTCAGAGCGCCCGCAGTGGTGAGCAGGTTGAACACCGGCGGCCCCCACGCTGCCAAGGTTGAGAGCTATGGAAAGCTACATTCTCGACTGGGCCAACCTGCTGTTGCGGTGGCTCCACGTCATTACGGCCATCGCCTGGGTCGGTTCCTCCTTCTATTTCGTCTTCCTCGACAGCAGCCTGACGCCGCCCGTCGATGACGATCTCAAGAAGCAGGGCGTCAGCGGCGAACTCTGGGCCGTGCACGGCGGTGGGTTCTACCACCCTGTCAAGTTCAATGTCTCCCCGCCCAAGCTGCCGGACCACCTGCACTGGTTCTACTGGGAAAGCTACACCACCTGGCTCAGCGGCTTTGCGCTGCTGACGGTGTCGTACCTGTGGAACGCCAAGATCTACCTCGTCAATCCGGCCGATCCCAATGCCATGGGCTCGGCTGCGGCCATTGCCTCGGCCCTGGCCTTCCTGGTCGTGTTCTGGCTGCTGTACGACGGCATCTGCCGCGTCTTCGGCCAGAAGAAGAACGGCGACGCCACGGTGGGCGCCATGGTGCTGGTGCTGGTGTGCATCGCGGCCTTCCTGGCCTGCCACATCTTCCCGGGCCAGGCCGCCTTCCTGCTGATGGGTGCCATGCTGGCGACCTCGATGAGCGCCAACGTGTTCTTCTGGATCATCCCCGGCCAGCGCACGGTGGTGAAGGCCCTGAAGGAAGGCCAGCCCGTGGACCCCATCCACGGCAAGCGCGGCAAGCAGCGCAGCGTGCACAACACGTACTTCACGCTGCCGGTGCTGTTCGCCATGCTGTCCAACCACTACGGCTGGCTGTACAGCCATGAGCTGAACTGGCTGGTGCTGATCCTGATGATGTTCGCAGGCGCCGCCATCCGCCAGTTCTTCGTGATGCGCCACGGCTTCAAGCTGGGCCGCAATGCCCATCCCTGGCCCTACGCCCTGGTTGGCGTGCTGGTGCTGATCGGCACGGCCGTCTGGCTCAAGCCCGCGCCGGCGCCTGCCGCAGCGCCTGCGCCGGCTCCCGCCGCCGTGCAGTCGCCTGCCGCAACGACCGAGCCCGCAGCAGCGGCTCCCGGTGGTGACACGGCAGCGCCGGCTGCGCCTGCAGCCCCTGCGTCACCGGCTGCCGCCGCTCCTGCCGACGGCGCCGTCGGCTATGCCCAGCTCGCGCCCTTCTTGCAGCAGCATTGCGTGGTCTGCCACGGTGCCGCCCTGCAGCAAAAGAATGTGCGCCTGGACTCGCCCGAGCAGGTCAAGGCCCATGCCCAGCAGATCTACCAGCAGGTGGTGCAGCTGCGCAAGATGCCCTTTGGCAATCCGGGTGCCCTGAGCGATGACGAGCGCGGCATGGTCAAGCGCTGGTACGAATCGGGTGCATCGGTGAACTGATCATCCTGCCGCGCCCGTGCGCTGCCAACCACCCGCCCGCAGTCTCGCAAGAGCCTGCGGGCTTCTTGTTTCAGGCAGGCCAGGCCGCTGCGGTGCCGTGCAGGGCCGGATGCCGCGCTTCATCGTGCGGCGTTTGCAGCGCGATGGCGCCGCGCCCCGGCAGGCTTTGCGCCTTGGCCTGCTGCTTGGCCAGGGCCGCGAGGTTGGCGATGTCCTCGGGTGCCAGCAGGCTGCCCGGCGCGACGCGCACCACGCCGATGGACAGCGTGGTGCAGGCAAAGAATCGCCGGATGCCGTGGCGGTCCTCGGCCCAGATGCCGCCGGCCTCGCGCGCCTGGTCGTCGAACAGCTGGCGCGCCTCGCCAGCGAAGGCGCCGACGATGTCCTCGCAGCGCCGCTGCCAGTCCTCGCTTTGCAGCAGCAGCATGAAGTCGTCCCCGCCCACATGGCCCACGAAGTCGCGCCGCGCGTCGCAGTGCGCCACGGCCAGCCGCGCCACCAGGCGGATCATCTGGTCGCCGCGCCAGTAGCCGTAGTGGTCGTTGAAGGGCTTGAAGTGGTTGAGGTCGGCGTAGCAGGCCACGAAGCCGGCGCCGCTGTCCAGCAGGCGCTGCATGTGCAGGCTGATGGGGATGTTGCCGGGCAGGAAGGTCAGCGGGTTGGCGTGGCGCGCGGCCTCGATGCGGGCCTCGGTCACGCGGCGCACCAGCTGCTCGCCCGTGCCCAGGCCCACATAGCGGCCGTTGTCGGTGACGATGAAGCCGTCGCTCAGGTAGCGCTGGTCCTGCGAGGTCAGGATGCCGACGAGCTGGTCCACATCGCAGTCCAGCTCCACGATGCGCGGCTGCACGTTGGCAAAGGCCAGGCAGGGCTTGCGTCCGTGGACTTCACGGAAGTACAGCGTGGCGTAGTGGTTCATGAACTGCTGGCGGTTGATGAGGGCCAGCGGCCGGCCGGCCTCCACGACGGCAATGGCGTGCAGCTGCTGCCCGGCCTGGAACAGCTCGGCCACCTCGTCGTTGCTGGCCGCCGGTGCCACGCAGGGCGCCTGCATCACCATCAGGTTGCGCAGCACGCCCGGGCGGGCGCTGTGGCCCTGGTGGGGCAGCACGGCCACGCGCGGGTCCTGCGCCACGCTCAGCGCCTGCGGGCTGATCTGCGGCTGGGCGGCTTCGGCGGGCCGGCCCAGCAGCCATCCCTGGCCGTACGCAATGCCCAGGTCGCGCAGGGTGCGCAGCTCGTCCTCGGTCTCTATGCCTTCGGCGATCAGCGTGGTTCCGAAGACCTCGGCAATGCCCTTGATGGCCTGCAGCAGCTGCAGCGTGGCCGGGCGCTGCTCGATCTGGTGGATGAAGTACTTGTCGATCTTGACGAAGTCCGGCTTGGCCTCGGACCACAGGCGCAGGCTGGAGCGGCCGTCGCCAAAGTCGTCGAGCGCCAGGCGCGCGCCCGTGGCGTGCACGGCCTTGACGGCGGCGCAGACGGCGGGCATGTCGGTCACATGGTCGTGCTCGGTGATCTCCACCACCAGGGACCGCGCCTGCACGCCGAAGCCGCGCACCGTGTCCCCGACCATGCCGGGGCCGCAGACACCCACGGCCTGCACCAGCGCCTGGGCGCTGAGGTTGACGAACAGCCGGCCCGGCGCGCCCTGGCGGCCCCAGTCCTGCAGCGCCACGCAGACTGCCAGCAGCTCGAATTCCCGAAGAATGCCCTCGGCCGCAGCGCCCTTGAGCAAGGCGTCGGGCGTGTGCAACGGCATGCCCCGGGGGCCGCGGATCAGCGCCTCATGCGCATAGATGCTGCCGCTGCGCAAGTCGGCCAGCGGCTGGAAGACGCAGTACAGGCCGCCCGCGCGCATGAGCTGTGCCACGGGGCCTGCACCGGACCGCACTGCGGCCGACAGCACGGCCGCCGCAGCGGGCAGGCTGGCGAGCATCTGGGGATCGATCATGGGCTCAACTTTTCAGTTAGATACATTACGTTTCATTGGTGACATATTTGTGACAAGTATGCCGCCTGTCGGCGTGCGTGCTGGCAGCCGATTGACGTGGCTCAAAACGCGGCGGCTGCAAAGCCGGCAAAGTTGCGTGCATGTTCGCCCTGTCTTCCTTGCAAGCTTTCGCCTTCGCGCCGGGTTCCGCCCAGGTGTTGGCCGCGGGTACCTGGCTCAGGCTGCGTCGGCAGTCGCCGGATACGGTGATGTATCTGGAACGCGGTCGCGTGCTCCTGGGCATAGGCCAGGGTGGGCAGATGCGCCACCAGCTGGGTGTGGTGGAGGGGCCGGCCTGGCTGGATGCGGCCTTTGTGCTGCAGCGGCGCGGCAGCAGCCTGGACATGCTGGCCGACAGCGATGTCCGCGTGCAGCAGTTGCCCCAGGCCGACTTCCTGCAGGCCGTCTCGCAACTGCCGTCTCCCGCCCAGCAACTGCTGCAGGACATGGCCCAGGCCTACTGCGCCCAGACCGAGCTGGCCGTGAGCCGCCTGTCCAAGGATGCCGAGGCACGCTGCGCACAGTGGTTGCTGCGCCATGCCATGCCGCACGAGGCGGGCGGCCTGCGCGTGACGCTGCACCTGCGCAAGCGGCTGATCGCCGCCCAGCTCGGCATTGCGCCCGAGACCTTCTCGCGCGTCCTGCGCCAGTTGCGTGAACATGGACTCATCGCGGGCCGGGGCAATGTCATCGATCTGCCCAAGCCGGCGGCCCTCGAGGTGCTCGCAGTAGGCTGATTCCCACGCCGCTGACGGGTGCCGGCCTGCAAGCGCCGGGACTTGCGGGGCGGGGTATCCACTGGTTCGCGGGTTCCACCCAGTGGGACGGCTTTCGGGTCTGCATATATTGAGGGCGTCATGTCACTGGACGCCCGTCGATCCCCCTTTTTCCAGGCGCTGCTGGCATCCCAGGATGCTCCGCAGGTGCCGGACTCGCCCTCGTGGCCGCGCGCGTCCACAGGCTGGGGCGCCATGCGCTGCACGGTGCTGGCGCTGGCCGCGGCGGCCGTGCTTGTGGTGGGCCTGGGCAGTGCCTGGTGGGTATCGCACAGCATGCGCCAGCAGACGCTGGAGCGCGCCATGGCCCGGCAGGCCGACGAGGTCGATACCGTGGCGCGCATGCTGGCCTCGCGGCTGGAGCAGCAGCAGCGCCTGCTGTGGGTGCTGGCCCAGGGCATGGCCGACCAGGGCGGCGACCCCAGCCGCCTGATGGGCGAGATGCTGCGCGGAGACGCATCCGTGCGGCTGTTCGACACATTGCAGCTGGCCGATGCGCGTGGGCAACTGCAATTGAGCCTGCGCGGCGGCCGCTCCGAACCCCTGGTCGATCTGGACGAAGGCGTGCGCGACGTGATGCGGCGCAGCCTGGCCGATGGCAAGCCCGTGGTCTCCACCATGGTCCGCAAGGGGGCCGATCCCGCAATGATGGAGTTGCTGTACGCCGTGCCGCTGCGCGCCGGCAACGGCACGGTCAGCGGCGTGCTTTCGGCGGGCGTGCGCATGTCCGGCCAGGCGCTGCTGCCGCCCGGCATCGACCCTTCGCGCTCCGCAGGGCGGCTGCTGGTCATGCAGCGCGACGGGCAGATCCTGGCCCACTCCGATCCGTCGCGCTGGACGGCGCGCGCCGAGGCCGAGCCCGGCCTGGGCGCGGACTGGTTGCAGGACCCTTCCGCCGGCGGCCTGCAGGTGGGCCCCGATACCCAGCGCCGCGCCGGCTACCTGGTGACGACGGCCGGCATGCCGCTGCCGCAGTGGCTGGTGGTCAGGATCACCCCCGAGGAAGCCATTGCGCCCAGCCTGGCGCCGCGCGTGCTCTGGTGGCTGCTGGCAGCCGTCGCGGGGGTCACAGCGCTGCTGGTGCTGCTGCTGATCCTGGTCACCGAACCCATGGCCGCCTTGCATCGCAGTGCACGCCAATGGCTGGCGAGCCAGGGGCGGCTGATGGCCGAAGAGCCCGATCCCGCGCCGGAGCCGGCGCCAGGCCATGCCGAGGAAGGCGGCTGGCGCATGCCCTGGACCCATGCCTGGGGAGAGGCTTCCACGCTGTGGCAGGCCCTGCACCGCCTGGGCCAGATGGGCCAGGACCAGGCCCACGAGGTCGGCCGGCTGCAACTGCAGCTGCAAACGCTGATGGACTACGCGCCCGTGGGCCTGGTGGTCACGCATGCGGCGCATCTGGAGCTGGTGGGCCTGCAGGCCGCGCGCATGCTGGGATATCCGCCGCGCGAACTGCAGGGGCAGGCGATACGCCAGCTGTGCGCCTCCGACGCTGCGCACGCCCAGTTGCTGGAGCGTGTGCGCAAGGACCTGGACATGTACGGCCAGTTCGACAGCGAGCAGTGCTTTGTCCGCAAGGACGGCCGCCCCATCTGGGTGCGCCTGCACGGCCAGAGCCTGCAGCGCCTGCAGCGCGGCCTGGAGCCACGCGCCGTGGTGCCGGCCGATCCCACCCTGGTCTGGGTGGTCGAGGACGTGACCATGCAGCGCCTGGTGCGCGAGCAGCCGGGCTGGAAGGCCATGCACGATCCGCTGACCCTGCTGCCCAACCGCGAGGCCTTTGCCATGCGCCTGCATGAATGGCTGCAGGAATGCAGCGCCGCCCAGCGCCTGCCCGCCGAGGCGCTGCAGGAAGAGGCCTCTTCCTCGCAAGCCGACGCCGAGGTTGCTGCCGTGGCCACGGCCGCGGTCGAAGTCGCCATTTCTCCCATGCCGCACCATGGCGTGATCCTGTTCCTGGACCTGGACCACTTCGCCCACGTCAACCAGCAGGGAGGCCATGCGGCCGGCGACGAGGTGCTGTGCCACATGGCCCGGCTGATCGACAGCGTGGTGCGGCCCTTGGGCTGGGTGGCGCGCCTGGGCGGCGACGAGTTCGCCGTGCTGCTGGCCGGCGTCCCGGCCGAGCAGGGCATGCTGCTGGCGCAGAGCCTGTGCATGGCCGTGCAGGACTGGGAAGGCGCGCACGAGGGCCAGCGCTACCTGATGGGCGCCAGCGTCGGCATGGTGGTGCTCGATGCCCGCCAGCACACGGTCAGCAGCGCGCTGCGCTCGGCCGACATGGCCTGCTATGCGGCCAAGCGCAAGGGCCGCAACCGCGTCGAGGTGCTGGAGGCCGCATGAGCGCCGGGGCCGCGCCTCATTCGAAGGATTCGCTGAAGCGCCGCAGTCCCTCGGGATCGATCAGGGTCAATGCCCCATAGGAGACGCGGACCGCTCCGATGTCCTCCAGCTCTCCCAGGGTGCGATTGACGATCTGGCGCGACACGCCGGCCAGGCTGGCCAACTCCTCCTGCGACATGCCCAGGTGCCGGTTGCCGGTGTCCGGATACAGCCTCGAATCGGTCAGCTCCGAGATGCAGTGCGCCACATGGCGGCTGGAATGGTGCAGCCGCGCATGCTCGCAGCGGCCGATGAACTGGCCCAGGCGCGCATTGAGCTGGTCCAGCAGGAAGCGGTTGAAGCCGAGGCTGCGCTCCAGCAGCCAGTGAAAGGTGCTGGCCGGCATCAGTGCCACCAGCGTATCCTCGATCGCCGTCGCGTCGAACGGCCAGCATTCGTGCTTGAGCAGTGTGCCCTCGCCGAACCAGCAACCCGGGGTAAAGGTGGCCAGCGTGGTGCTGCGCCCGGTAGGCGACAGCGCATGGATCTTGACCGCTCCCTGGACGATGCCGGCCCAGTGGCCGGCCCGGTGCGTCTTGTGGCAAAGCGGGGCGCCGGCCGGTATGTGCCGCAACAGCACCTCCCGCCGCAACCTGAGCAGGTGGGCCCTGCTCAGGTGGGGCGCAAAGGGCGCGGACTTGAGGACGGCGTTGATCGTGGGCGGCTGCATGGTGCTTGATGCAAATCTTCAATGAAAGTCTGCTGCTTCATTGCCTGGATTGGCACGCTGCAAACCCTGATCACCGGCCCCCGGACCCCTGCGGGACTTCGCGCAGGGTGCAGCTCAATCGTTGCGCGAGACCGGCGCAGGCCCGGCCTTGGTGCCCGCCGGGCCGGCACTGAAATCGGTCAGGAAGGCCGCCTCCTGGCTCTGGCCCGTTCCGGCCTGGCTCCAGTCGCACACTCCTGCCGCAAACACTGCGGCAAGGCGCTTTTGCTGTGCCGGGCTGAAGGTGATGCCGGCGTACTCCGGGCTGGTGAACGAAAGGGGCTTGAGCTGGCACTGGTAGATGTCCTCCGCGAGCGGACCTCCGGCTACCTGGCGTGGCGACAGGGTCGGCTTGAGGGGACAGGCTGGGTCGTCCAGGGCCAGGACTTTGTCGAGATCCGAAGGGACGGCTCCCGTCGCGGCGATGCATCCATCCCTGACATCCGAAGGCCTGTTGCGCACCACTTTCTGTGCCAGCGCCGCGCCGGTGGTGTCGCGCTCCACGGCGGTCAGCCAGCGGTCCATCATGACAAAGGCCTCGCGTCGCATGGCAGGGGCGATCAGCAGCGGGATCATGCCCTTGCTGGCGCGGATCACGTGGTTGTCATGGTGGCCGTTGGCGGCATCCAGCCGTGCGCGTTGCTGCAGGCTGCGCCAGGTCATGTGGATGTCGCTGCCGCCCTCGGGCCGCAGGTCGATGATGGCCACCTGGGACAGGTTCCTGCCGTTGCTGGTGAGGCCACTGCTGTAGAGCCTGGGCAGCAGGCTGGCCACGGCCCGCTCGCGGGCTGCCGGCCTGGACGCAGTGCCGCCGGTCCAGTCCATGTCGTTGGTGTAACTGCCGATGCCTTCGTTGAGCTGCACGAAAGCCTCCGCGTCGATGGCGCCCGACTGCAGTGCCTTGAGTCCGTACTGCAGGCCCGTGTTGTCATACGGCAGCTGCGGCTTGGTGTGGCCGTCGGTGTCCTTGAACGTCCCGAACACCGGGACCAGCATGTCGTGGATCGAGCAGCGCACGCCCTGGCCGCGTGTGCGCGGGTCGTAGACGATGGAGGCGGGAAAGCCCACGCCGCAGTTGTCGGGCAGCCGGGGGTTCTGGGGGGCGATGAAGCTCCCTACCCATTTGTCGCAGTAGCTGGCCGGATGGCCATTGATGGCGGCCTTCGCGGTGTCGCTCAGTGCCTGTCCTGCGGCCGTCCTGTAGTAGTTGGACAGCAGGCCGCAGTCGCGTGTTTCCATCCAGGTGGACACCGCATCGGGATAGCTCAGCCCCGTCTGTATGCCCTGCAGCAGACCCGGCATGGCGGAGGCGATCACTGTCTGCATCATGGAGCCACCCGAGTCGCCGTCGCCCATGGTGTAGCGCACTTCGCCGTAGTTCTCGATCAGGTGCTCCTTGATGCGCATCATGTTCTCGGCGGCCAGCAACTCGTTGTTGTTGTGCAGGTGGTTGGTCAGCATGGCTTTCACGACCATGTGGCCTGCCGCGAGCGCGTTGGGGTCGAACGGCAGGCTGCCGCTGAATTGGTCGAGGAGGTTGACCGCCGGCTCCTGGAAGCGATTGCCGGAAGCGGCTGCGCCGAATCGCCACAGCACCTTGCCGTTCCATCCCTTTTGCGGCTCCCAGGGCGTCCAGGCAAGCGCGGGGTCATGGTAGGCCAGGATCTGGTAGGTGCCGCGGCCCATGACGCCAGTTTCCATGCGCAGCAGGTGCTTGACCGTATCCCCGCGGTCGTTGGTGAAGTCGGCGATCTCGCTGTCGGCCGGGCGCTGCGATGGGTCGTAGGCCACATGACAGGGCGTGGCGCCTGCCGGACCCATCGTGCAGGCGCTGCCTTGCCTGGCCTTGGGCATGTAGTAGTAGGTGTACTGGGTCCTGGTATTGCACTGGACATCCACCGGATCGGTATCGAGACCGCTGACGCGCGTGGTCACGGTCGCCGAAAGTGCCGTGCCCGGCACGGAAACGGTGGCTTGCGCGCCATTGCGCGTGGCGCAGATCCACGGCGCGGTCTGCGGCCCGGCGAAGATGGGATCGCCCCGGCCATGGTTGGTGATGTCCAGCCGTGCCCTCGCGCTGCCGGCCGCCGTGGCGGTGAGGGTGTTGGCGCCCACCCTCAATCCCTCGATCCGGCCCAGAATCCGGCCATTGGCGCGCTGGGCGAACCGGGCGGTGACATCCGTGCCATTGAGCGCCACCTTCAGCGCACCGGGCGGGCTGCCCTTGGGCAGCACAATTTCAATATAGGCATTGCCGTCGCTGATCATGTCGGCCCGGTTGGACAGGCTGCGTATCTCGATGACACCCAGGCCTGAATCACCGCTGCCGCCGCAGGCGGTCAGCACACTGGCGAGCGTGGCTGCGGCCACCATGCCCGAAAAAGGGGTTGGCTGTTTCATCGTCTTGTCTCCTGCAATCCACTTCCTTTTGAAGCGATTTCATTGAATCACGCTAACAGTCTGCAAGTCTGTATAGGTTTGGACAATGGTTTGCCGGCGACTGGCTCGCATATTGCATGTGCTGCGTGCACAAGTGTTTAACCGCCCCTGCCCAGGGCATTCTTGGTGCTTGTATCTAGCTGGCGGGGGTCATGGCTGGGTTACGCTGCGGGCTCCCCATGACCTGCGGCGCGTCCCCGGCGCGACCGCTCTTTTTTTCGCTGATTGCTTCGCTACATGCGCGACCAGGCCCTGTTCGACAAGATTGATCTGCACCTGATACGGGTGCTGCACACGGTGCTGACCGAGCGCAGCGTCTCGCGTGCCGCATTGCGCCTGGGCATGCACCAGCCGGCGGTGTCCGCCGCGCTCAAGCGCCTGCGCGACCTGGCCGGCGATTCGCTGCTGGTGCGCTCGGGCGCGCACATGCAGCCCACCGAGGCCGGGCTGCGCATGGTGCAGCCGGCGGCCGACATCCTGCGTGCAGCCGAGGGTCTGTTCAGCGATGCGCGCCATTTCGATCCCCGCACCTCCACGCGCACCTTCCGCATCGCCGCCAGCGACTACCTGGACCCGCTGTTCCTGCCGCGCCTGGTGGCCCACCTCAAGACCGAGGCGCCCGGCTGCCCCGTGGACATCCTGGCCCTCAACGGCGACGCGCACTACGAGGTGCAACTGGCCCAGGGCGATGTGGACGTGGTGATCGGCAACTGGCCCGAGCCGCCGCAGGGCCTGCACATGGCCAGCCTGTTCGAGGACGAGGTGGTCTGCCTGGTCAGCCCCCAGCATCCGGCCGTGCGACGCGGCTGGGACGTGGCCCAGTGGCTGGAGGCCGAGCACATCGCGCCCACGCCCACCTACCCGGGCGCGCGCGGCGTGATCGACGACCAGCTCTCCCGCATGGGCCTGCAGCGCCAGGTGGCGGCGCGCTGCGCGCATTTCAGCCTGATTCCCGACATCGTGGCCACCAGCTTGCTGGTGCTGACCACGGGGCGGCTGTTCTGCGAGCGCTTCAGCCAGCGCCTGCCCCTGGTGATCCTGCCTTGCCCGGTGGAGTTTGCGCCGCTGGTGTACTACCAGCTGTGGCATGCCCGCACGCACATGGGCGCGTCCACGCGCTGGCTGCGCGACGCCGTGCGGCAGGTGGCGCTGATGTCCCGTGCCCGCTAGGCGACGGCGACAGGAACCGCCTTTTGGGTGAACAAAGTGATGGCCGATATGAGGGCCGCCGAGGCGGTTTCAAGGACTTGTGTTCCAGTTTGTTGCAGAAATTGAAAGACAATCCCAGCCATGAATCCCCCCGATACAGTCCCCCTGCCAGCAGCAGCGCCGCCGCGGCTTCAGCTGACAGGCATCACCAAGCGCTATCCGGCGGTGGTGGCCAACAACGGCATCTCGCTGACCGTGGGCGCCGGCGAAGTGCATGCCATCCTGGGCGAGAACGGCGCCGGCAAGTCCACGCTGATGAAGATCATCTACGGCGCCGTCAAGCCCGACGAGGGCCGCATCGAGGTCGATGGCAAGCCGGTCCACATCCGCAACCCGCAGGAGGCGCGCCAGCTGGGCATCGCCATGGTGTTCCAGCATTTCAGCCTGTTCGACACGCTGTCCGTGGCCGAGAACGTCTGGCTGGGCCTGGACAAAAGCCTGACGCTGGCCGAGGTGGTGCAGCGCATCGAGTCCACGGCGCATGACTACGGGCTGGAGGTCGATCCCCACCGCCCCGTGCACACGCTGAGCGTGGGCGAGATGCAGCGCGTGGAAATCATCCGCGCCCTGCTCACGCACCCGCGCGTGCTCATTCTTGACGAGCCCACCTCGGTGCTCACGCCGCAGGCGGTGGAGAAGCTCTTCGTCGTGCTGCGCCGCCTGGCGTCCGAGGGCTGCTCCATCCTCTACATCAGCCACAAGCTGCACGAGATCCGTTCGCTGTGCACGGCCTGTACCGTGCTGCGTGGCGGGCAGGTGACCGGCGTGTGCAACCCGGCCGTGGAGAGCAATGCCTCGCTGTCGCGGCTGATGATCGGCTCGGAGCCGCCCGAGCTCACGCACCGCGAATCCCAGGTCGGCGCCAGCGTGCTGCGCGTGCAGGGCCTGGCGCTGCCGCGCTCGGAGCCCTTCGGCGTGGACCTGCAGGGCATCCAGCTCGATGTGCGCGCGGGCGAAGTCGTGGGCATCGCCGGTGTCTCGGGCAATGGCCAGAAGGAATTGCTGTATGCGCTGTCCGGCGAGGACACGCGCGCAGCGCCCGAAATGGTGCAGATTGCCGGCCGGGAGGCGGGGCGCCTGGGCCCGGGCCGGCGCCGTGCGCTGGGCCTGCACTTCGTGCCGGAGGAGCGTCTTGGCCGCGGCGCTGTGCCCAGCATGGGCCTGGCGCACAACCTGCTGCTCACGCGCAAGACCGCGCTGGGCAAAGGCGGCTGGATCCGCATGGGCCAGCTGCAGGAGCAGGCGCGCGCCATCATTGCGCGCTTCAACGTCAAGGCCGGCGGCCCCAACGCGGCGGCGCAGTCGCTGTCGGGCGGCAACCTGCAGAAATTCATCGTGGGCCGCGAGATCGATGCCAGGCCCAAGCTGCTCATCATCTCCCAGCCCACCTGGGGGGTGGACGTGGGGGCGGCCGCGCAGATCCGCGGCGCCATCCTGCAATTGCGTGACGAAGGCTGCGCCGTGCTGGTGCTCAGCGAGGAGTTGGACGAATTGTTCGAAATATGTGACCGCCTGCATGTGGTGGCCAAGGGCCGGCTGTCGCCCTCGGTGGCGCGGGCCGATGCCACCGTGCAGCAGATCGGCGAGTGGATGAGCGGCCTGTGGGACGGTGCTGCCGCCCCGAACGCCGCCCAGAATGCCGCCAGGGGAGGCGCCCATGTTCAAGCTTGAGCAACGCCCCCAGGCCTCGAAGCTGTGGACCTACGGTTCGCCCGTGCTGGCGCTGGCCATCACCGTGCTGATCGGCGTGTGCCTGTTCGTGATGCTGGGCAAGGACCCGGTGCGCGGCCTGCAGGCCTTCTTCTGGGACCCCGTCAAGTCCACCTATGCGCTGGGCGAGCTGGCCGTCAAGGCCACGCCGCTGCTGCTGATCGCGCTGGGGCTGGCCGTGTGCTTTCGCTCCAATGTGTGGAACATCGGTGCCGAAGGCCAGTTCGTGATCGGCGCCGTGGCCGCAGGCGGCGTGGCGCTGCTGGCGGACAAGACCACGGGGCCCTGGATCGTGCCCGCCATCCTGGTGGCCGGCATGCTGGGCGGCATGGTCTGGGCCGGCATCGTGGCCCTGCTGCGCGACCGCTTCAATGCCAATGAAATCCTGGTCAGCCTGATGCTGGTCTACGTGGCCACCCTGGTGCTGGGCTTTCTGGTCTACGGGCCGTGGAAGGACCCCATGGGCTACAACTTCCCGCAGACCAAGACCTTCGAGCGCGTCACGCAGATCCCCAAGCTGATGCAGGGCATGCGCACCAATATCGGCCTGCTGCTGGCGCTGGCCGCGGCGGCCATGCTGTGGATCTTCCTGTTCCGCACCCGCGCCGGCTTTGCGCTGCAGGTCGGTGGGCTGGCTCCGGCCGCCGCACGCTACGCGGGCTTTTCCTCGCGCCGTGCGCTGTGGACGGCGCTGCTGATCTCGGGCGCCGCCGCCGGCCTGGCCGGTGCGCTGGAAGTGGCCGGCCCGCTGGGCCAGCTCACGCCCTATGTCCCGGCCGGCTACGGCTTCGCCGCCATCATCGTGGCCTTCGTCGGCCGCCTGCATCCCGTGGGCATGATCTTTTCCGCGATTCTCATGAGCATGTTCTATATCGGGGGCGAACTCGCCCAGTCGCGCCTGGGCCTGCCCAAGGCGCTGACCGGCGTGTTCCAGGGCCTGCTGCTGTTCACGCTGCTGGCCTGCGACACGCTGGTGGCCTACCGCGTGCGCTGGGTGTCCCGCACGCCCGTGGTCCCGCCCGCAGCGGCGCCTGCCGTCAAGGAGGCCCGCTGATGGAATCCTATGCACTGCTGCTGGGCTCCACGCTCAGCGCCGGCACCGTGCTGGCGCTGGCCGCGCTGGGCCTGCTGATCAATGAAAAGGCCGGCATCGTCAACCTGGGTGCCGAGGGCATGATGCTGTGCGCCGCCATCGCGGGCTTTGCCGCCGTGGTCCACACGGGCAGCACCACCGTGGGCTTTCTGGCCGGCATGGGTGCGGGCGCGCTGCTGGCCGCCATCTTCGGCGTGCTGGTGATCTGGCTGAACACCAACCAGTACGCGACGGGGCTGGCCCTGTCGCTGTTCGGCACGGGCTTCTCGGCCTTCCTGGGCCTGGGCTATGTGCAGGCACGCCTGCCCGAGCTGCCCAAGTTCGCCGTGCCCTGGCTGTCCGACCTGCCCGTGGTGGGCACGGCGCTGTTCCGCCTGCATCCGCTGGTCTATGGCGCGGTGGCCATTGCGGCGGCCCTGGTCTGGTTCCTCTACCGCACCCGGGCCGGCCTGGTGCTGCGCGCCGTGGGCGAGTCGCCCCAGTCGGCCCATGCGCTGGGCTATCCGGTGCGCCGCATCCGCCTGGCGGCCGTGGTCTTCGGCGGCGCCATGTGCGGTCTGGCCGGTGCCTACATCTCCACCGTCTACACGCCGCTGTGGGTGGAAGGCATGGTGTCGGGCCGGGGCTGGATCGCGCTGGCGCTGACCACCTTCGCCACCTGGCGCCCTGCGCGCGTGCTGCTGGGCGCCTACCTGTTCGGCGGCGTGACCATGCTGCAGTTCCATTTGCAGGCCACGGGCGTGCAGGTGGCCAGCCAACTGCTGTCCATGCTGCCGTACCTGGCGACCATCGTCGTGCTGGTGCTGATCTCGCGCAATCCGACCTGGATCCGCGCCAACATGCCGGCCTCGCTGGGCAAGCCCTTCTACCCGGGCTCCTGACGCTTTCATTGTTTCTCTCTCCCTCCAGAACCACAAAAGGACAAACGCATGCCCGCTTTGCGCGAACGCACCCTGAAACCTGGCCTCAAAAGCACGCTTGTGAAGATGATCGGCCTGTCGGCCATCTCGGTGGCGGCCCTGACCGCCTGCGGCAAGAAGGAAGAGGCCGCAGCGCCTGCTCCCGCTGCCGCGCCCGCAGCGCAGGCGCCGGCCGAGAAGCTCAAGATCGGCTTCATGTACGTCAGCCCCATCGGCGACGGCGGCTGGACCTTCCAGCATGAGCTGGGCCGCAAGGCCATCCAGGAGAAGTTCGGCGACAAGGTGGAAACCTCCTTTGTCGAAAGCGTGCCCGAGAGCGCCGATGCCGAGCGCGTGATGCGCGACATGGCCGGCCAGGGCAACAAGCTGATCTTCGCGACCAGCTTCGGCTACCAGGAGTTCGTGCAGAAGGTGGCGGCCGACCTCAAGGACGTGAAGTTCGAGCACGCCACCGGCTACAAGAATGCCGACAACGTGGCCACCTACGACACCAAGACCTTCGAGGGCGCCTACCTGGCTGGCATCGTGGCCGGCGGCATGACCAAGACCAAGACCATCGGCGTCGTGGCCTCGGTGCCTATCCCTGAAGTGGTGCGCAACATCAACAGCTTCGTGCTGGGTGCGCAAAGCGTCGATCCCTCGATCAAGGCCAAGGTGGTCTGGGTGAACGAGTGGTTCGCCCCGCCCAAGGAGTCCGAGGCCGCCACCTCGCTGATCAACGGCGGCGTGGACGTGCTCTACCAGAACACCAACTCCCCGGCCGTGCTCAAGACGGCCGAGGAACGCGGTGCGCGCGCCTTCGGCAAGGACGGCGACATGAGCGCCTTCGCGCCCAAGGCCCACCTGGGCTCGGCCGTGATCGACTGGACGCCTTACTACAGCAAGGTCACCCAGGACACGCTGGACGGCAAGTGGCAGGGCGGCTCGTTCTGGTGGGGCGTGAAGGAAGGCGCCATCGACCTCGTGAAGATCGCCGACGACGTGCCCCAGGACATCAAGGACAAGGTCGCCAAGGCACGCGACGGCTTGAAGGACGGCAGCTTCGCCGTCTGGACCGGCCCCATCAAGGACAACGCGGGCAAGGAAGTGCTGACGGCAGGCCAGGTCGGCGACCTGGGCTTCATGACCAGCATCAACTTCTTCGTCAACGGCGTCGAAGGCAAGGTGCCGGGCGCCAAGTGATCCGGCGGCAGTCCATGCAACAAGGGCCCTTCGGGGCCCTTTTTTCTGCCGCGATCCGCCAGACGGGTCCGCCCTATGCACCACGATTGTGCAAAGCCCCCAAAATGTGGTTTTCCCGCATGCCTGGTGGCTCTGGCGCAGCCGGCTGGCGCCATTCTTGCTTTATTCTCGGGACCCATCGCGGCGGGTCTGCGCCCCTGCGGACACCGCCTTCTTCCTGCCTGCCGCAGGACCACTTGAGGAAACTTCGATGACTGATCTTCACAAACGCTCCCTGATCAAGGTGGCAGCGCTGTCGGCCGTGGCCGCCGCCGCGCTGGCCGGCTGTGGCAAGAAGGAGGAGGCCGCGCCTGCGCCCGCTCCCGTTGCCGAGGCCCCTGCTGCCGCTGCAACCGAGCCTTTGAAGATCGCCTTCGCCTACGTGGGCCCCGTCGGTGACGGCGGCTACACCTTTGCCCACGACCAGGGCCGCCTGGCGCTGGAGAAGGAATTCGGCGACAAGATCAAGACCTCCTATGTGGAGAGCGTGCCCGAGGGCGCCGACGCCGAGCGCGTGCTGCGCGACATGGCCGCCAACGGCAACAAGCTGGTCTTCGGCACCACCTTCGGCTACATGGAGCCCATCCAGAAGATCGCTCCCGACTTCCCCGATGTGAAGTTCGAGCACGCCACCGGCTACAAGACCGCCGCCAACGTCAGCACCTACGACAGCCGCACCTACGAAGGCGCTTATCTGGCCGGCATCATCGCGGGCTCCATGACCAAGTCCAACGTGCTGGGCGTGGTCGGCTCCGTGCCGATTCCCGAAGTGCTGCGCAACATCAACAGCTTCACGCTGGGCGCGCAGTCCATGAACCCCAAGATCAAGACCAAGGTGGTCTGGGTCAACGAGTGGTTCGCCCCCCCGAAGGAAACCGAGGCTGCGACTTCGCTGATCAACGGCGGCGCCGACATCCTGTTCCAGAACACCGACTCCGCCGCCGTGCTCAAGACGGCCGAGGAAAAGGGCAAGCGCGCCTTCGGCTGGGACTCCGACATGACGGCCTACGGCCCCAAGGCCCACCTGGGCTCGGCCATCATCAACTGGACTCCCTACTACACCAAGACCGTGCGCGAGATGCTGGACGGCAAGTGGAGCAGCCAGCAGACCTGGTGGGGCGTGAAGGAAGGCGCGATCGACATCGTCTCGCTGGCCGATGACGTGCCCGCCGAGGCCAAGGCCCGGATCGAAGAGGTCAAGAAGGGTCTGAAGGACGGCACCTTCCACATCTGGAAGGGCCCGATCACAGGCCAGGACGGCAAGGAACTGCTGGCCGCCGACGCCGTGGCCGAAGACAAGTTCCTCACGGGCATCAACTTCTACGTCAAGGGCGTGGAAGGCAAGGTGCCGGGCCAGGACAGCAAGTAAGACAGACGCCAGGCCACCCGGCGCAGGCCGGGTTGCCTGTTGCCGCCAGGGCCGCCTTCGGGCGGCCTTGGCGTTCATGCGCAGCACAGGTGTACCTGTACCGTACCTGTGCTGCGCATCGAGCGGGTTTATGCTCGCTCCCAGCCGCAGCCTGCCCGCTGCCGCGGCACAGACAGACAGCAAGAGATTCCCCCATGATCGAAAACTCCCTCTGGCATCCCGTGGCCCAGGCCCACGAAGTTGTCGATGCGCCGCTGGGCGTGCAACTGCTGGAACAGCCCCTGGTGCTGTGGCGCGATCCGCAAGGCCAGGTCCGCGTCTTCGTGGACCGCTGCCCGCACCGTGGCGCACGCCTGTCCATGGGCCGTGTCGAGAACGGCCACCTTGAATGCCCCTACCACGGCTGGCAGTTCGCCGACAGCGGCCAGTGCGTCAAGGTGCCGGCCCTGCCCAGCTTCACGCCCCCGCCCTCGCAGTGCGTGAAGGCCTTCGAGGCACAGGAAGCCTACGGCCTGGTCTGGGTGCGGCTGGCCACGGGCGAGGAGCTCTCGGCTGTTCCGGCCCTGGCGGCCCTGGCGGCCCTGGCGGCACTGCCAGCGTTTGAAGCCGAGGCGGACGCGCACCTGCGCAAGCTCAACTGCGGCCCCTACGACGTGGCCGCCAGCGCGCCGCGCATCATCGAGAACTTCCTGGACATGTCGCACTTCGGCTTTGTCCACGAAGGCTGGCTGGGCAGCCGCGACGCCACGGCCATCGAAGCCTATGCCGTGGAGACCACGGCCACGGGCGTGCTGGCCACGGGCTGCAAGGCCGTGCAGCCGCAGTCCAACCTGCACTCCACCAGCGCGGCCGAGGTCGAGTACACCTACGAAGTCACGGCGCCCTATGCCGCCGTGCTGACCAAGCTGCCCGAATCCGGCACCACCCGGGCCGGATGGCGCGAGTCCATCGCCCTGTTCATCTGCCCCGTCACGCCCGAGACCAGCCGCGTCTGGTTCCGGCTGGCCGTGGCAGACTTCGATTCGCCCGATGCCCAGCTGCAGGAATTCCAGCACACCATCTTCTGCCAGGACCAGCCCGTGCTGGAGTCGCAGCAGCCCAAGTGCCTGCCGCTGGACCCGCGCGCCGAAATGCACTCTGCGGCCGACCGCATGTCGTCCGCCTACCGCCGCTACCTCCGGGCCAGCGGCATCACCTTCGGAGTCTGCTGATGCACACCGTACCCGCCGTGGATGCCGCGCATCTGCCCCAATTGCTCCAGGCCATGCCCAAGGCCGAGCTGCACATGCACATCGAAGGCTCGCTGGAGCCCGAACTGATCTTCGCGCTGGCCCAGCGCAACGGCGTGAAGCTGCCCTATGCCAGCGTGGAAGACCTGCGCCGCGCCTATGCCTTCACCGACCTGCAAAGCTTTCTGGACATCTACTACGCCGGCGCCAGCGTGCTGCTGTACGAGCAGGATTTCTACGACATGGCGCGCGCCTACCTGGCGCGTGCCGCGCAGGACAACGTGGTCCATGCCGAGATCTTCTTCGACCCCCAGACCCACACCCAGCGCGGCGTGGGCATGGAGACCGTGATCAACGGCCTGTACCGCGCCTGCCGCGATGCGGAGATAGAGCAGGGCATCTCGTCGGCGCTGATCCTGAGCTTTCTGCGCCACCTCAGCGAGGAGGACGCCTTCGCCACGCTGGAGGCTGCGCTGCCGCTGCGCGACCGCTTCATCGGCGTGGGGCTGGACAGCAGCGAGGTCGGCAACCCGCCCGAGAAGTTCGCCCGCGTGTTCGCGCGCTGCCGCGAGCTGGGCCTGCACCTGGTCGCGCATGCGGGCGAGGAGGGACCTCCCGCCTATATCTGGGGCGCGCTGGACGTGCTGCATTCCGAGCGCATAGACCACGGCGTGCAGGCCGCGCGAGACGAGGCCCTGATGCAGCGCCTGGTGCGCGACGGCGTGCCGCTGACCGTGTGCCCGCTGTCCAACCTCAAGCTGTGCGTGGTGCCCGACCTGGCGCAGCACAACCTGCCGCAACTGCTGGAGGCGGGTCTCAAGGTCACGGTCAATTCCGATGATCCGGCCTACTTCGGCGGCTACGTGAACGAGAACTACCTGCAGCTGTTCGCCGCCACGGGCATGAACTCGCAGCAGGCCTGGCAGCTGGCGGTCAACAGCTTTGACGCCAGCTTCGTCACGCCCCAGCAGCGCGCCCACTGGATGCGCCAGCTGGAGGCCGTGTTCGCCAAGTACGCAGCCCTGGCCTGAGTCCGCTCAGGCCAGCGCCTTCCTGAGGCGCTCGGCATGGTCCTGCAGCGCCTGCATGCCGGGCTCCTTGCGCGGCCAGCCCAGGCCCACGCCGTCGCCCTCGTGGCGCGGCAGCACATGCAGGTGGAAGTGGAAGACGGTCTGCCCGCCCGCCGCGCCGTTGGCCTGGAACAGGCTGATGCCTTCGGGGTCGAACGCTGACTGCACGGCCTGCGCCACGCGCTGGGCCGTGCGCATCACGGCGCCGGCCTCGTCGGGCGTGAGGTCCAGCAGGGTCACGGCATGGCGCTTGCTGGCCACCAGCACATGGCCGGGATTGACCTGGCCGATGTCCATGAAGGCGATGGTCTGCTCGTCCTCGAATACCTTGGCGGACGGGATCTCGCCCGCCACGAGGCGGCAGAAGATGCACTGGCCCGGGGGCGAGGTATCGACGAACATCGGCATGGTCTTGTACTCCTTGGTGGTTGCTTGGGGGTGGAATTTGCCGACGATCTTAGAGCGTGTTAAGCACTTTTAAGTACCCGCGTTGGTTCTGCGCGCTGGTGATCGCAAGGCGCAGCGCGCCGCCAAGGCTGGAGCCTTGGCAAGCGCTGCAACGCCGCGAGCGCCTGCGCGCAGAGCCAACCCTTCGGGAAAGCCGGGAAATGGGCCCGGCCCTTCGTTGCAGCACACTTGCGGTATGGCAACCGCGGCGCGCGCTGCGCCTCGTTCCGGGCCCATTTCCCGGCTTTCGCGGGCACTTAAAAGTGCATAACACGCTCTAGTAGACGGTATCTGCCGCCCCTTATGGAGGCCATAAGCGCAGGCCCGGGCAGCCCCCGGGGCCGCTGCCTATAATCGCGCCCCGCACCGGCCGCTGCCCACGGCAGGTGCGTTTTCATTTCCGGGCCATGTAGAGGAACACCATGTACAAAAACCTCGCAGCCGCAGTCGCGGCCGCAAGTCTTGTATCCACGGCCTTGTCCCAAGGCCATCCCGCCCCTTCATCCCCCGCAGGTTCCACGCCCCTCAAGGCGGCCTTCGTCTATCTGACGCCCGTGCTCGACGCCGGCTGGACGCGCCAGCACGACGAGGGCCGGCGCGCATTGCAGGCGGCCCTGGGCCCGCGCGTGCAGACCCGCGCCGTGGAAAGCGTGCCCGAGGGCCCCGACGCCGAGCGCGTGCTGCGCGACCTGGCCGCCAGCGGCAACCAACTGATCTTCACCACCAGCTTCGGCTACACCGAGTCCGTGATGCGCGTGGCGCGCGACTTCCCGCAGGTGAAGTTCGAGTCGGTCACGGGCTTCAAGCGCGCCGACAACGTGGCCACCTCGAATGCGCGCTACTACGAGGGCCGCTATCTGTCGGGCATTGCCGCAGGCCGTGCCAGCAAGACGGGCGTGGCCGGCTTCGTGGTCGGCTTTCCGATTCCCGAGGTGCTGCAAGGCATCAACGCCTTCACGCTGGGCATGCGCTCGGTCAATCCCAAGGCCACGGTCAAGGTGGTCTGGCTGGATACCTGGTTCGACCCGCCGCGCGAGCGCGATGCGGCCATGGCACTGTTCAACGGCGGCGTGGACGTGGTGTCCTTCCAGGTCGCATCCACCGCCGTGATGCAGGCCGCCCAGGAGCGCGGCCGCATGGCGATTGCCTACCACTCCGACATGCGCAAGGACGGGCCCGACGCCCAGTTGCTGGCTGTCACCCACCAGTGGGGCGACTACTACACGGCGCGCGCCAAAGCGGTGCTGGACGGTAGCTGGAAGAGCCAGGACACCTGGGGCGGCGTGCGCGAGGGCATGATCCGCGTGGAAGGCTTCGGCCCCAGGCTGCCGCCCGCCGTGCGCGAGGAAGTGCTGCAGCGCCAAAAGGACATGGCCCAGGGCCGCCTGCAGCCCTTCAAGGCCGGCGACCAGCCGGTGCGCGACAACCAGGGCCAGGTGCGCATTTCAGCCGGCAAGCAGCTGGACGATGCGCAGATCCTGCAGATGAACTGGCTGGTGGAAGGCGTGCAGGCCACCCTGCCCAAGTGAGGTGGGACCCCTGGCTGCCGCCCTGGCGTAAACCCTAGGGTGGCGCCTGCCGATGGCGCCTATAGCGCTGCGGATATGGCATCTGCCTGTCCGCCCGCTAAGCTTGGCGGCATGCAAATCTACCGTTCCTCATTGCTGCGTTTTGCCGACGATGGCCAGGCGCTCTACGACGAAGACGGCCTGCTGGCCGTCGCCCCGGATGACAGGGGGCAGCAGCGCGTCGTCGCCGCCGGCAGCTGGCAGGCGCTGCAGGCGCAGTTCACCGGACAGCCGGGCGCCGAAGTCACCCATCTGCCGGGCCGCATCCTGGCGCCAGGCTTCATCGACCTGCACATCCACTATCCGCAGACCGATGTGATCGGCGCGCCCGCCGCAGGCCTGCTGCCCTGGCTGGAGAAATACACCTTCCCTCATGAGTCGGCCTTCTGCGAACGCGCGCATGCCGACAGCGTGGCCGAGTTCTTCCTGGACGAGCTGCAGCGCAACGGCGTGACCACGGCGCTGGCCTTTGCCACCTCGCACCCGGGGTCGGTCGATGCGCTCATGGGCGCGTCGCAGGCGCGCGGCATGCGCATGATCACGGGCAAGGTCCTGCAGGACCGCCACAGCCCCGACGGCGTGCGCGACCAGACCGAGCAAAGCCTGATCGACACCGAAACCCTGATCCAGCGCTGGCATGGCGTGGACCGCCTGGGCTACGCGATCACGCCGCGCTTTGCCCCCACCAGCACGCATGAGCAGTTGCGCGGCGCGGGCGAGCTGGCCGCCCGCTACGCCGATGTCTGGATCCAGTCCCATGTGGCCGAGAACCTGGACGAGGTGCGCTGGGTGGCCGAACTCTTTCCGAAGGCCCGCAGCTATCTGTCGGTCTACGACGACTTCGGCCTGATGCGCGAGCGCGCCGTCTACGCGCACTGCATCCACCTGGACGATGAAGACCGCGCCCTGATGCGTGAACGCAGCACCGCCGCCGCCGTGAGCCCCACCAGCAACCTGTTCCTGGGCAGCGGCTTCTTCGACTTTGCGCGGGCCGATGCCGCGCAGTTCCTCTACGGCCTGGCCAGCGACGTGGGCGGCGGCATGAGCTTCAGCCCTTTCCGCACCATGCAGGCCGCCTATGTGGCGGGCCGCGAGGGCCAGACCAAGCAGGGCCTGAGCCTGTCGCCCGGCAACCTGTGGTGGCAGCACACGGCGGGCGCGGCGCGCGCCCTGGGCCTGGCGGGGCAGGTGGGCAACCTGCAGCCGGGCTGCGAGGCCGACTTCGTGGTCATCAACCCGGCCTGCACGCCGCTGCTCGAGCGCAAGACCCGCCAGGCCGAGAGCCTGGACGAGCTGCTGTTCGCCATGATCATCCTGGGCGATGACCGCCTGATAGAGCGCACCGTCGTTTCTCAAGCAAAATAGCGCCTTTGCGCCAGTGCCCGGCCGGGTGCTGGCGCCTGACAAGGACAGCTAGGGAACGAGGAATTGCCATGAGCATCAAGAGCGACAAGTGGATCCGTCGCATGGCCGAGGATCACGGCATGATCGAGCCTTTCGAACCGGCCCAGGTTCGCAACGTCGATGGCCGCAAGATCATCAGCTACGGCACCAGCAGCTATGGCTACGACATCCGCTGCGCACCCGAATTCAAGGTGTTCACCAACATCCACAGCACCGTGGTGGACCCCAAGAACTTCGATGAAAAGAGCTTCGTCGATTTCGAGGGCGACAGCTGCATCATCCCGCCCAATAGCTTCGCGCTGGCGCGCACGGTCGAGTACTTCCGCATCCCGCGCAACGTGCTGACCATCTGCCTGGGCAAAAGCACCTACGCGCGCTGCGGCATCATCGTCAACGTCACGCCCTTCGAGCCCGAATGGGAAGGCTATGTGACGCTGGAGTTCTCCAACACCACGCCGCTGCCCGCCCGCATCTATGCCGGCGAGGGCTGCGCCCAGGTGCTGTTCTTCGAGAGCGATCCCGACGATGTCTGCGAGGTCAGCTACCGCGACCGTGGCGGCAAGTACCAGGGCCAGGTGGGCGTGACGCTTCCCAAGGCCTGACGGCTTTGGCCCGGCAGACAAGGCCCGCAGCGAAAGCTGCGGGCCTTTTTCATCGCCGGGCCGCCCCAAGATGAAAAGCGGCCCCCTTGGGGGGCAGCGGACCTTGCGCAGCAAGGGTAGCGTGGGGGTCATTCTTCATTCCACCAGCGCCGGTGCGGTGTCGATGCGCGAATGCGCACCGCAGCTCTCGCGCCGTGCGGCGGCAGCCGTGGCCATGAGCCAGCAGACATCGAGCTGGTTGCGCAGCGCATGGCCTGCGGCAGGTGCCAGCCTTTCCCGCCATGCCGCAATGCGCTGCACGGCCTGTGCCAGGCCCTGGTCGCTGCGCTGTATGCCCACGCAGTCCTGCATGAGCTGGCGCAACTCCTGCGCGATGGCGGCCGTGTCCTGCTCCTGTGCGCCGGCCTGCAGGGTTTCGGTCGGCCGGGCCGGCGCCGGGGCAGCAGCCGGCTGCTGCGCGATGGCCCGGGCGGCCGCGCGGCCCATCACCACGCATTCGAGCAGCGAATTGCTGGCCAGCCGGTTGGCGCCGTGCAGTCCGGTGCGCGCCACCTCGCCGATGGCGCGCAGGCCATCGACATCCGTGCGCCCGTCGATATCGGCCAGCACGCCGCCGCAGGCGTAGTGGGCGCAGGGGGCCACGGGAATCGGCTGCGTCGCAATGTCGATGCCATGGCTGGCGCACAGGGCCATCACGCCCGGGAAATGCGACTGCAGCCAGGCGCGGGGCCTGTGGCTGATGTCCAGGTGCACGAAGGCCAGGCCATGGCGGTCCATCTCGTGCCGGATGGCCCGGGCCACGATGTCGCGCGGCGCCAGTTCGGCCCGCTCGTCATGGGCAGGCATGAAGCGCGTGCCGTCCGGCAGGCGCAGCAGGGCGCCTTCTCCACGCAATGCCTCGGAGACCAGGCCGGCCGCGCGGCCGCCCACCTGCAGGGCCGTGGGATGGAACTGCATGAACTCCAGATCACCCACGCGGCAGCCCGCGCGCCAGGCCATGGCCACGCCATCGCCCGTGGCGGTGGCCGGGTTGGTGGTGGCTGGATAGACCTGCCCCAGCCCGCCCGTGGCCAGCACGGTATGCGCGGCATGCCAGCGCTGCTGGCGGCCATCGGGCAGGCGCACCAGCGCGCCTGTGCAGTGCGCAGGCTGTCCTTCGGTCAGCAGGTCCAGCGCGCTGGTGTGTTCATGCAAATCGATGTTCGCGCGCTCGCGGCAGGCGCGCAGCAGGGCGGCGTGCACGGCCTGGCCGGTGCAGTCGGCGGCATGCACGATGCGGCGGCGGCCGTGGCCGCCCTCGCGCGTGAGGTGCAGGCCACCGCTGTCGTCGCGCGTGAAAGGCACGCCGTGGGCCACCAGCCAATCGATGGCGTCGGGCGCCTGCTCGAGGATGGCGCGCACGGCCTGTGCATCGCACTGGCCTGCGCCCGCGACCAGGGTGTCTGCCACGTGGTCGTCGATGCTGTCCTGTGCATCCAGCACGGCGGCAATGCCGCCCTGGGCCCAGGCGCTGGCACATTCCTCGGCCGCGCCCTTGCTGAGCAGGGCCACGCGCAGATGCGGCGGCAGCGACAGGGCGGCGGCCATGCCGGCCAGGCCGGCGCCGATGATGAGTACGTCTGTGCAAGGCTGTGTCATGGCGCTGTCCTCAGGCGGGACCGAAGTGCTGGAAGAGCGCCGCATCGCGCGCAAGGTCGCCGCTGGCGCGCACGGGCTGGCGGTGGCCGGCCGCGAAAGCCAGCATGCGTTCGATGGGCCGGCGCGCGGCCTGGGCGATGGCGGGATCCACCTCGATGGCGCACAGGCCCTGCTCCAGGGCCAGCTCCACGCCCTGCAGGCTGTTCATCGCCATCCACGGGCACATGGCGCAGCTCTTGCAGGTGGCGCCCTGGCCGGCCGTGGGCGCGGGCAGGAAGGTCTTGCCCGGGTAGCGCATGCGCATGTCGTGCAGGATGCCCTGGTCGGTGGCGACGATGAAGGTGTCGGTGGGCAGCCGGCCAGCCGCGTTGATGAGCTGGGTGGTGGAGCCCACCACGTCCGCCTGGGCGGCCACGGCGGCCGGCGACTCGGGATGCACGAGGATGGCGGCCTGCGGATACTCCAGTGCCATGGCGGCCAGTTCGTCGGCCTTGAACTCGTCATGGACCAGGCAGGAGCCATGCCACAGCAGCATGTCGGCGCCGGTCTGGCGCTGGATGTGGGCGCCCAGGTGGCGGTCGGGAGCCCAGAGGATTTTCTCGCCGCAGGCGTGCAGGTGGGCCACGATGTCCTGTCCCACCGACGATGTGACCACCCAGTCGGCGCGCGCCTTCACCGCCGCGCTGGTATTGGCGTAGACCACGACCGTGCGGTCCGGGTGGGCGTCGCAAAAGGCGCTGAACTCGTCTGCAGGGCAGCCCAGGTCCAGCGAGCAGCTGGCGTCGTCGTCTGGCATGAGCACGCGCTTTTCCGGGCTGAGGATCTTGGCGGTCTCTCCCATGAAGCGCACGCCGGCCACGACCAGGGTGCTGGCCTGGTGCTGGGCGCCGAAGCGCGCCATCTCCAGCGAATCGCCCACGCAGCCGCCGGTCTCGCGCGCCAGGTCCTGCAGTTCGCCATCCACGTAGTAGTGGGCCACGAGCACGGCATCGCGCTCGTGCAGCAGGGCGCGTATGCGCTCGGTGGTCCGAAGGCGCTGGGCGCGGTCCAGTTCAGGGGGAATGCGGGCCCATGCCTCGCCGATGCCGCACTGGCCGGCGTGGGAGAAATGGGGCTTGTCGTACTGCACGGATTTGAGCTGCATGGTGGCCGTCCGGGACTGTGGAAAAGGTCTGGTGATGGCTGCGAATAATATGCTCAATTTGAGTATTAGTGTGATGTTTTTTCCCGCACTGGTGTTTTGCGGCAGGCGGCAAGCCGAGGGGGCAGAAAGCGGCGCGGGGCCGTCTCAGCGCTGAAGCTGCACGTTGTTGCGGCCTGCGCCCTTGGCCTCGTACAGCGCTTCGTCGCCACGGCGCAGCATGGCGGCGGCCGTGTCCGTGGTGCCGCGCAGCGTGGCCACGCCCACGCTGGCGGTGACGGGCTCGCCGTGGGCCATGGGCGTGGAGGCCAGCAGTTCGCGCAGTTGCTCTGCAATGGCCACGGCCGCGTCGGCCGTGGTGTCGGGCAGCAGGGCCAGGAATTCCTCGCCCCCCATGCGGGCCAGCACGTCGGACTCGCGCAGCCGCATGCGGAAGGCGCGCGCCAGGGTGCGCAGCACGGCGTCGCCCATGTCATGGCCATGCTGGTCGTTGATGCGCTTGAAGTGGTCCACGTCGATGACGAGCACGCTCAAGGGGCGGCCGCTGCGGCGCGCCAGCGCCATGGCGAAGTCCAGCTGGAAATCGAAGCCCCGGCGGTTGAGCAGGCCCGTGAGCGGATCGCTGCGCGCCTGGTGCTCCAGCTCGGCATTGGCCTGCTGCAGCTGCAGGGTGCGCTCGCGCACCTGGCGCTCCATGGCCTCGTTGGCCGAGCGCAGCTGGGCAATGCTGCCGCGCAGCGCCTGCGAGAGGCGGTGCACTTCGCGGCTGCTGTGCAGCTGCGGAATGTCCGGCGCCGCGCCGCTGCCATCGATGCCGTTGGCCGCGCGGGCCAGGCGCTTGAGGTCCTGGCTGAGCCTTCGTGCCACCAGCCAGGCGATGACGGCGGCCACCAGCGCCGCCGCCAGGCCGCCGGCCAGCACCTGGTGCATGGCCTGGCGCGCGGGCGCATAGGCGCTGTCGTGCGGCTGGCGGGCCACGATGTGCCAGCCCATGGCCGTCACCCGGTTGTGGGCCTGCAGCGGCACGGTGGCCGTCAGAAAGCTCTGCGGGCTGTCCTGCCAGCGCGCCACCTGCACGGGCAGCAGCGTGGCATCGGACGTATCGGCAGACACGGTATGGGCCACCGGCAGGCGCTGGTCCAGCGCCTGCAGCGGCTCCAGGCTGTCGCCCGGGGCGTGGATGATCTTGCCGTGGCGGTCAAAGATGAAGAGGCCGATCTGGCGATCCCCGCTGTCGGCCTGCTGCAAGGTCTGCATGGTCTCTCGCACCCATTCCCAGCTGCTGTGCATGCACAGCACGCCCTGCGTGAGTCCGCCCACGCGGATGGGCGCTGCAAAGTCCATGAACCGGCGCGGCGCGCCGTCGGCCGGGGGCGCAAGCAGCGCGGCCATGCGCGGCGAGGAGGCACGCACGTCGCCCACATGCACGCGCTGCAGCCCCGGCTCGAACCAGGGCCGGTCGCTGACATCGTGGCCCACCAGCAACTGGTCGGTGGCGCTGCGTACCGTGCCCTCGGCGTCAGCCACGCCTATCCAGAGGTTGGACGGCGTCAGCGAACGGGCGCGGTTGAGCAGCGCTCCCACGCCCGGGGAATCCAGCCCTTGCACCCACAGCTCCGGCGAAGCGGCCAGCACCTCCACGGTATGGGCACGGCTGAACAGCCCTTCAGACAACTGCCGCGCCGCGTTGGAGGCCATGGCATGCAGCGAGGCGCTGACCTCGCGCTCCATGCGCCAGCGCAGCAGTTCGCCGAAGGCCAGTGACATCAGCACCGTCACGCCCACCAGCAGCGAGCCGAAGACCAGGGCCAGTTGCGTGCGCAGGCCCAGGCGCTGCCAGCGGCCGGGCTCGGTGCTTGGGGGCGGGGCGGGGGAATCCGGGGGAGAAAGCTCGTTCAACGCAGAAATCCGTCGTCAACTGTTCTGAAGCGCAGCCCGGCGCATTGCCAGGCGGGTGGCCGCAAGGTCCCAGCCCCCCCATCCGCAGGATTTGAACAGCACCGGCACCTGCGGGCGCAGCCATTGCTCGCGCACCACCTGCTCCAGCGTGGGCAGGGCGGCCACGTCCATGCCCGCCTGCAGCAGATCACCGGCTTCGTGCAGCGCATCTGCGGTATCGACGACGACGCGGCCCGCCTGCGCAAGGTCCAGGCACAGGCTGGGCGCCAGCTCCACCATCTGCGGCGTGAAGGCGCCCACGGCCGAGACGAAGGCATCGGCGCGCGGGGCTGCATGCAGCACCACGGCGCGGGCCGGCGTGCAGGTCACGATCAGCGGGCAATGGCGCGCGGCGGCCTCCAGATCCTGCACGGCACTGGCCTGCAGGCCCATGGCATGCGCCTGGCTGACCAGTGACTGGGCGCTCTCGGCGCTGCGCGATGCCACCTGGACCTCGCGCACGCCCAGGCCTGCTGCAAAGGCCTGCATATGGGCCAGGCCCTGCACGCCGGCGCCCACGATCAGCAGCGGGCCCTGCGGATTGGGAGCCAGCCTTTGCGCGGCCAGCAGCGATACGGCGGCCGTGCGCCGCGCCGTGACCGTGGGGCCGTCCAGGATCAGGCGGCGCTCGCCCGTGGCCACATCGAAGACCACCACATCGCCCTGGATGGTGGCGCGCGGCGTGCCGGCATTGCCGGGCGTGAGGCTGATCAGCTTGGTCATGGCCACCTGCCCATCGGTGGCGGGCATGCAAAACAGGCTGCCTCCTGCGGGCAGTGGCATCACGATGCGCGGCGGCACCTGCACTGCCCGGGGCTGCAGCAGTACAGCCGCGATCTCTTCGGCCAGCTCCTTCCAGGGCAGCAGGGCGGCCGTGGCCTGCGCGTCTAGGGCGGCGGAGGAGTGCGTGCTGGAATGGCTCATGGCCGCGACTGTACACAGTAGGCGCGCGCAGGCCAATGCGCGATGTGTCCGGTGGTGCACCCAGGCCCGCGCGGGCCTGCGCAGGCACTACGATGTCGCCTATGTCACAAAAGCCTTCTTATCCGCGCGAGGAGCCCAGCTGGGACGGTTCGGCGCGGCCCGAAGCTGCCCGCAAGGAATCGGCCCCGCGCTACGAGCAGCAGCGGCGCGGGCCCGCGCCCGAACCGTGGCAGCGCGAGGAGCCTCCCAGCGAACAGGCACCTGCGCCCCGCAGGCCCGGCGAGCCTGCACGCGAGCGGCGCAGGCGCGGCGGATGGGGGCTGGGCCTGGCGGTCGTCGTCGGCCTGTGCATCGTCGCCGCGCTGCTGGCCGGCATGGTGCTGGTGGCGCGCGAGCAGGTACTGCGCAGCCAGGCGCCGCCCGTCACTGCCCCCATGGCGGTGCAGCCCGTGCGCTGATACACGCCGTATCATTGCCGGGACTGCGGACGCTGCGGCCCCGCAGGTTCCGACGTAATATCGCCGCCCGATGCTGCAGGCCGCAGCACAGATCCAGGAGCGAACACCATGAGATGGGAAGGCAACCGCGAGTCGGACAATGTGGAGGACCGCCGTGATGACGGTGGTGGTGGCGGTGGTGGTCCCGTCTTTGGCGGGCGCAGCATCGGCATCGGCACCATCGTCATCGCCCTGGTCGGTGGCTGGGTGCTGGGCATCAATCCGCTGACCATCCTGGGGGCGCTCAGCGGCGGCGCGCCGGTGCAGGTGCAGCAGCCCCAGGGGCCGGCCCACAAGCCGCCGGCCGACGACCAGCTCGCCCGCTTCGTCTCCACCGTGCTGGCCGATACCGAGGATGTGTGGCGCGAGGTGTTCCGCCAGGGCGGCGCCCAATATGCCGATCCCAAGCTCGTGCTGTTCCGCGGCGCCACGCCCACGGCCTGCGGCACGGGGCAGTCCGCCATGGGGCCGTTCTACTGCCCTGCCGACCAGAAGGTCTATATCGACCTGGGCTTCTACGAGACGCTCAAGAACCAGCTCGGCGCGCCCGGCGACTTTGCCCAGGCCTATGTGATTGCCCATGAGGTGGGCCACCACGTGCAGAACCTGCTGGGCATCAGCGCCCAGGTGGACCGTGCGCGGGGCCGCGTCAGCAAGGTCGAATACAACCATCTGTCGGTCAAGCTGGAGCTGCAGGCCGATTGCCTGGCCGGCGTCTGGGCGAACCGCGCGCAAAGCGCACGCCAGATCCTGGAGCAGGGCGATGTGGAGTCGGCCATGAATGCCGCTTCCAAGATCGGCGACGACGCCCTGCAGCGCGCCGGTGGCGGCGCCGTCGTGCCCGACAGCTTCACGCATGGCACCAGTGCCCAGCGCCAGCGCTGGTTCAGCACCGGTCTGCGCACCGGCAGCGTCAAGTCCTGCGACACTTTCTCGGCCGCTTCGCTTTGAAAAATGCCCCCCGAGGGGCGCTTTCCCATCTCGAGGCGGTGGCCCGGCGATGAAAAAATGCCCGCATAGCGGGCCCTCCTACCGGGTTTTTGCGGGTTGCGCTCACGCAACGCCATGCTTGTCCAGGTGCCAATTGGCGTTATTGCAACGCACAAATCGCGCTAGGTGCGACAATAGCGTCCTCAATGACAAGCTCTTTCTCCAATCTCCAACTGGCCGAGTCCCTGGCGCGCGCCGTGGCCGACATGGGCTACGAGTCCATGACGCCCATCCAGGCGCAGGCCATTCCGGTTGTTCTGACCGGCAAGGATGTCATGGGCGCAGCCCAGACCGGCACGGGCAAGACGGCAGCGTTCTCGCTGCCGTTGCTGCAGCGGCTGATGCGCCACGAAAATGCCTCCGCTTCGCCTGCACGGCACCCCGTGCGGGCGTTGGTGCTTTTGCCCACGCGCGAACTGGCGGACCAGGTGGCTCAGCAGATCGCCCAGTACGCCAAGTACACCAAGCTGCGCAGCACCGTGGTGTTCGGCGGCATGGACATGAAACCGCAGACGCTGGAACTGAAAAAGGGCGTCGAGGTGCTGGTGGCCACGCCGGGCCGGCTGCTTGACCATATCGAAGCCAAGAACGTGGTGCTCAACCAGGTCGAGTACGTGGTGCTCGACGAGGCGGACCGCATGCTGGACATCGGCTTCCTGCCCGACCTGCAGCGCATCCTGTCCCATCTGCCCAAGACACGCACCACCTTGCTGTTCAGCGCCACCTTCTCGCCCGAGATCAAGCGCCTGGCCGGCAGCTACCTGCAAGACCCCGTCACCATCGAAGTGGCCCGTCCCAACGAGACGGCGTCCACGGTGGAGCAGCGCTTCTACAGCGTCAGCGACGACGACAAGCGCTATGCGCTGCGTTCGCTGCTCAAGCAGCGCGAGATCCGCCAGGCCTTCGTCTTTTCCAACAGCAAGCTGGGCTGCGCCCGCCTGACGCGGGCGCTGGAGCGCGACGGTTTGCGTGCAACGGCGCTGCACGGCGACAAGAGCCAGGACGAGCGCCTGAAGGCGCTTGAAGCCTTCAAGCGCGGCGAGGTGGATCTGCTGGTGTGTACCGATGTCGCGGCCCGTGGCCTGGACATCAAGGACGTGCCGGCCGTCTTCAACTACGACGTGCCCTTCAACGCCGAAGACTATGTGCACCGCATCGGCCGCACGGGCCGTGCAGGCGCCTCCGGCATTGCCGTGACCCTGGTGACCAGCCACGATGCGCGCCTGGTGGGCGAGATCGAGAAGCTCATCAAGAAGAAGATCAACGTCGAAACCTGCCCCATGGAAGATTTCCGCGGCAGCGCACCGCGTGGTCACCGTTTCGACGAGCTGCCGCGCCAAGGCGCTGGCGGCGGGTACGGTCGTGAACGGGATCGCGGTGGCGAGCGTGGCGATCGCGGTGCCGATGCAGCACGGGGCAGCACGGGCTTCGGCCATCGCGGCTCGCGCATGGCCCAGCGCCCGGCGCATTCCGACCCCTTCTTCGACAAGCCCTATGAGCCTTCGGCCAGCGCCGACGCCAACTGGGAAAGCCAGCGCGCTGCGCCCAAGGCCGGCGGCAACATCAAGCCCAAGCGCAAGCTGGCGGCGCTGTTCAAGGCGCCGGTCGCGCCCGCCGCGCCCGTCGCCACCTCCGAGGTCTGAGCGCGCCGCACACGCGGCCTGCTTCCCGAATAACGCCTGCCTTGCAGGCGTTTTTTCATGGGTGCACGGGCTGCTCCCGATCAGCCTGGGGCCTGGGCCTGCGGGCAATCCACCTGGATCAGCTCCCTGTCCGCCAGATGGTCGCCGAAGCGCATCATGCTCAGGCAGCCACCCCAGACGCAGCCCGTGTCCAGCGCCACCAGATCGGGCCGGTTGATATGGCCCAGCGTGGACCAGTGGCCAAAGGCAATGGGCACGCCCGCCGTGGCGCGGCCCGGCACATCGAACCAGGGCATGAGTCCTGGCGCCGCCCGCTCTGCCGACTCCGTGCTGTCGAAATCCATGACCCCCTGAGCGCTGCAAAAACGCAGCCGGGTCAGCGCGTTGACGATGACACGCAGCCGTTCCCAGCCCTGCAGATCCGGCGACCAGCGATCGGGCTGGTTGCCGTACATGGCTTGCAGGAAATCCGGCAATTGCGCGCTGCGAAGTACCGTGTGCACCTCGCCTGCAAGGTCCATCACTTCCTGGGCGGTCCACTGCGGCAGCACGCCTGCGTGGACCATCAGCAGCTCATCGCCATGCACCGTGCGGTGGCTGCGCGCCAGCGGCTGCTGTCGCAGCCAGTCCAGCAGCTGGTCACGATCGGGCGCTTGCAGCACCTGGGCCAAGGTGTCGCGGCGGCTGTTGCGGCGCACGCCGTGGGCGGCGGCCAGCAGGTGCAGGTCATGGTTGCCCAGCAGGGCGCGCATGGAGTCGCCGGCGGCCATGCAGGTGCGCAGTACCTTGTCCGATGCCGGGCCGCGATTCACCAGGTCGCCGAGGATGTACAAGGTATCGCGGCTGGCGGAGAAATCCACGCGTTGCAGCAGGCGCTCAAAGGCGTCGTGGCATCCCTGGATATCACCGATACAGTAAAGTGCCATGGTCTTCTTTCTGATATACGAACCATGGATTTTCTGCTGATCGCGTTGCTTACGCTGCTCAATGGGGTGTTTGCAATGTCCGAATTGGCACTGGCCTCCAGCCGCAAGGCTCGGTTGGTGGCACTGGCTGAAACAGGCGACAAGGGGGCGGTGGCGGCACTGGCCTTGCTCGACAACCCCACGCAATTTCTTTCTTCGGTGCAGGTGGGCATCACCTCCATCGGCCTGCTCAACGGTATCCTGGGTGAGGCGGCCTTCAGCGACGGACTGGCCGCATGGCTGCTGGGCCTGGGCGTTCCAGAACGCGCAGCCAGCATTTCGGCAACGGCAGTCGTCGTGACCGTGATCACCTTCGTCACCATCGTTTTCGGCGAGCTGGTGCCCAAGCGCATCGGCCAGCTCTATCCCGAAACCGTGGCCATCGTGGTCTCGCGGCCCATGACATGGGTGGCGTCGGCAGCCAAGCCTTTTGTGCGGCTGCTGGCCTTCTCCACCCGCGCCATGCTGACCTTGCTGCGCATCAATGAATCGGCGGCACGCTCCGTGACCGAGGAGGAGATCGCGGCCAGCCTTGCCGAGGGCCGCGATGCCGGCGTCATCGAGGCCAGCGAACACCAGATGGTGCAGAACGTCTTCCATCTCGATGACCGCTCGCTGACGTCGATCATGGTGCCGCGCGGCGATGTGCAATGGCTGGATGCCGACATGACCGTCACCGAGGCATTGCAGGCCTCGGCCGATGACCACGCAAAGGGCGGCCATTCCTGGTATCCGGTGTGCCGCAATTCCCTTGATGACGTGGTCGGCATCATCAGCGTGGCGCGCCTGCTGGCATTGGGTCCCGATGCGGCGGGCTCCACGCTCTACGAGCATGTGCTGCCGGCCTCGTTCCTGCCCGAGACGCTCAGCGCCATGGAACTGCTGGAGCAATTGCGTGCCCGATCCGGGCGCATGGTGTTCGTGGTGGATGAATATGGCGTGGTGCAGGGCATCATGACGCCGCGCGATTTGCTGGAGGCGATTACCGGCGAGTTACAGCCTGTGACCGAAACGGAAGCATGGGCCATGCAGCGTGGGGATGGCTCCTGGTTATTGGACGGGCTGATGCCCATATCGGAGCTGAAGGCGCGCCTCGATATTCGTGACCTGCCCGATGAGCACCGTGGCCGATACAACACCGTTGCCGGCCTTCTCATGGCGGAAAGCGGTCATTTGCCGGTTCTGGGAGAGCGGATCAGCTGCGCGGGCTGGATCTTCGAGGTGATTGATCTCGATGGCAAACGCATTGACAAGGTGCTTGCCATTTCGGAATTATCCGAAGGCTCCTCGCTGCAATAGGCAACTGCGATATTGTGGATTTTGCTTACATGCGTCTTGCCCTGTAGGGCGATTATGTTTTTATAATGAAAGCTCTTAAACAACTTTCAAGGCGCACACCATGAGCTCTTACAAGGAATTGCTGAAGCAGCGACAGGAACTGGAGCAACAGATCCAGGAAGCGCGCAAGCGTGAACTGTCTGACGCCGTGGGCAAGGTTCGCAATTTGATTGCCGAATATGGCCTGACTGCGGATGACGTCTTTCCTTCGGCTCGTGGTCGCGGCAATGCGGGTGCAACGGGCACCAAGGTGGCGCCCAAGTACCGTGATCCCGCCACTGGCCAGACCTGGACCGGACGCGGCAAGCCGCCGAAGTGGATTCAGAATCAGGACCGCGAAAAGTTCGTCATCTGATTTTTCCATCGCGCATGTTGAAAGAGCCCGCCTTGTGCGGGCTTTTTTCATTGGCACGGCCATTTGTCAAAAATTGACTCGGTTGAGAATGACTATCATGCGCTGTGCAAAGCGTGGGCCTGTGCGCGGACATTGCGCGGCGGCGATGCCAGGGTCGATTTCTGGCGGTAACGCAAAATGCGCGGTGCCAGTGATGCACCTTGCGGCAGTTTGGAGCATGCGAGGTGGGTGTTTCCGGGTCTTGGCGTCTCAACGCATGGCGGATGCATGCGTGTTTCAGACAAATCCGATGATTTTTTGATTTTCTTCAGTGGTGGCCGACTTGAATATCCAGGCACCAGCCACCATGGGCGAAGGCAGGGGCACAATACGCGCATGAACAAGCAGGTGTTGATTGCCGGCGGCGGCATTGGTGGCCTGGCCGCCGCCATCGGTGCGTCGCGGGCGGGTTGGGAAGTGCGTCTTTTCGAGCAGGCGCCCGCGCTCAGTGAAGTGGGCGCCGGAATCCAGATCGGTCCGAATGTCGTGCGGCGGCTTCAGGCCTGGGGCCTGCAAAAACCGCTGCAGCAGGTGGTGGCATTGCCGGGCAGCCTGCGCGTGCGCAGCGCAGTCACCGGGCAGGAATTGGCGCATATGCCCTTGGGCAGCGAGTCCGTGCAACGCTATGGCGCGGCCTACGCCACCATCCACCGGGCCGATCTGCAGCAGCTGCTGAAGGAAGCCGCTCAGACTTATCCGGGCATGCACCTGAACCTGGGCCAGCCCATTGAAGGCTTTTCCGAAACGGACGGCGTGGTCACCGTGCGAACCCAGGCCGGCAAGCTGATCGAAGGCGATGCTCTGGTCGCCGCCGACGGCGTGCGCAGCGTCCTGCGCCAGCAGCTGCTGGGCGACGGCCCGCCGCGTGTCACCGGGCACCTGGCCTACCGCGCCCTGGTGCACCAGGCCCAGTTGCCCAAGCGGCTGCGTGCCACTGATGTCACGGCCTGGCTGGGCTCGCGCATGCATGCCATCCAGTACCCCGTGCGCCGGGGCGAGCTGCAGAACCTGGTGGTCATCGTCCAGGGCCCGGCGCCCGAGGACCTGGCGAACTGGGACCACGCGGGCAATCTCGATGATCTGGTGCGGGTGCTGCAGGGCAGCTGCCCGCACCTGCTGGACCTGGTCCAGCATGTGCCTGCCGCTGGCGGTGACTGGCGGCTGTGGCCGGTGGGCGATCGCCCGCCCGTGCAATCGGCCGCGCAGATGGCGCGAGGCGTGGTGGCGCTGCTGGGCGATGCCGCCCACCCCATGCGACCCTATCTGGCCCAGGGCGCCGGCATGGCGATTGAAGATGCGGCCGAGCTGCAGCGCGCCCTGTCCATGCATGACCTGGATGTGAACATGCGCCTGCGCCGCTACGCGCTCAATCGCTGGCAGCGCAATGCGCGCGTGCAGGCGCGCTCGCAGCGCAATGGCCGCATCTTCCATGCCACGGGTCCGGTGCGCTGGGGGCGTGACCTGTCGCTGCGCCTGCTGGGCTCCCGGCTGATGGATCTTCCCTGGCTGTACCGTGGCGATGGCTCGGCCGCCAACGCCTTGTAGAGGCACAGACTCCGGCCGCTAGGCGGATGCCTGGCGCAGCAGCGGCGAGGAGGGCAGGAAACGGAACGCGGTTGACGCACCGACGAGGGTGGCCGCAATCGAGATCATCACGGCCTTGTAGGGCTCCACGCCCCAGGCTTCGGCCCAGGCCGCCACCCAGCCCGTGAACCATTGCACCAGGGCCACGCCCAGGAACATGGCCATGGTGAACAGCGACAGTGCGCGGCCGGTCATCTCTGGGGGGTAGGAAGCGCGCACATCGGCGTACTGCAGCACCGAATAGCCCGACAGCAGGCCCATGGCGAAGATCAGCGCCACATTGGTCCAGCCATGGTGCAAAAAGGCCATGAGCATGAACAGGCTGCCCATGAGCAGCGAGTAATTGGTGAGCCAGCGCCGGCGCCGTCCTGGGCCGGGGTCCATGCGCCCGAAAATCGCGGGGCTGAACAGCGAGATCATCGATACGACCAGCGCCACATTGCCGCTTTCCACCAGCGAAAAACCATAGCGATGGATGAGCAGCGGCCCCAGCCACAGGCCGCGCAGCGCCAGAAACGATGCATAGCAGGCCATGGCCAGCAGGACGATACCCAGCGTGTGCGGCAGCGTGAACAGCTCGGCCATGCGGCGTGCCGCCACGCCCCAGCTTTCCCGTGCGGCGGTCTGTGCTCCGCGGCGGGCGGGCTCGTGCACGCGCCACCAGATCAGCAGCCAGGACAGGGCCGACATCACGGCCAGCAGCGCAAAGCCCGAGCGCCAGCCGAAATGCTGGACCAGCCAGGCCAGCGGCGTGCCTGTGAACAGCAGCCCCAAGCCGCCCACGCCCATGCCCACGCCCGACAGAAAGGCGAAGCGGTCCATGGGAAAGTGGCGCGAGATGAACATGGTGCAGGCCAGGAAGGCCGGCGAGCAGCCCACGCCGATCAGCAACTGGCCCACCATCAGCCAGCCGTAATTGGGTGCGGCGGCGGACAGTGCCGATCCCGCGATCGCCAGCGGAAACGACAGCAGCACCGTGCGGCGCAGGCCGTAGAGATCCATGCCGATGCCCATGAGCAGCTGGGCCACGCCGAAGGACAGTCCGAACAGGCCCGCAAAGGCCCCCAGCGACTGGGCCGTAAGCCCGAAATCCTGCTGCAGGCCGGTCGCCATGACCGAGGTCGTGGTGCGAAAGGCCTGGCTCAGCGCAAAGGCCGAGAGCAGGGCCAGCAGCATGGCCCACAGCAGCTGGCTGCGTGGCGGCGGTGCTGCGGTGGAGGTCTGCGAAGCCTCTGTGTGTGTGTTGTTGTGTGGGGGCTGTTGCGGCGCTGCGGACACGGTATTTCTCCTGGCGCCGCAGCTTACCCGTTTGCGCGCATGCGCGCTGTCGCCACCGCAGCGGTCTGCCGTCGGTGGCGCCCGCCAGTTCTTACAGCTCGGTGCGCAGCGCCCAGATTTCGGGGAACAGCACCACGTCCAGCATCTTGCGCAGGTAGCTGACGCCGCCGGTGCCGCCCGTGCCGCGCTTGAAGCCGATGACGCGCTCCACCGTGGTCAGATGGCGGAAGCGCCACAGGCGGAAGGCGTCCTCGATGTCGGCCAGCTTTTCGCCGAGCTGGTACAGGTCCCAGTGCTGGTGGGGATCGCGGTAGACCGTGATCCAGGCCTGCTTGACGCCTTCGCTGGCCTCGTAGGGCTGGGTCCAGTCGCGCTCCAGCCGGTCGGCGGGCACCTCGATGCCCTCGCGCGCCAGCAGTTGCAGGGACACGTCGTAGAGCGAGGGCGAGCGCCATGCCGCCTCCACCTGGGCCAGCAGGTCGGGCCGGTGGGCATGGGGCTGGAGCATGGCGGCATTCTTGTTGCCCAGGGAGAACTCGATGCAGCGGTACTGGTAGCTCTGGAAGCCGCTGGAGCTGGCCAGGTAGGGACGCATGGCCGTGTACTCGGGCGGGGTCATGGTGGACAGCACGGTCCAGGCGCTGACCAGCTGCTCCATGATGCGGCTGACGCGGGCCAGCATCTTGAAGGCGTCGGCGCGCGTGCCGCTGGCGATGGCGGCCGTGGCGGCGCGGACCTCGTGCAGCATCAGCTTCATCCACAGCTCGCTGGTCTGGTGCTGGATGATGAACAGCATCTCGTCATGCGCGGGCGACAGCGGGTGCTGGGCCGTGAGGATCTGGTCCAGGTGCAGGTAGTCGCCATAGCTCATGGACTGGCTGAAGTCCAGCTGGGCGCGCTCCTCTTTGACGATGGATTCGGTGCGGCCGGGGCTGTTCATGGGACAGCCGGAGTGTTCGGTGGTCATGTGGGAGTCTCGCAAGTCTCGATGCGGAAAATGCAGGGCGCAGCGTAACCGAATCCCGCGCAGCAATCCTGCGGGTTGCAAGAAGCGGGATGCGCGTCCGCGCCGGGCTGCGTAGAGTAGGGCATCCGATGACCCTGAAAGACATGCCGTGTCCCACCAAGCCATGAATCAAGCCAGCGATGCCCCTGCCAACCCCGCTGCCCTGGTGGCCCGATGCTGCCGCTGGCTGGAGACCGAGGAGCCGCCCCCCGCCCTGGGCGCGCTGGCAGAACGCTCGGGGCTGAGCCCCTGGCAGCTGCACCGATTGTTCAAGCAGGCCACGGGCCTCACGCCCAAGGCCTATGCCAAGGCGCACCGCGCGCGTGCGCTGCGCCAGGCGCTGCAGCCAGGCCAGAGCGACTCGGTCACCGATGCCGCCTACCTCAGCGGCTATGCGGCCAGCAGCAGTTTCTACCGCGACGCAGGCGCCATGCTGGGCATGGCGCCCGGCGACTACCGGCGCGGCGGCATGCGCCAGACCATCCGCTTTGCGGTGGCCGAATGCACGCTGGGCAGCATCCTGGTGGCCAGCACCGATCGCGGCGTGTGCTGCGTGCTGCTGGGCGACGATGCCGAGGCCCTGGTCCAGGACCTGCAGCAGCGCTTTCCGCTGGCCGAACTGGTGGGCGGCGATGCCGGATTCGAGCACACCGTGGCCCAGGTCGTGGCCCTGGTCGAGCAGCCGCGCCGGGGCCTGGCACTGCCGCTGGATGTGCAGGGCACGGCCTTCCAGCAACGCGTATGGCAGGCGCTGTGCGCCATTCCCGCCGGGCAGACGCTGAGCTATTCGGAACTGGCCCTGCGCCTGGGCATGCCCACGGGTGCCCGGGCCGTGGCCAGCGCCGTCGCGGCCAACCCCATTGCCGTGGCCGTGCCCTGCCACCGCGTGGTGCGCAACGACGGCAGCATCTCCGGCTACCGCTGGGGCGTGGAGCGCAAGCGCGCCTTGCTGCTGCGCGAGGCGCGCCAGGCGCAGGAGGCGTCTGGCAAGGACGCTGGGCACGCACCGCTGCGCCAGGCAGGAAGCGCATGAGCGGGCAGGGGCAGGGGCGAGGGCGTGGCACCGGCCAGACCTATCAGGCGCAGCAGCAACTGACGCTGCCGGCCGGCTACCGCATGACCGAGTTCTGGGGCTTTCACCGGCGCGATGCCCAGCGCCTGTCCGAATGCGATCTGCAGGATGGCGGCACCATCCGCATGCACAAGGGCCTGATGTGGAAAGGCCTTCCCACGCTGCTCACCCTGGAGCTGAGGCAGCATTGCGAAGAGGCGGCCGTGGTGCAGGCCCGATGGCGCCTGCCCGCCGGTGCAGGCGCCATCGCCGGCATGGACGATGTGCTGGCCGCCATGCTGCGGCGCATGTTCGGACTGTCCCAGGATGTGGGGGAGTTCGAGCGCCGCTTTGGCCGCCATGAGCGGCTGGGACCGCTGCTGGCGCGCCAGCCTGGCCTTCATGTGCCCGCGGCCTGCACGCCCTGGGAGGCGCTGAGCTGGGCCGTCACCGGGCAGCAGATCAGCGTGGCGGCAGCCGTGTCGCTGCGCCGCCGCCTGATCGCCGCAGCCGGCCAGCCGGTGGCGCTGCACGATGGCCATGCCGACGCGCCGCAGCAGCTGTGGTGCATGCCGGAGGCCGCGCAGGTGGCGCAGCTGAGCGAGGACGACCTGCGCGCAGCCGGCTTTTCGCGGGGCAAGACGCACACGCTGCGCCTGCTGGCGCAGGCCGTGCAGTCGGGTGAATTGCCGCTGGACGACTGGGCGGCCTTGCCTGAACTGCCGGTGGCCGAGATCCGCGAGCGGCTGCTGGCTCTCAAGGGGATAGGCCCGTGGACCGTGAACTACATGCTGCTGCGCGGCTATGGCCACCTGGACGGCCCGCTGCACGGCGATGTGGCCGTGCGCCGCGCCCTGGCGCGGCTGCTGGAGACGGAATCCGTGGACGCCGCGCAGACCGAGTTGTGGCTGCGGGACTTCGCGCCCTGGCGCGCCCTGGTCGCGGCCCATCTCTGGGCCTCGCTGTCGTCCACGGCGTTCTGAAGGGCTGGCTCCAGGCTTCAGGTCACCGCATTGACGCGGTTGAACTCCGGCTTGCGCCATTCGCCCGATTCCAGCACCTGGCGCAGGTGCTCCACGGCATGCCAGACATCTTCGAATCCCACGTACAGCGGCGTGAAGCCGAAGCGCAGGATGTCCTTGTGCAGGCCCGTGCCGTCGCCCTTGCGGAAGTCGCCGATCACGCCGCGCGCGATCAGCGCCTGCACGATGGCATAGGCGCCGCTGTCCTTGCCGTCCACGCCCAGCCCCTCCTCGCGCGTGAGGCAGACCTGGGAGCCGCGCCGGCCGTGCTCGCGCGGCGTGGCCAGGCCCAGGCCGTGGCCCTGGCAGCGTTCCTCGACCAGGGCGATGAACAGGTCGGTCAGCGCCAGCGACTTGTTGCGCAGCGCGTCCATGCCGCCCAGCGGCTCCACGGCCGTGAACACATCCAGGCCGCACTGCAGCACGCTCAGGCTGACCATGGGCTGGGTGCCGCACAGGTAGCGCTGTATGCCCTGGGCCGGGTGGTAGTCCGGCACGAACTTGAAAGGCTCGGCATGGCCGAACCAGCCCGACAGCGGCTGCCAGAAGCGGTTGATCAGGCGTGGATGGGCCCAGACAAAGGCCGGCGCACCGGGGCCGCCGTTGAGGTACTTGTAGCTGCAGCCGATGGCGAAGTCGGCATTCGCGCCCTTGAGATCGACAGGCACGGCGCCCGCGCTGTGGCACAGGTCCCAGACGCAGAGAATGCCCTTGCCCTGCGCGGCAGCCGTCACGGCAGCCATGTCGTGCATGGCACCCGTGCGGTAGTTCACATGGGTGAGCATGCAGATGGCGACCTCGTCGGTCAGCGCATCGGCAATCTCCTCGGGTTCGAGCAGCACCAGCTCCAGGCCGTATTCCTGGCAGACCGACTGGGCGATGTAGAGGTCGGTGGGGAAGTTGCTGCGCTCGCTGATCAGGCGCTTGCGCTGCGGAGCGTCCTCGCGCGCGATGCGGGCCGCAGCCGTCAGCACCTTGTAGAGGTTGATGGAGGCCGTGTCGGTGAACACCAGCTCGCCCGCGCCCACGCCCAGCCAGGGGGCGAACTGGTCGCCCAGGCGCTGGGGCAGGCTGATCCATCCGGCATCGTTCCACGAGCGGATCAGGCCCTGGGCCCATTCCTGCTGCACCACCTCGGCCACGCGCGCGGCGGCGGCGCGGGGGCTGGCGCCCAGCGAATTGCCGTCAAGGTAGATCACGCCTTCGGGCAGCGTGAATTGGTCGCGCAGGGCGCGCAGCGGGTCTTGCGCATCGAGGGTGAAGCAGTCTTGCAGGCTCGTCACGGGGTCTCCTTGGGTATGGAAAAGGCGAAAGGCGAAAGGTGCGGCCCGGGAATCAGGCCAGGGCACGCAGCACGGCGCGCACGGGCGAGGCATCGGCCTCGACCAGCTTGAGCGGCAGGGCGATGAGCTCGTAGTCGCCCTCGGCCACCTCGTCCAGCACCAGGTTCTCCAGCACGCGCAGGCCGCGCCGGCGGATCACCTGGTGGCTGTCCAGGCTCTTGCTGCTGGCCGGGTCGATGCTGGCCGTGTCTATGCCGATGAGCTTCACGCCCAGGTCGGCCAGACGCTCGACCGTGGCCGGTGCATAGGCTGCCAGTTCCTGGTCCCAGGTGGCGGGGGCGCGCTCGTAGGTGCGCACCAGCACGCGGGCCGGAAGATGCTCCACGGCGTGGGCGATGTGCTCCCATTCGACCAGCGGTCCCTTGCCGATGGCGTGGATCACGCGGCAGGGGCCGAGGAAGGCGTCGAGATCCACGTTGCCGATGGATGCCCCGTCGGCGTCATAGTGCAGCGGTGCATCGGCATGCGCTCCCACATGGGGCGACAGCGTGATGGCGCTGACATTGACCGGGCAGCCCGGCCCGATGGTGGCGCACCATTGCTGGCTGTAGGCCGTGTCGCCGGGAAAGACGGGGCTGGCGGCCTGCACGGCCGGGGAGATGTCCCAGAGTCTGCGGGTCATGGTTTCACTCCTTCGGGGCGGTTCGGGCGGCCTGTGCGCGCGGCCGGTACCACAGCGCATACACCAGGGCCAGCAGGCCCAAGAAGGGCAGGCCCGTGAGCAGCGTCATGTGGAAGACCTCGGTGAAATAGGTGGTGACGATCACGCCCAGCATCAGCGCGGCGCCGGCCAGCGTGAACAGCGGATAGCCCCACATGCGGAACTGCAGGCGCTGGCCCGGATGCTCGCGCGACCAGCGCGCGCGGAAAAACAGATGGGTCACGAAGATCATGAACCAGGTGAACATGGCGCCGAACATGGACACGGACATCATCCACAGCAGCGAGCCTTCGGGCTTCCACAGGTTCACGGCCACGGCCACGGCAATGCCCAGGCAGGAGATGGCAATCGCCGCCACGGGCACGCCGCGGCTGTTCAGCCGCCCGAACACCGAGGGCGCATAGCCGCCGCGCGACAGGCTGAACATCATGCGCGAGGTCACATACAGCTGGCTGTTCATGGCCGACAGCGCGGCCACCAGCACCACGAAGTTGATGATGCTGGCAGCGCCCGGGATACCGATGATCTCCATCACCTTCACGAAGGGGCTCTTGTCCGTGCCGGCCTGCTGCCAGGGCACGATGGCCAGCATCAGCGCCAGCGTCAGCAGGTAGAAGATCACCAGGCGCGCCATGGTGGTGCGAAAGGCCCGGGTGATGGCGCGCTTGGGGTCCTCGGCCTCGCCGGCCGCCACGGCCACGGCCTCCAGGCTCAGGTAGCTGAAGATGGCGATGATCACGGCCACCCAGGTGCCCCACAGGCCCTTGGGGAAGAAGCCGCCATCGGCTGTGTAGTTGAAAAAGCCGATGCCCTGGGGCTGCGAGCCGAACACCACCCAGGCGCCGATCAGGATGAAGGCCACGATGGCGATGATCTTGACCATGGAAAAGCCGTACTCCACCTGGCCGAAGGCCTTGACGCTGCTGGCGTTGACGGCCACCAGCGCGCCCGAGAACACCACCACCCAGATCCAGCGCGGCACGTCGGGGAACCAGTAGCCCATGTAGATGCCTATGGCCGTCACCTCCATGCCCACGGCCAGCACCACGGCGGCCCAGTAGGCATAGCGGACCATGAAGCCGGCCATCGGGCTGATGTAGTGCTCGGCATAGGCGCCGAACGAGCCCGAGGTCGGATGGGCCACCGTCATCTCGGCCAGGCAGCCCATGAGCAGCAGCGAGATCAGCGCGCCGATGGCGTAGCTGACCAGCACGCTGGGGCCGGCGAAGCCGATGGCGAAGGCGCTGCCCATGAAAAGGCCGGTGCCGATGGCGCCTCCGATGGCGATCATCACCATCTGGGCGGCGGACAGCTGCTGGCGCAGGCCGGTTTCTCGTTGCTGAATGTCTTGGAAGGCGGCCATGGTGCGCGGCGGTTGGGGGCTGAAAGCGGAAGGCGTAAGTATCTGCGCTTTCACCGCCGGCTCCGGGCTGGCCGCTGCAAAACCATGGGAGGGTCCGGCTCAGGCTCCGCGTGCGTAGCAGCCCGGCGTCAGCGCATGGTGGGCCTTGAAGGCGCGCTGCAGGTGGGCCTGGTCGGCAAAGCCCATGGCATAGGCCGCATCGGACAGCGCCGCCCCCGTGGCCAGCAGGCGGCGCGCGCCGTTGATGCGCAGGTTCAGGCGGTAGCTGCCGGGCGTCATGCCCGTGGCCGCCTTGAAGCGGCGGATGAAGCGCGTGGCGCTCATGCCGCATTCCTGGGCCAGGGACTGCACGGTCAGGCCTGCATCGGGTCCTGCATGCAGGCGCTGCAGCGCGGGGGCCAGGGCCGCCGCATCGCCGGGCAGGGGCAAGGCTGCGGGCTGGGCACAGCGGTCCAGCAGGTGCTCCAGGCCCAGGGCCAGGCGGTCGGCGGCGGCCGCGCCATCGACGGGGCGGCACAGGCCATCCACCAGGCGGGCGATGTCCGCATCCGTGAGCGTGCGCCGGGGAAAGCGCAGCGCGGCCACGCCCAGCCGCGCGTGCAGCCAGTCGGCATCGACAAACAGCATGCGGTAGGACCACGGCGCGCCGGGGTCGGGATTGCAGGCATGCCAGGCGCCGGGCTCGATCAGCACCACGCCGCCCGCCTCCACGGGCTGCGGGCCGTGGGCATGGTGGAACACGGTGCGGCCCGCGTCCACGATGCCGATCGAGTACTCGGCATGCATGTGCAGCCGAAAGCAATGCGGCGAGCGCGCGCTGTCGCGCAGCTCGGCCCAGGGAGCGGCCGGATGGCGGTGGAATCGGTGGGGAGAGGCTGAAGTCATGGCGGCCAGCCATCATGCCAGCATGGCCGCCACGCTGGCGACCAGCAGCAGGGCCAGCAGGCGGTGGAACAGGCGCTGGCGGCGTTCGGTGCGCAGCCAGCCCGAAAGCAGCTGGCCCAGCAGCGCCCAGCTGCCGACCCCCACCAGGCAGGCCAGCAGCGAGATGGCGCAAAACTGCAGCAGCGCCCACGGCGCATTCGCGTGGGGCAGCACGAACAGGCCCACGCCGGCCAGCGCCACCAGCCAGGCCTTGGGGTTGAGCGTCTGCACGGCCGTGCCCTGCAACAGCGCTTGCAGCAGGGCCTGCAGCGGGCGCTGCGATCCGTCCTGCTGCTGCGCACCGGCCTGGCCCACAGGTGCGTTGGCCAGCCGCCAGGCCAGCCACAGCAGATAGGCGGCGCACAGCCACTGTGCGGCCGTGGACAGCTGCGGCAGCGTCTGCAGCAGCCACTGTGCGCCCTGGCCCATGACCCAGACCACGGCCGCATAGCTGGCGCTGGCGCCCAGCACATAGGCGGCAGAGACCAGGCGCGAGCGGGCTGCGCCGTGGCGCAGGGCCAGCACATTGACGGGGCCGGGCGTGATGGCACCCACGAGGGTGAAGACGCCCATGGCGAGCAGCGAGGAGGACATGAGATTTCGCGCGGACGCAGGACTGCACAAGGCCCGCAGTCTCCCCCCGCACGCCGCCCCTGTATTGAACGCAATTGCGGGGCGCCGGCATGTCCGTCACAGCCTCTAGGGGAGCATGGCGTAGGCCACGATCTCCAGCTTCATGCCCGGCACCACCAGCGCCGAAATCCCCATGCTGGAGCGGTTGGGATAGGGCGCCTCGAAGAACTCGCGGTACACGGCGTCGATGGCCGGCATGTCGGCCACGTCGGTCATGTAGATCAGCACCTGGGTCACATGCGCCAGCGTGCCGCCTGCGGCCTGCAGCGCGTTGCGCAGGTTGGTGAAGGTCAGGCGCGCCTGCTGTTCGATGGGGCCGGTGTCGATGCTGCCGTCGGGCCGCACGGGGCCGTGGGCCGTGAACAGCATCTGGCCGCTGGCCTTGACGGCCCAGGAGAAGGGCTGCTTGAGCGGCGGCAGTCCCACGTCGATGATTTGCTTCATGGATTTACTTGTGTTTTGACTACATGCGAAGGCATGGTGTTCTTGCGCCGGAAACTTGGCGCGGCCCATCGGCGGACGCCGAGCAAGGGCCTAGGCCGGCCGCGCCGCCCCGCAGCGATGGTGTCGTCCCGCGCCCGCGCAGCGAGAGCGGGGGAAGCGGCAAAGCCGCTCAGGGGTCACAGTTTCGTTCTCACGGACCAGATTTCGGGGAACAGCACCACGTCCAGCATCTTGCGCAGATAGCTGACGCCGCCCGTGCCGCCCGTGCCGCGCTTGAAGCCGATGACGCGCTCCACCGTGGTCACATGGCGAAAGCGCCACAGGCGGAAGGCGTCCTCGATGTCGGCGAGCTTTTCGCCGAGCTGATACAGGTCCCAGTGCGACTGCGGGTCGCGGTAGACCTGCGCCCAGGCGGCCTCGACCTCGGGGCTGGCCGTGTAGGGCTGGGTCCAGTCGCGTTCCAGGTGCCCGGCAGGAATGGCCAACCCCTGGCGTGCCAGCAGGCGCAGGGCCTCGTCGTACAGGGAAGGCGCTCGCCATGCGGCCTCCACCCGCGCCAGCAGGTCCGGGCGGTGGGCATGGGGCTGGAGCATCGCGGCGTTCTTGTTGCCCAGCGCGAACTCGATGCAGCGGTACTGGTAGCTCTGGAAGCCGCTGGAGCTGGCGAGATACGGGCGCATGGCCGTGTACTCGGTAGGCGTCATGGTGGCCAGCACGGACCAGGCGCCTACCAGCTGCTCCATGATGCGGCTCACGCGGGCCAGCATCTTGAAGGCGTCGGCATGGCGGTCGGCCGCCACGGCGGCCGTGGCGGCGCCCAGCTCGTGCAGCATCAGCTTCATCCACAGCTCGCTGGTCTGGTGCTGGATGATGAACAGCAGCTCGTCATGCGTGGGCGACAGCAGTTGCTGTGCGCCCAGGATGGCGTCCAGCTGCAGGTAGTCGCCATAGCTCATGGACTGGCTGAAATCCAGCTGCGCCCTTTCCTCGGCGACGATGCGCTCGGTCAGGCCGCCATGGACGGGGCAGCCGCTCATTGCGGCGACTCCAGCACCGTGGCAATGGCGTCGGCCACGTACTGCACGTTGGCGCCGGACAGGCCCGACATGCACATGCGGCCCGAGCGGATCAGGTACACGCCATGCTCGTCGCGCAGGCGGTGGACCTGGGGCTCGGTGATGCCTGTGTAGCTGAACATGCCGCGCTGGGTCAGCAGGAAGCCGAAGTCGCGCCGCTCGCCAAAGCGCTCCTGCAGCGCGCTGTGCAGCTGGGCGCGCATGTCCTTGATGCGCCCGCGCATCTGCGCCAGCTCCTGCGCCCATTGGGCGCTCAGCTCGGGCGATGCCAGCACCTGCTGCACCAGGCGTGCGCCACGGGTGGGTGGCGAGGAATAGTTGCTGCGCACCGTGGCCTTGAGCTGGCCCAGCACATTGCCGGCCGTGGACGCGTCGTTGCAGACCACGCTGAGGCCGCCCACGCGTTCGCCATACAGCGAGAAGTTCTTGGAAAACGAATTGGCCACGAAGGCCTGGGCGCCCGCGTCGGCCAGGGCGCGCACGGACCAGGCGTCTTCATCGAGCCCATCGCCAAAGCCCTGGTAGGCCATGTCCACAAAGGGGATCAGGCCGCGCTCCACGATCACCGGGATCAGTTGCTGCCACTGCTCGCGCGACAGGTCCACGCCCGTGGGGTTGTGGCAGCTGGCATGCAGCAGCACCACGCTGCCCGAGGGCAGTTCGCGCAGCGTCTGCAGCATGGCGTCGAAGCGCAGGCTGCCCGTGGCCGCGTCGTAGTAGGGATAGCTGTGGGTGCGCAGTCCCGCGCCCTGGAAGATGGCCAGGTGGTTGTCCCAGGTGGGATCGCTGAGCCAGACCTCGGCGCCGGGGAAATAGTGCTGGATGAAGTCCGCGCCCAGCTTGAGCGCGCCCGAGCCGCCCAGGGTCTGCACGGTGGCGATGCGCTGACTGCGCACGGCCTCATGACCGGCGCCGAACACCAGGTCCTGCACCAGCTGGCGGTAGGGAGCAATGCCTTCGATGGGCAGGTAGCCGCTGGGGCTTTGCTCGCGGGCCAGGGCATCGCCGGCCTGGCGCACGCAGTCCAGCACGGGCAGGCGGCCGGCCTCGTCGAAATACAGGCCGATGCTCAGGCTGACCTTGTCGGTGCGCGGGTCCTGCTGAAAGGCTTCCATCAGCGACAGGATGGGATCACCGGGGTAGGGCGGGACGTGGCTGAACATCGAGGCGCGGGCGGTATCGAGGGGGGCAAGAGTCGTCATGTGTCTAAGGCAGAGAGAGAAACGGGAGGCCGGATGTCACCGGGCGGGAACCTGGGCTTGGGTGGATGTTGGGGTCTGGGTTGGGGTTGGGGTCTGAGGGGAGGGCTGGCCGGCCGGCCGGCGATACCAGATGGCGTAGACGGCGGCCAGCAGCAGCAAAAAGGGCAGGCCCGTGAGCACGGTCAGGCGGAATACGTCGGTGAACAGCGTGGACACCAGGGCGGCCAGCATCAGCGCCGCGCCCAGCAGCGTCAGCACCGGAAAGCCCCACATGCGAAAGGCCAGCGGCTTGTTGCCCTGGCGCACCCAGTGGATGCGGAAGAACAGGTGGGTCACGAAAATCATGAACCAGGTGAACATGGCGCCGAACATGGCCACGGCCATCATCAGCATGAAGGACTGCTCGGGATTGATGATGTTGAACAGCGTGGCCACGGCAATGCCCAGGCACGACAGCAGCAGCGCCGGCAGCGGCACGCCGCGCGAGTTCACGCGGCCCAGCACGGCGGGCGCATGGCCGGCGCGCGAGAGGCTGAACATCATGCGGGTGGTGATGTACAGCTGGCTGTTCATGGCCGACAGGGCGGCCACCAGCACCACGAAATTGACCACGCTGGCCGCGCCGGGCAGGCCGATGATCTCCATCACCTTGACGAAGGGGCTGCCCTCCTTGCCGGCGGCCGACCACGGCACGATGGCCAGCATCAGCGCGATCGTGGCCAGGTAGAACACCACCAGGCGCACCATGGTGGAGCGGAAGGCGCTGGTGACGGCGCGCTGCGGGTCCTTGGCCTCGCCGGCGGCCACCGCGATCATCTCGATGCTCAGGTAGCTGAAGATGGCGATGATCACGCCCACCCAGGTCCCCCACAGGCCGTTGGGGAAGAAGCCGCCGTTGTTGACGTAGTTGGCAAAGCCCACGCCGTCCGGACGGGCGCCGAACACCACCCAGGCGCCCACCACGATGAAGGCCGCGATGGCGATGATCTTGATCATGGAGAAGCTGTACTCCACGGCGCCGAAGGCCTTGACGCTCATCATGTTCACTCCGATGAGCGCGCCCGAGAAGATCACCACCCAGGCCCAGCGCGGCACCTCGGGGAACCAGTAGCCCATGTACAGGCCCACGGCCGTCACCTCGGTGCCCACGGCCAGCACCACGCAGGCCCAGTAGGCATAGCGGACCATGAAGCCGGCCATCGGGCTGATGTAGTGCTCGGCATAGGCGCCGAACGAGCCCGAGGTCGGGTGGGCCACCGTCATCTCGGCCAGGCAGCCCATGAGCAGCAGCGAGATCACGGCGCCGATGGCATAGCTGATCAGCACGCTGGGCCCGGCAAAGCCGATGGCAAAGCCGCTGCCCAGGAACAGGCCGGTGCCGACGGCACCGCCGATGGCGATCATGGTCATCTGTCCGGCGGACAGCTGCTGTTTGAGTCCGGCTTCGCGCTGGACGATGTCTTCGAAGGCTGGCATGGGTTGTTGTCTCCGTTGCTGTGGGGGGCTTCGGAGGCGGATGCTATGGACGGCCTTCGCGGGACGTTTAGTAGTTATCCCTAAATCGACTTGATCTTGGATAAGTTATTCTGTGAAACATGAATTCATAGGTGGTTTATGCCAATCGACATCGACAGAACGGACCGGCTGCTGATCCGCGCCCTGCAGGACAACGCGCGGCTGACCTCGGGTGAGCTGGCGCAGCGTGTGCATTTGTCGCAGTCACCGTCATGGCGGCGCATCAAGCGGCTGGAGGATGAGGGCGTGATCACCGGCTACCACGCCGCGCTGAGCCGGCGCGCCATAGGTTTTGGCGTGCTGGCCTTCGTGATGGTGGGCATAGACCACCAGAACGAGGAGTCCTCGCGCCATTTCCAGGAAGCGGTCTGCGCAATTCCCGAGGTCGTGATGTTCCACGGCATCTCGGGGCCGGAGGACTTCCTGCTGGTCGTCGTGGCGCGCGATCTCGACGCCTATTCCGATCTGCTGCTCAGCCGCCTGCACCGGCTGCCCGGCGTGCGCCAGGTGCACACGCATTTCTCGCTGCAGGAATTCAAGGGACAGCTGGCGGGGCTGCCGGTGGAATGACGGCTGGTGGCGCCTGGCAGGCTGCTAGAGCAGGCCGCTGTCCAGCGCCTGCATGCCATGGCGCACGCGCACGCGGTTGCAGGCATCGCTGCCGGCGGCGAACTCGCGGCAGGGCGAGGGGCGCCATTCATAGATGCCGCAATGGGCCTTCTCGCCCACCTTGCCGACCAGGGCCGCGCAGCGGGGACGCGCCCAGTCGGTTCCGCGCATGCGGCAGGTGTGGTCGGTGACTTCCTCGGCCAGCCCGGCTGGCACGCGGCCGCCCTGCGCCTGCGACTCGTGCACGGAAAAGTCCACGCGAAACGATGCGCAGCAGGCGCCGCAGCTCAGGCAGGGATGGGTCATGGCGTGGGGAGGGGAGTGCGCAAAGGCCGTGTCGGCGTCGGCCGCCATTGTGCCGCGCGCCGCTCGCCTGGGCCCGCCAGGGGGCAAAGCCGGGAACGCAAAACCCTGTCCCGCACTCCGATACCATGCGCGGTCCCGCCGCCCGGGTTCGATCAAAATCAAAATGAGAATAAAAATCAATTGATACAACACGCCATGCATTCGATGAACCCCGCGACGGACGCTGCAGCTCCGTCCACGCTGTCCGCGCCTCCCATGTCCTCCTCTGCTGCCGTTGCCGCCGTTGCTGCCACCACGGCCATCACCCTTGATGCCCTGCCCCGCCAGGTATCGGCGCGCGTGGTCGAGCTCCATGCCGCACGCGATGCCAGCGAGCAGGAACTGCTGCTGCGGCTCATGGAGATCGGCTTTCTGCCCGGCGAGCCCGTGCGCATCCTGGCCGCGGGCTTTCCGGGCGACGACCCGCTGGCCGTGCGCGTGGGCCAGACCACGTTCGCTTTGCGCCGCCATGAGGCGGCCCTGGTGCGCGTGGCGCCGGAGGCGGTGGCATGAGCGCGTCGTCCTCTCCCAAACTCATTCAGCCGCTGCAGCCTGCCCAGGGCGGCGGCGGCAGCGGTGATTCCGCACTGCGCCTGGCCCTGCTGGGCAATCCCAACTGCGGCAAGACGGCGCTGTTCAACCTGCTGACCGGCGCACGCCAGAAGGTGGCCAACTACGCGGGCGTGACCGTTGAGCGCAAGGAAGGCTGGCTGAGCACGGCCAGCGGCCGGCGCGTGCGCGTGCTGGACCTGCCGGGCACCTACAGCCTGCATGCGCACAGCGAGGATGAGCGCATCACGCGCGACATCGTCTCGGGTCGCCATGCGCGCGAGGCGCCGCCCGAACTGCTGGTCTGCGTCACCGACGCCACCCATCTGCGCCTGAACCTGCGCCTGGTGCTGGAGGCCCAGCGCCTGGGCCTGCCCATGCTGCTGGTGCTCAACATGAGCGACATGGCCAGGCGCCAGGGCATCGATATCGACCGCGAGGCGCTGTCACGCGCCCTGGGCATGCCCGTGCTGTCCACGGTGGGCGTGCGCCAGGACGGCGCGCGCGAACTGCTGCAATGGCTGGACGGCCCCGAAGCCCGCGCCCTGGCGGCGCCGCAGCTGCAGGCCTCGGCCCGCCCGGGCGATGCGCGCGAGCAGGTGCTGGCCCTGCACCAGCAGGTGGCCCGCATCATGGCCGACTGCGTCAAGGAGCCCGTGGTGGATACCCGGCGCGACGACCGCATCGACGCCGTGGTGCTGCACCCGCTGTGGGGCATGCTGCTGCTGGCGGCCACGCTGTTCCTGATGTTCCAGGCCGTGTTCAGCTGGGCACAGCCGCTGATGGATGGCATCGAGGGCGGCGTTTCGGCCGTCTCGGCCCTGGTCAACGAGCACATGCCTGAAGGCGCGCTGCGCAGCCTGCTGGCCGATGGCGTGATCGCCGGCACGGGCGCCGTGCTGGTCTTCCTGCCGCAGATCCTGATCCTGTTCCTGTTCATCCTTGCACTCGAGGATTCGGGCTACCTGCCGCGTGCCGCCTTTTTGCTGGACCGCATCATGGGCAAGGTCGGCCTGTCGGGCCGCTCCTTCATTCCGCTGCTGTCCAGCTTCGCCTGCGCCGTGCCCGGCATCATGGCCACGCGCTCCATCACCAGCTGGCGCGACCGCCTGGTGACCATCATGATCGCGCCGCTGATGACCTGCTCGGCGCGCCTGCCGGTCTATGCGCTGCTGATCAGCGCCTTCATTCCCGAGCGCACGGTGGGCGGCATCTTCAACCTGCAGGGCCTGGTGCTGTTCGCGCTGTACGTGGCCGGCATCGCCAGTGCCATGGCCGTGGCCGGCGTGGCCAAGCTGGTGGGCCGCAGCGCCGGCCCCACGCCGCTGCTGATGGAGCTGCCCTCCTACCGCTGGCCCAGCCCGCGCAGCCTGGCCCTGGGCCTGTACGAGCGCGCCATGATCTTCCTGCGCCGCGTCGGCGGCATCATCCTGACCGTGAGCATCGTGCTGTGGTTCCTGGCCAGCTACCCGGCGCCGCCCGATGGCGTCACCGAAGCGGCCATCCGCTACAGCTTTGCAGGCCGCATCGGCGGCTGGCTGGAGGTGGTCCTGGCGCCGATCGGCTTCAACTGGCAGATCGCCATCGCCCTGGTGCCCGGCATGGCTGCGCGCGAAGTGGCCGTCAGTGCCATGGGCACGGTCTATGCGCTGTCCGCTGCCAGCGACGAGGCCATGGCCGAGCAGCTGGGGCCGCTGATCGCCCATACCTGGTCCCTGGCCACGGCGCTGTCGCTGCTGGCCTGGTTCGTGTTCGCGCCCCAGTGCATTTCCACGCTGGCGGCCGTGCGGCGCGAGACCAATGGCTGGCGCTATCCGCTGCTGATGACGGGCTACCTGTTCGCGCTGGCCTACCTGGCCAGCTTCATCACCTACCGCGTGGCCCTCGCGCTGGGCGCGGGCTGAGGAGGGCCTTGAGCATGTGGCAAAACATCATCGTGGGCGTGATCGTGATGGTGGCGGCCGTGTCCCTGGTCTGGCGCTACCTGCCGGCGCGTTGGCGGCTGAAGGCCGGTCAGCTGCATCCGTCGCTGGCGCCCAAGGACGGGGGCGGCTGCGGCGGCTGCAGCGCCTGCGGCGGAGACAGCTGCGCACCGGACAGGCGCCAGCCATAGCGCCAGATCGGTCGCCAGGCCGGTCGCCAGGCCGGTCGCCGGGCCTCCGGCCGGTTGCACGCTCAGGCAGCGGCCAGCCAGATGCGGGCGCCGTCATCCAGCGCAGGCAGGCCATGCGCCAGGCGCGCAGCGTTGCAGCGGTCCGTGCCCATCTCGAATTCCCGGCAGGTCGATGAGCGCTGCTCGTAGATGCTGCATGCCACCTGTTCGCCGCAGCGGCCCGTGAGGGCCGTGCAGCGCACGGGGCGGCGCTCGGTGCCGTTCATGCGCCAGCGGTTGCCGTGGACCTCATGGGCCAGTTCATCGGGAACGGTGCCGCCCATGGAGCGCAGCTCGTAGACGGAAAATTCGACACGGAAGTGTTCGCAGCAGACGCCGCAGTTCAGGCAGGGATGCAGGGCTTCGGACATGGAAGTTCTTCTTCGGGAGACAGCAGGGCACGCACAGGCTTGCCGCGCCCGGTGCCCGGGGCGGCGCATAAGGCTGGGAAGAGGGGGTGCGGCCCTAGGTATGGCCCTGGAGGAACTTCAGATAGAAGGTGTGGATGCGCACGAACAGCGCACGCACCCGGGCCGCGAAATGCCGGCGCGGCCCGAAGAAGGAGGGCACGCGCGTATGGCGTGCAATGTGCGGATGGCGCAATGCGCAGCCGCCCAACGGAAACACCGCCTGAGGGCGCTTGGCCTGCAGGCGGTGTCTGGAGTGTTCGTGGCTCAGGTGCATGGGTGTGGGGGAATGCGCCTAGGCCAAAGGAGTGGGCGTGATCAGCCCGGCTGGCGGCCCAGCAGCAGGTACTCCATCAGTGCCTTTTGCACGTGCATCCGGTTCTCTGCCTCATCCCAGACCACGGACTGCGGCCCGTCGATGACCTCGGCCTGCACTTCCTCGCCACGGTGGGCGGGCAGGCAGTGCATGAACAGGGCGTCGGCACGCGCGGCGGCCATCATCTCGGCATCCACGCACCAGTCGGCGAAGGCCTTCTTGCGGGCCTCGTTCTCGGCCTCGTAGCCCATGCTGGTCCACACGTCGGTGGTCACCAGGTCGGCGCCCTTGCAGGCATCCAGCGGGTCCTTGAAGACCTTGTAGCAGCCCTCGCGCGGCGCCTTGCCGCCAAAGGCCAGCTTCTCGTCCACTTCGTAGCCGCCCGGCGTGCTGACGTGGACGGTGAAGCCCAGCAGGTCGGCAGCCTGCAGCCAGGTGTTGGCCATGTTGTTGCCGTCGCCGACCCAGGCGACGGTCTTGCCCTGGATGGAGCCGCGGTGCTCGATGAAGGTGAAGATGTCGGCCAGGATCTGGCAGGGGTGGAACTCGTTGGTCAGGCCGTTGATGACGGGCACGCGCGAGTACTCGGCAAAGCGCACGATCTTGTCCTGGCCGTAGGTGCGGATCATCACCAGGTCGGTCATGCGGCTGATGACGCGCGCGCTGTCCTCGATGGGCTCGGCGCGGCCCAGCTGGCTGTCGCCCGTGGTCAGGTGGACCACCGAGCCGCCGAGCTGGTACATGCCGGCCTCGAAGCTCACGCGGGTGCGCGTGCTGGCCTTCTCGAAGATCATGGCCAGCGTGCGGTCGCTGAGCGTGTGGTGCTTTTCGTAGTTCTTGAACTTCTTCTTGATCAGGGCCGCGCGCTCGAGCACATAGGCGTACTCGTCGGCCGTGAAGTCGGAAAACTGCAGATAGTGCTTGATGGCAGTCATAGGCAGGTCCTCATTCGGACAGGAATTGCACGATCAGGGGCTTGAGCTTGGCGACCACTTCGTCGGCCTCGGCCTCGGTCATGATCAGCGGCGGCACCAGGCGCACCACGGTGTCGGCGGTCACGCTGAACAGCAGGCCGGCTTCGGCGCCACGGCCCAGCAGGGCGCCGCAGGGCTTGTTCAGCTCGATGCCGATGATCAGGCCCTGGCCGCGAACATCGACCACGCCCTTGACGTCGGCCAGCTCCTTTTGCAGCGTGGACTTCAGGCGGTCTCCCACCTTGGTGGCATGGGCCAGCAGGCCGTCTTCTTCCATGATGCGGATGGTTTCGATGCCCGCACGCATGGCCAGCGGATTGCCGCCGAAGGTGGAGCCGTGGTTCCCCGGCTGCAGCACGGTGGCCGCCTTGCCATGGGCGACGACGGCGCCGATGGGCACGCCCGAGCCCAGGCCCTTGGCCAGGGTCATCACGTCGGGGATGATGCCGGCCCACTGGTGGGCGAACCACTTGCCCGTCCGGCCCATGCCCGCCTGGACTTCGTCGAACATCATCAGCCAGCCGTTGGCATCGCATAGTGCGCGCACCTGCTGCATGTACTCGATGCGCATGGGATGCAGGCCGCCTTCGCCCTGGATGGGCTCCATCATCACGGCCACCACGTCGGGGTTGCCGGCCGTGGCCTGCTGCAGCGCTTCGAAGTCATTGACCGGCACGCGCAGGAAGCCGTCGAGCAGCGGGCCGAAGCCGTCGCGCACCTTGGGGTTGCCCGTGGCCGTCATGGTGGCGATGGAGCGGCCGTGGAAGGCATGCTCGTAGACCACGATCACCGGCTTGGCGATGCCCTTGTCCACGCCGTACTTGCGCGCGATCTTGATGGCGGCCTCGTTGGCCTCCAGGCCCGTGCTGCAGAAGAAGACATTGGTCATCTTCGCGCGCTCGGTCAGCAGCTTGGCCAGCGTTTCCTGGCCAGGCACATGGTAGTAGTTGGAGGTGTGGATGAGCTTGGCCACCTGGTCCTGCAGCGCAGGCACCAGCTTGGGGTGGTTGTGGCCCAGCGTGTTCACTGCAATGCCGCCCAGCGCATCGAGGTACTGCTTGCCGTTGACGTCCCACACGCGGCAGCCCTGGCCTCGCTCCAGAGCGATCGGTACGCGGCCATAGGTGTTCATCACGTGGGGCGAGGCAGCCTCGATGAAAGCGGTCATTGCAAAAATCTCCTGAGCTGGAAAGTAAACGGCATCCGGGCGTTGCCGCCGCAGATGCCTGAAAAACAGCGAAGCCCGATTCTAGGGGCCGCGCAATGGCCTACCGTTGCGGTTTGCGCATCACAGCCATGCAATGAACCTACGCCACACTTGGTTAGTGCGCTGCACAACGGTCCAGCTCTTATATAAGAGATAAAATGCCCGCTTGGCCTGCCGGCAGCGATCCTGTCTGCGGGCTCTGACTTTTTTGAAGGACTTGCGCAAACAGGAAGTGGCAAGGTGCTGGGCCCCTTGGCAAGCCGCCTGTTTTGCTCCTTGTTGCGCAAGTCGTATTTTGGTGCGCATCCTGATGGTCTCTCCCTCCAGCAAAGAACTGTTCATCCAGGGCATCACCCACGAAGGCAAGACTTTCCGGCCCAGCGACTGGGCCGAGCGGCTGGCAGGCGTCATGAGCCAGTTCCGCCCCGGTGGTGCCCAGCGCGGCAGCCACCTGAGCTACTCGCCCTGGTGTGTTCCCACAACGCTCAACGGCGTCAAGTGCGTGGTCGTGCATCGCGACCTGCGCGACTACGAGCCCATGGCCTGGGATTTCTGCCTGAATTTCGCCAAGGACAACAACCTGCAGGTTGCCGAAGCCTGCCTGATACCGGACGAGCCGGCCCGCTGAGGCCGGCTTCTTTTTTTGCGGGGCCGGTTCCCGCCCGATGTGAAGCGCGCCTGGGGTGCGTTTTTTTTCGGCTGCGCTTTGCTGGTGGAGACGGGCTTTTCCTTCGGTGCGATGCGGACGGCGGCGCCTTTGTCCAGGCACAAAAAAACCGCCCGAAGGCGGTTTTCTCGTTCGCTGACAGCGCACCCGTTACAAACGGCAGATGGCCGGGGCCATCCGTGCGGTTGCCTAAGTGGATTAGGCGGCGGGGGCTGCCAGGGCCTTGACCTTGGCGGACAGGCGGCTCTTGTCGCGAGCGGCCTTGTTCTTGTGGAAGATGCCCTTGTCGGCGATCGTGTCCAGAACGGATTGGGCTGCGGCAAACAGTTCGGTTGCCTTGGCCTTGTCGCCAGTCAGAACGGCCTTCTCGACCTTCTTGACGGCGGTGCGGTACTTGGAACGCAGCGAAGTGTTGGCTGCGTTGAGCTTGACGTCCTGGCGGGCGCGCTTGCGGCCGGATGCCAGGCGGGGGTTCTTCTTTACGGGCTTGGATGCCATGATATGTATTCCTAGTGTCTGAGGATGTTGTCGGCGAAGCGCGGGATTATAGCATGCAGTCCCTTCAGGGCCTGTGGGCCCCAGGCCGCGCAATCGGGCCTGTTGCAACGGAGTGCAAGAGCCGTCCGGCCCGCCCTGGCACGCAACTGCGGTGGCCGTGCCAGCGCATACACTCCCCACGGTGTCACTGTTCAAAGCCGCCTCCACCGTTTCCCTGCTGACGCTGGCCTCCCGTATCACCGGGCTGGTGCGCGATCTGCTCATGGCCTCCATGTTCGGAGCCAATGCGCTGACCGATGCGTTCAATGTCGCGTTCAGGATTCCCAATCTCTTCCGGCGCCTGTTCGCCGAAGGCGCCTTCAGCCAAGCCTTTGTGCCGGTGCTAGCCGCCAGCAAGGCCAAGGAGGGGGAGGAGGCCACGCGCAGGCTGATCTCCCATGTGGCCACGCTGCTGTTCTGGGTGCTGCTCGTGACCTGCGTGCTGGGCGTGGTCGGCGCGCCACTGCTGGTCTGGCTGCTGGCCAGCGGCCTGCGCCAGTCGCCCGAAGGCTATGACGCAGCCGTGCTGATGACGCGCTGGATGTTCCCCTACATCGGCTTCATGTCGCTGGTGGCGCTGTCGTCCGGCGTGCTCAATACCTGGCGGCGCTTTGCCGTCTCGGCCGCCACGCCCGTGCTGCTGAACCTGGCCATGATTGCCGCCGCCTTCTGGGGTGCACCCTGGCTGCAGGCGCGCGGCATAGAGCCCATCTATGCCATGGCCGGCGGTGTGATGCTGGGCGGCGTGCTGCAGCTGGCGGTACAGCTGCCGGCGCTGGCAGGCCTGGGCCTGCTGCCGCGCATCGGGTTTTCTCCAGCCGCCTTGCGCCAGGCCTGGCAAGAGGCCGGCGTGCGCCGCATCCTCAGGCTGATGGCGCCGGCGCTGCTGGGCGTGGGCGTGGCCCAGGTCTCGCTGATGATCAACACCCAGATCGCCTCCTATCTGCAGCCGGGCAGCGTGACCTGGCTGTTCTATGCTGACCGGCTCATGGAGTTTCCGACGGCGCTGCTGGGCGTGGCGCTGGGCGTGGTGCTCACGCCCCAGCTGGCCGCGGCCAAGGCGGCCGACGACTCGGAGCGCTACTCGGCCATGCTGGACTGGGGGCTGCGCCTGGTGGTGCTGTTTTCCGTGCCCTGCGCGGTGGGGCTGCTCACTTTCGCCGAGCCGCTCGTGGCCACGCTGTTCCACCGTGGCGCGCTGCAGGACAGCGATGTGGGCCAGATCGCGCTGGCGCTGGTGGGCTACGGCGCCGGCCTGGTGGGCCTGGTGGCCATCAAGGTGCTGGCGCCCGGCTACTACGCAAGCCAGGACATCCGCACGCCCGTCAAGATCGCCATCGTGGTGCTGATCATCACCCAGCTGCTCAACCTGGTGCTGGTGCCCTTCATGGCGCATACGGGTCTGGCGCTGTCCATCGGCCTGGCGGCCCTGGTCAATGCGGGCTGGCTGCTGTGGGGGCTGCTGCGCCGGGGCGTCTACCGTCCCAAGCCCGGCTGGGGGCGGCTTGCCTTGCAGGTGATTGCGGCCAGCAGTCTGCTGGCCGTGCTGCTGACCTGGGGAAGCCAGCATTTCGACTGGATTGCGCTGCGCGCCAACGGATGGCAGCGCGTGGGCCTGCTTGCCGGCCTGATGGCGGCCTCGGCCCTGCTGTACTTTGGCGCGCTGTGGGCGGCCGGGCTCAAGCTGCGGGCACTGCTGCGGCGCTAGCCCGAACCCGCATAATTGCAGGCCTGGGCGCTGCAAATTCACAAGGCATCATGAGCTGGAGCTACGACGACACGCCAACGGCCCTGCAATACTTTGCAGCGCTGGTGCAAAGCGATGAACACCTGCCGCTGATGGAGGCGGCAATCAGCATCGCCCAGGATGCCGTGCCCGATCTCGACCTGCAGGCGGCCAGCGCCGAACTGGACCGGCTGCAGGTGCGCCTGGTCCAGCGCCTGGCTGGCGAAACCGATCCGCTGCAGTGCCTGCGCGGACTCAACCAGTTCTTCTACGGCGAGCTGGGCTTTGGCGGCAATCTCAACGACTACTACGACCCCGCCAACAGCTACATCCACCATGTGCTTCAGACGCGGCGCGGCATTCCCATCAGTGTGGCGCTGATCTGGCTGGAGCTGGCTGCGGCCATCGATCTGCCGGCGCAGGGCGTGAGCTTTCCCGGCCATTTCCTGGTCAAGATGCGCCTGCCCCAGGGGCAGGTGGTGATGGACCCGTTGAGTGGCGAGTCCTTTTCTGCCAACAGCCTGGCCGAGCGGCTGGAGCCCTTCTGGCAGAGCGCGGGCCTGTCGGCCGAAGAGGCCGCTCCGCTGGGCATGTACCTGCAGGGCGCCTCGCCGCGCGACGTTCTGGAGCGCATGCTGCGCAACCTGCAGGAAATCCACCATGCCCGGCGCGACTGGCCGCTGCTGGTGGCCGTGCTCAACCGGCTGGCCGTGCTGCGGCCCGACATGCCCGAGATCCTGCGGGACCGGGGGCTGGCCTATGCGCAATGGGGGGTGACCGAGCGTGCGCTTGAAGACCTGGAGCGCTTCCTGCAGTCCCAGCAGGGCGCGCAGGCCGTGGCCGTGCGCGAGGTGATCCGGCGGCTGAGAGGGCTGTAGCCGCCCGCGCGTGGGCTGATCAGACCAGCCGGACGGCTTCCAGCTCTTTCTTGAGATAGGCGTAGAACAGCGGAGCCGCCACCAGGCCTGCAGGGCCGAACACCGATTCGGCCACGAACATCACCGCCAGCAGCTCCCATACGCCCATGTGCGTGCGCTGGCCCACGACCTTGGCGTTGATCACGTACTCGGCCTTGTGGATCAGGATCAGAAAGCCCAGGCAGGCGGCGGCGGCCACAGGGGACACCGACAGGCCCACAATGGTGATCACCGCATTGCACAGCAGGTTGCCCACGATGGGCACCAGGCCTGCAATGAAGGTCAGCGTGATCAGGGCTGGCGTGTAGGGCAGGGTCAGGTTCCAGTGCGGCAGCACGCCCAGAAGGAAGATGGCCGTCAGGAAGGTATTGAAGGCCGCAATCCAGAACTGGGCCGCCACGATCTGGCGGAAGGCCAGTCCCATGAGCCGGATGCGCTCGCGCAGCGCTGCCACCAGGGGCGGGCGGCGCGTGACCATGGGCCGCACGGCGGCCAGGGCGCCGATGATCAGGCCCACGTAGGCATAGAGCAGGCCGGTGAGCCAGGCGCGGCCCGCATGGGCCAGGGCGCCGGCCTTGGCGGCCAGGTAGCTGGCCAGCAGGTGCTGGATTTCCTGTGCGCCGTCCGGCAGCTGGTCGGCCATGTCGGCCGGCAGCTTGTCACGCAGCTCCAGCACCGTGTGCGCCAGATAGTCGAGCAGCTCGCGGTACTGCTGCGGCGCGTCGGTGATGTAGGTGCGCGTGTGCGACAGCGCGCCGCTGAGCAGGGCCAGCGGCGCAAGAATGACGATGGTGGCTGCCACCAGTTGTGTCCAGCGCGGCAGCGAGCCGCGCCGGGACTTGGGCTGGGCGCGTGACAGCAGCCCGGCAAGCGCGCGCGTGACCAGAAAGCCCACGCAGACGCACAGCATGCCCGGCAGCAGCCCCTGCCACATGATCAGCAGCAGGGCGCCGGCCATCAGCACATAGCTGGACAGCGTCACGCCGCGCGTGGGCGCGGGCTGCGGGGAGATGATGGGCGAGGGCAGGTGCTGGGTCATGCGCTGCGGGCCCGTGGTCAGCGGACCTCGACAGGCTCGCCCTCGCCGCGTGCGGCGATGCGTCCGATGGTGTGGACCGTCTCGCCCAGCTTCGCGAGCGTGGCGGCCGTGGCTTCGGCAGCCTCGGCGGGCACGACAACGACCATGCCGATGCCGTTGTTGAAGGTGCGGTTCATTTCCACAGCGTCGATGCCGGCCGTCTTCTGCAGCCAGGCGAACAGCTCGGTCTGGGGCCAGCTGCCGGCATCCAGGTGGGCGGCCAGGCCTTCGGGCAGCACGCGGGGGATGTTCTCCAGCAGGCCGCCGCCCGTGATGTGGGCCAGCGCCTTGATGGGGTGCTGCTCCAGCGCCGCCAGCACGTTCTTCACGTACAGGCGCGTGGGTTCCATGATGGCCTGCTTGAACGGCTTGCCGTCCAGCGTTTCGGGCAGGCTGCCCTGGCTTTCGGCGCGCTCGATGCACTTGCGCACCAGGGAGAAACCGTTGGAGTGCACGCCGGCCGAGGCCAGTCCCAGCACCACGTCGCCAGCAGCCACGCTCTGGCCCGTGAGGATCTTGGACTTTTCGACGGCGCCGACGGCAAAGCCGGCCAGATCGTATTCGCCGGCCGGGTACATGCCGGGCATTTCGGCGGTTTCACCGCCGATCAGTGCGCAGCCCGACAGCTCGCAGCCGCGCGCAATGCCGCCTACCACGGCAGCGGCCGTGTCCACGTCCAGCTTGCCGCAGGCGAAGTAGTCGAGGAAGAACAGGGGCTCGGCGCCCTGGACCAGCACGTCGTTGACGCTCATGGCCACCAGGTCGATGCCGACGGTGTCGTGCATGTTCCACTCGAAGGCCAGCTTGAGCTTGGTGCCCACGCCGTCGGTGCCCGAGACCAGCACGGGCTCCTTGTAGCGCTTGGGCACCTCGAACAGGGCGCCGAAGCCTCCGATGCCGGCCATCACGCCTTCGCGCATGGTCTTCTTGGCCAGCGGCTTGATGCGCTCGACCAGCGCGTCGCCAGCGACGATGTCGACGCCGGCGTCTTTGTAGGAGATCGGGGTAGAGGAGGGGGCAGAAGAGCTCATGGATGGGTACGGTGCGGTAGGCCCGAGGCCGGGCTGGAACCCCGGGATTCTACGGCGCCGGCCGCCGGCAGGCGCGCGCGCCAGTGGGCTTCGAGGGGGCTTTCGTTGCACAAGCGGGCCGGCTGCCGCCGTGCCGTGCGCCGCGCAGACTAAAATCCCTGTTGCGCCCGGGAACGCCCCGGCGTCGCCCGCCTTGCCGCAGCGCTGCGGCAGGGCGGGCCTGTCTTTGCTATCAACCCAATGCCGTTGCCGATTCCTTTGCCTGCTTTTGCCGCATGGACCCGCCTGGACACAGGAAAGGGGGCGCTGCGCGTATGTCGCAGATGAAGCAGCTGGCTCTGGATATCAGCATGGCGTCGAGCCCGACGCTGTCGCGCTTTTTCGTCGGCCCCAATGCCGCGGTGATCGATCATTTGCGCCATTGGGTGGGCGATGGCCGCATGCAGACGGCCCGCACGCCAGTGCCCACTTATCTTTGGGGCGAATCGGGCTCGGGCAAGACCCATCTGCTCAAGGCCGTGCGCGAGGCCCTGCGCGAGCAGGGTGCCATGGTGGGCTGGATGGATGCCTCCACCCTGTTCCCGCCGCCCTTCGACGAGCGCTGGGCGGCGGTGCTGATGGACGATGTGGACATCTACACTCCGCTGCAGCAGGCGCGGGCCTTCAACTGGTTTGTGAATGCGACGAGCCCGGCCACGGGCTCGCCGCGCTGGGTGCTGGGGGCCGGCCCGCTGCCGCCGGCAGACCTCAAGCTGCGCGAGGATCTGCGCACGCGGCTGGGCTGGGGCCATGTGTTCCAGCTGCAGCTGCTCGACGAAACCGCGCGCCGCGCGGTGCTGCGCCAGGAGGCCGATGCCCGTGGCGTTTTTCTGGGCGACGATGTGATGGACTACATGCTCAAGCGCTTCTCGCGTGACCTGGGCAGCCTGATGCAACTGCTCGACATGCTCGACGGCTTTGCGCTGCGCAACAAGCGCGCCATCACCATTCCGTTGCTCAAGACGATGCTGGAAACCGAATGAGCCCGCATTTTCTTGTGGGCAGGGACTGCGGGAGCCGGCGGAGCCTGCGTTGCAAGGGCAGCGCGGGACCCATTTTTTTAGGATATGCATGACCTCTGATCAGAAGCAACTCCGGCCCCGGCTGGCGTTGTTCGACCTGGACCACACGCTGCTGCCGCTCGATTCGGACTATGAGTGGGGCGAGTTCACGACGCGCATCGGCTGGACCGATCCGGTCGAGTTCGGCCGCCGCAATGCCGAGTTCTTCGCGCACTACCAGGCGGGCACGCTCGACGTGCACGACTATGTGCGCTTTGCCACCGAGGCCTTCTGCGCCCGTGGCGCGCAGCAGGCCGCCGAGGCGCACGAGCGCTTCATGCGCGAGGTGATCACCCCCGCCATCCGTCCCCAGGCACTGGAGCTGCTGCGCACGCACCAGCAGGCGGGCGACCAGATCATCATCGTCACGGCCACCAACGAGTTCGTGACGCGCCCCATCGCCGCCGCCCTCGGCGTGCAGGAATTGATCGCGGTGGAACTGGAGCGCGACGCGCAGGGCTGGTTCACGGGCGAGATCCGTGGCACGCCCAGCATGCGCGGCGGCAAGGTGCAGCGCATGCAGCAGTGGCTGGATGCGCGCGGCCTGCAGTGGAGCGGCGTGGAGACCTTCTTCTACAGCGACTCCTGGAACGACGTTCCCCTGCTCGAGCGCGTGGACCACCCCGTGGCCACCAACCCCGACACTCGGCTGCGCGCCCTGGCCCAGGAACGTGGCTGGCGCATTCTGGACCTGTTTGGCGAAGCACCATGATCAAGAACATCATCGACAAGCTGCTGGGCAAGGCCTCGGCCGCTCCACGGGCGCGCAAGTCGCCCTTCGGCAAGCGCCAGGAGGTGCCCGTGCAGGTGCACGGCATCGACCCCAACCTGGTGGACCGGCGTGCCATCGACGTGGTCGAGACGCTGCAGGATGCGGGCTACGAGGCCTACATCGTCGGCGGCGCCGTGCGCGACCTGCTGCTGGGCCTGCGCCCCAAGGACTTCGACGTGGCCACCAATGCCACGCCCGAGCAGGTCAAGGGCCTGTTCCGCCGCGCCTTCATCATCGGCAAGCGCTTTCGCATCGTGCACGTGGTCTATGGCCGCGGGCGCGAGAACGAGGTCATCGAAGTCTCCACCTTCCGCGCCTTCCTGGACAACAGCGCGGCCGAGGCCGTGAGCGGCAACGAGCGCACCAGCAAGGCCCAGCTCGCCGGCATGCACCATGCGGTGGACGCCAGCGGCCGCGTGCTGCGCGACAACGTCTGGGGTCCGCAGGACCAGGATGCCACGCGCCGCGACTTCACGATCAACGCCATGTACTATGACCCGCGCACGCAGATCGTGGTCGACTATCACAAGGGCATTGACGACGCCAAGAAGCGCATGCTGCGCATGATTGGCGACCCGGCCACGCGCTACCGTGAAGATCCGGTGCGCATCATCCGCGCCGTGCGCTTCGCCGCCAAGCTGGCGGGCAAGGGCTTCAAGCTCGAGCCCAAGACGGCCAAGCCCCTGGTGGAGTGCGAGCCGCTGCTGGCCGATGTGCCGCAAAGCCGCCTGTTCGATGAAATGCTCAAGCTGCTGCAGACCGGCCATGCGCTGGCTTCGGTGGAGCAATTGCGCGGCCTGGGCCTGGCGCGCGGCATCTACTCGCTGCTGGATGTGGTGGTCGAGCGTGCCGAGCAGCCCTTCGTGCAGGCCGCGCTGACCGATACCGATCGCCGTGTCGAGGAAGGCAAGCCCGTGGCGCCCAGCTTCCTGCTGGCCTGCGTGCTGTGGCATGACGTGAAGACCGGCTGGGAGCGCCGCCTGAACCAGCGCCAGCACCCGTTCCCCGCGCTGCAGGAATCCATCGACGAAGTGTTCGACCAGCGCATCGGCGATGTCTCGGGACGCGGCAAGCTGGCCGCCGACATGCGCGAGATCTGGGTCATGCAGCCGCGCTTCGACAAGCGCACGGGCGCCACGCCGTTCAGCCTGGTGGCCCAGCCGCGCTTTCGCGCGGGCTTCGATTTCATGCGGCTGCGCGCCGACATCGGCGAGGTCGAGGAAAGCCTGGCCAGCTGGTGGCAGGAGTTCCAGAATGCCGACGACGCGCGCCGCGACGACCTGATCGCCCAGGCGCGCGACGAGCAGCGCGCCCGCCAGCGCAGCGCCGAACCCAAGGTGCATCGCGTGCCCAAGGTCCGCCAGCCGCGCGATGGCGTGAACCTGGCGGAAGGCGTGCAGCCTGAGGATCCCGCACCGGCACAGGCTGGCGGCGAGGAGGCTGCAGCGCCCAAGAAGCGGCGGCGCCGCCGCCGCAAGCCCCAGGGCGGGGGCGATGGCGGCATGGGCGGCGATGAATGAGCCAGGCCACTGGGTCGCCATCGGCCTGGGCGCCAACCTCGGTGACTGCGGCCAGGCCCTGGGCCAGGCCTTGAAGGCCATCGGCGGCCTGACGGGCACGCGCCTGCTGGCCGTCTCCTCGCTCTACAGCACGGCGCCCATCGATTCCAGCGGTCCCGACTATCTGAACGCCGTGGCCGCCGTGCGCACCACGCTGCAGCCGCTGGCGCTGCTCGATGCGCTGCAGGCCATCGAACTGGCGGCCGGGCGCGAGCGCCCCTACCGCAATGCGCCGCGCACGCTGGACCTGGACATCGAGCTGTGGGGCGACGAGCGCATCGCGCTGCCGCGCCTGAGCGTGCCGCACCCGCGCATGCACGAGCGCGCCTTCGTGCTCGTGCCGCTGGCCGAGATCGCGCCTGAGCGCGTCACGCCCGCGCAGCTGCAGGCCGTGGCGGGGCAGGGCATCTGCCTGGCGCACAAGCCTGGCTGGCATCTCCGGCAAGCCTGAATCCCGACAGTGGCCTGAATGAAAAAGCCGCAGCGCCCTGAGGGCGGCTGCGGCTTTTTGCCAGGCGGGACGCGGTGGATCGACTCAGTCCACCTTCGCTCCGGAGGCCTTGACGATGGCCTGGTACTTGGCGCGCTCGGCCGCCATGAACCTGTCGAACTCGGCGGGCGTGGAGGACACGGGCTCGGCCATCAGGGTCTCGAAGCGGGTCTTGGTCTCGGGCGCGGCCAGTGCGTCGGCAAAGGCCCGGCTCAGCTTGTCCAGCACGGGCTTGGGCGTGCCGGCCGGGGCGACCAGGCCCCACCAGGTATCGATGGCAAAGCCGGGGAAGGTCTTGGACAGCGCGGGCACGCCGGGCAGCAGCGTGGTGGGGTTCAGCGAGGTCACGGCCAGCGCCTTGAGCTTGCCCGAGCGGATATTGGGCGCAGCGGCAGCCAGGTTGTCGATGTTGAAGTCCACCTCGCCCGACAGCAGGGCCAGCTGGGCCGGGTTGGCGCCACGGTAGGGCACGTGCAGGGCGAAGATGCCGGCTTTTTGCTTGAGCATTTCGCCGGCCAGGTGGCCTGCGCTGCCGTTGCCGCCGCTGCCGTAGTTGAGCTTGCCGGGGTGGGACTTGGCGTAGGCGATCAGGTCGGCCACGCTGTGGATCTTGAGCTGCTCGGCACGGGCCGCATTCATCACCAGCACGTTGGGCACGCGCACCATCTGGGTGATGCCCGCGAAGTCCTTGCCCGCGTCGTAGGGCATCTTGGTGTACAGCCAGGGATTGACGGCATGGGTGGCCGTGGCGGCCAGGCCGATGGTCATGCCGTCCGGCGTGGCGCGGGCAATGGCGTCGGCGCCGATGTTGCCGCCGGCGCCGGCCTTGTTGTCGATGATTACCACCCCCAGGGAGTCACGCACCCGCTCGGCCAGCGCGCGCGCGGTGATGTCCAGCGGACCGCCGGGCGCATAGGGCACGATCAGGCGGATGGGCTCTTGCGCCAGGGCAAGCGGGGAGGCCAGGGCAGCAGCGGCCGCCATGACCGAGAGAAGGCTGTTTCTACGGTTCATAGGGGCGCTATTGTGCAAAAAAATTGCGACACCTGACTGCGCGCAGGTATGGGAAGCAGTTTTTCTGCGTATTGCTTGATCCGTGCCACCTTCTGCGCACTCAGGAAGCCTTGTCGGCCTCGGAGGTGAACGCGTCCGCGTAGAACTCTTCCGCCGGCAGGCCGCGTTGCTCCACATAGGCATGGCGTGCCGAATCGACCACGATGGGCGCACCGCAGGCATAGACCTGATGGCCGGACAAGTTGGCAAAGTCGTCCAGCACGGCCTGGTGCACGAAGCCCGTGCGGCCGGTCCAGCCGTCTTCCGGCAGCGCGTCGGAGACCACGGGCACATAGCACAGCTGGGGCATGGCCTCGGCCTGCTCGCGCACCCAGGCGTCGAGGTAGAGGTCCTCGGGCCGGCGTCCTCCCCAGTACAGGGTGACGGAGCGGGTGATGCCCTTGTGGCGGATGTGCTCCAGCAGTGCCTTGATGGGGGCGAAGCCCGTTCCCGAAGCCAGGAAGATGAGGGGCTTGTCGCTGTCCTCGCGCAGGAAGAAGCTGCCGAACGGGCCCTCCACGCGCAGGATTTCCTTTTCCTTCATGGCGCCGAACACGTGGTCGGTGAACTTGCCGCCCGGCATGTGGCGGATGTGCAGCTCCAGCCCCGGTGCCGTGTCCTGCACATGGGGGGCCGTGGCCATGGAGTAGGCGCGGCGGGCGCCGTCGCGCAGGATGAATTCCACGTACTGGCCTGCGTGGTAGCGGAACTTGTCTGCAGCGGGCAGCTGCAGGCGCACCTGCATCACGTCGTGCGACTTCTTCTCCAGCGTGGCCACGCGCACGGGCATCTTCTTGATCGGGAAGGCGCTGGCATCGGTCACCTGGCGCGACTCCAGCACCACCGAGGTGCTGGGCGTGGCGCAGCAGGTCAGCACATAGCCGTCGGCCTCTTCCTGGGCGGTCAACGCTTTTTCCGAGTGGGCGCCATGGGTGACCTCGCCGAGCAGCTTCTTGCACTTGCAGGAGCCGCAGGCACCGTCCTTGCAGCCATAGGGCAGGCCCACGCCGCAGCGGATGGCGGCGGCCAGGATGGTCTCGCTGCCCTGCGTGGCGAAGGCGCGGCCGCTGGGCTGTACGGTGATTTCGTGGGAAGCGTTGGCTATCTCGGTCATGTTCTCGGTATCCTCGGGGGCGCTGGCGGCGCGTGGAGCGCGCCGGCGATCTTCTTTCCCGGACGGACATGCCGCTGCCGCGACCGGCGGCGCGCGGGTGGCCGCCCTCGCAACAGGCCAGGATTTTGCCCTCAAACCAAAACCCATTGGGCGCGCTGCCGGCGCGCTTTCGACGCGAACGCGTGCTCATCGTCGGCTGCGGCGACGTGGGGCTGCGCGTGGCTGGTGCATTGGCGGGCGCGCCCGTCGCCCGTTCGGGTGCCGCACGACGGGGCCCGCGCGTGCTGGCCCTGACGCGTGGCGCCGAGCGCCTGCAGGATCTGCGCGGGCGCGGCATCACGCCGCTGCTGGGCGATCTGGACGCGCCTGCCACGCTGCGCCGTCTGGCCGGCCTGGCCACGCGCGTCGTCCACCTGGCGCCGCCGCCCAATCCGCCTGCCGGCGAAGATGGCTGGTGGCTGGACCCGCGCACCACGGCTTTGCTGCGCGTGCTGCGCCTTCGCGGCCGGCCGGCCAGCCTGGTCTATGGCTCGACCTCCGGCGTCTATGGCAACTGCGAGGGCGCCTGGATCGACGAAAGCCGCCCGCCCGCACCGGCCACGGCGCGTGCCCAGCGCCGCGTGAACGCCGAGCGAGCCGTGCGCTTTGCCGGGCGCGGCGGCCTGCGCGCCAGCATTCTGCGCATCCCGGGCATCTATGCGCCGGACCGGGAAAACGGCACGCCGCGCGGGCGCCTGCTGCGAGGGACCCCCCTGCTGTGCGCCGCAGAGGATGTCTATACCAACCACATCCATGCCGACGACCTGGCCCGCGCCTGCGTGCGGGCGCTGTGGCTCGGCCGGCCGCAGCGCATCTACCACGCCAGCGACGATACGCAGCTGCGCATGGGCGACTACTTCGACCTTGCGGCCGATCTCTATGGACTGCCGCGCCCCGCACGCATCACGCGCGAGCAGGCGCAGCGCGAGCTGCCTGCCAGCCTGCTGAGCTTCATGGGGGAGTCACGCCGCCTGCGCAACCAGCGCCTGAAGGAGGAGCTGGGCCTGAGATTGCGCTACCCGACCGTGGAGCAGGGGCTGCGCGCCTGAATCAGCGCGGGTGGATGCCGCCGTTGGTGTCGTAGCAGCGGAACACGTTGCAGTGCGAGATGGGGGCCGAAGGCGGCAGCGGCTGCGGCGGCACGGGGCGCCCTATGATCCACGGCCGGTTGATGGCGTTGGGCTGCAATGCGCGCGATTGCTGCAGCTGTTCATAGGCCTTGGGGCCCAGGCAGGCCATCTCCATCTGCTGCTGGGCGGCCTGGCTGCGCGGGCCCCAGGTGGCAGGATCGGGATTGGCCTCGGCCAGGATGGTGTCCAGGCGGCGGCGCGCCTGCTGGCAGGCCGGGGAGTCGCCGCCGTCGCGCTGGGCCGAGTTCTCGCGCTCGCGCCGGCTGCGTGCCTCGCGTTCCTGCTGCTGGGCACGCGTGCGGCGCTCGGCCTCTTCGCGGGCCAGTTGCTGGTTCTTGCGCTCTATGGCGGCGGCGGACTGCGCGCGCTCGCGCTCCAGCTCTTCGGGGCTGGGGGCTTCCTGCACCTGCACGCGGTTTTCGCCGTCCTTGCAACTGCTGTTGGTGTAAGTGACTCGGCCGGTCTTGGCATCCGTGCAGCGGATGACCTGGGCCGAGGCCGGGCCTGCGATGAGCGCCGCCACCAGCGTTACAAGCATCGGTACAAGCATCGGCACAAGCGCAGGGCGCTGGCAAAGGTCTTGGGTACGGTGCATGGCGGTTTCCTTTCCCATCACAAGCGGCACAGGGATGCGGTGTATTGCCGATTATGGTGCGGCGCCCAGGGGCTGGAAATGCCGCCGGTCAGCCGTTCAGCGCCAGTGGCGCGGATCCTGGGTGGGGTAGGGGTTGCCACCGCCCTGGCTTTCGCGCTGCATGCGCTCGATGGCGCGTTGCTGCTGCTCGCGGTCACGCTGCTGCTGCTCCCGGTCCCGTTGCTGGCGTTCGCGCTCGCGCTGCTGCTGGCCCTGGTCGCGTTCGCGCTCCCGCTGCTGGCGCTCGGCTTCGCGGCGCTGCTGCTCCTGCATGCGCTCGCGCAACTGGCGGTCGCGGTCCTGGGCCTGGCGGTCACGGTCCCGGTCGCGCTCGCGCATTTCACGCTCGCGTTGTTGGCGGTCACGCCAGGCATCGCGGTTGCGTTCCTGCTGGATGCGCTCGCGCTCGTATTGCAGGCGCTCACGTTCGCGCTGCAGGCGCTGGCGCTCGTACCAGCCGTTGTCCGGATAGGCGGGTTGCGTGGGATACGAGGGGTAGACGACGCCGCCCGACGGATAGCTGGGATAGGACGGGTAGCTGGGATAGCTGGGGTAGCCGGAGCCCATGTCCGAATAGCCATCGGGCGGCACGGCGCAGGCGGTGACCAGGGCTGCAAGGCCAAGGCCGGCCAGCAGGCGCAGGGGGCGCAGGCCAGGCTGCGGGCGCTGCTGCGTGGGGGAGGCGTTGGTTCGGGTCATGGTGTGGTGTCCGGGCAAAGGCGTGTTTCCTGTCTGGATCTCTTCATATGACGTTTGACAGGCCTCGATGGTTGACCTGGATCGTCCTGGCGAGGCAACGACGGCGACAGCGGGACTTCTATTTTGATAGCAATTGGTCCATGTGCTGTAGGTGCTTCCAGATGAAATCCGCAGGCACAGCGCGCAATGGCTGCGGTCGCCCCGATCGCCGCAATGGCATCTGCGCGGGACTAGAATGGCCGCTGTCTTTGGCGGCGCGCAGTCCGTGCGCCGCAAAGCAGCGTTCTCAGGGCGGGGTGAAATTCCCCACCGGCGGTATCTGGATCTGTCTTTCGGCATGTGTCCAGCAGCCCGCGAGCGCCCGGCTAGCCGCAAGGCCGGCCGGGGTCAGCAGATCTGGTGAGATGCCAGAGCCGACGGTCACAGTCCGGATGAAAGAGATCGCGCAGCACCTGCATGGCAGGCGCCATGCCCATGGTTGTCCCATGGGCTGCGCCGCGCCATGCGGCGCCATGGCGCGCGCCCTGATTCATTTGTCTCATCTCGAAAGAGCACCATGAATCAGACTCCTGTCTCCTTGAACTTCTCCGCACACGGCACGGCCTCGGGCACGCCGTGGAAGGCCGTCGCGGGCCGCAGCCGCGTGGCCGTGATCTGCGCGAGCTGGCATACCGATGTCGTGCACCAGGCGCGCGACTCCATGGCGGCCGAGCTGCAGGCCCAGGGAGTGGCCGCGCAGAACATCAGCCACTTCAACGTGCCCGGCGCCTTCGAGATCCCGCTGCTGGCCAAGAAGCTGGCCGACAGCGGCCGTTTCGACGCGGTCATCGCCTGCGCGCTGGTGGTCAACGGCGGCATCTATCGCCACGAGTTCGTGTCCTCGGCCGTGATCGACGGCCTGATGCGCGTGCAGCTCGATACCGAAGTGCCGGTGTTCTCGGCCGTGCTCACGCCGCGCGATTTCCACGAACATGGCGACCATGTGGAGTTCTTCCGTGCCCACTTCGTGAAGAAGGGCGTGGAAGTGGCGCATGCCTGCCTGGCGGCGCTGGACCAGCTGGCGCAGGTACAGGCACTGGGCCAGGCGCGCGCGGCCTGAGCCGGCCAGCCTCCCAGCACAGCTTTGGCTGGGGAAGGATTCTCGTAAACACTGAGTTGGGGCCGAGTGTCGCGGTCCCGTCACGCGGCGTGACGCGCCATTGCCAAGCCGCGATGACGGGAATAACGTGACGGCCTGTTTCAACTGAGGAGTGCGCGATGAAGATGTCCCGGAAGTTGTGTATTGCGGCCGTCGTGGCCGGCATGGGTGGCGTGGCCATGGCCCAGGAGCAGGTGATCCGCATCGGCCACATCGGCCCCGTGTCCGGACCCCAGGCCAATTTCGGCAAGGACAACGAGAACGGCGTGCGCATGGCCATTGACGACCTCAATGCCAAGGGCATGGAGATCGCCGGCAAGAAGGTCAAGTTCCAGCTGGTGGCCGAAGACGATGTGGCCGATCCCAAGCAGGGCACGGCCGCTTCGCAGAAGCTGTGCGACGACAAGGTCGCCGGCGCCGTGGCCTTCCTCAACTCGGGCGTGGCCATTCCCTCGTCCAAGGTCTTCCAGGACTGCGGCATTCCCATGATCACGGGCGCGGCCACCAACCCCGACCTGACCAAGCCCGGCTGGAACACCACCTACCGCGTGATTGCCAATGACAACGCGCTGGGCGCGGCGCTGGCCAAGTACGCGGCCGAAACGCTCAAGCTCAAGACCGTGGCCATCATCGATGACCGCACGGCCTACGGCCAGGGCCTGGCCAATGTGTTCAAGAAGGATGCGGAAAAGCTGGGCGTGAAGGTCGTGGCCTCGGAGTTCACGAACGACAAGGCCACGGACTTCATGGCCATCCTGACCTCGATCAAGGCCAAGAAGCCCGAAGGCATCTTCTACGGCGGCATGTATGGCCAGGCCGGCCCCATGCTGCGCCAGATGGCCCAGTTGGGCATGAACGATGCCAAGTACTTCGGCGGCGACGGCCTGTGCGTGCCCGAGCTGGCCAAGGTGGCCGCCGGCGCCAAGCCGCTGGACAACGTGATCTGCGCCGACGGCGGCGCCTCGCTGGCCAAGATGCCTGGCGGCACGGAATGGAAGAAGCGCTACGACGCCAAGTACCCCGGTCAGTTCCAGGTCTACAGCCCGTACTTCTACGACGCCACCATGATGCTGGCCGACGCCATGAAGCGCGCCAACTCCTGGGACCCCAAGGTCTACATCCCCTTCCTGCAGAAGGCCGACTACTCGGGCGTGACCTCCAAGATCGCTTTCGAGAAGAACGGCGAGATGAAGAACCCTTCGTACACGCTGAGCGTGTTCAAGAACGGCCAGAAGACGGCCCTCGACTGAGAGCCTGTCCTCCCTTCGTTTTCATGCCCGCCTTGTGCGGGCTTTTTTTATCGGCCCGGGACCTCGGCCGGGGCCTGCGCCGGCGCATCGACCACGCCGGGCAACTGCGCCAGATAGGCCTGTAGCGCGGCAATGGCCTGGCGCACCTTGGCGGGCTGGGCCTGGCGCTGCGGGGTGACGGCCCAGATGTCCAGGCCGCCGAAGTCCCAGTCGGGCAGCAGGCGCACCAGGCGTCCTTCGGCCACCGCGTCGGCAACGTCCATGCTGCCCAGCAGGGCCAGGCCCAGGCCGGCCTCGCACATCTGCTGGAGGGACAGTTGGTTGTTGCTGGCCACATGGGGCTGCACCTGCAGGCTGTAGGTCTCGCCCGTGGCCGGGTGGCGTGCCTCGGCCCGCAGAGCCTGGCCCTGGCCCTCGCGCGCAAGGCCCAGCCAGCGCGCGCTGGCCAGCGGTGCCGGGTGGCGCCAGGCCGCGCCGCCGCCGTGCTCCTGTATCCATGCGGGCGAGGCGCTCAGCCAGTTGCGCATGGCGCCCAGGCGCCGGGCCGCCCAGCCGGAGTCGGCCAGCCGGCCAAAGCGCAGCGCCAGGTCGATGCGGCTTTGGATGAGGTCGATGGGCGCATCGTCCACATCCAGGTGCAGGCGCAGTGCCGGATGCCGGGCCAGCCAGCTGCCCAGGGCCGGCGCGATATGGCGCGCAAAGCCCACGGTGGCCGACAGGCGCAGTTCGCCGCCGGGCTCGTCGCGCGCGGCGGCCAGCTCGGCCCGCGCCTGGCTGGCGGCCTGTGCCATGGCGGCGCACTGCTGGTAGTAGCGCTCGCCCGTGTCGGTGAGGGCGATCTGCCGGGTGGAGCGGTGCAGCAGGGTGACGCCGCCGTCGCGCTCGAGCTGGCGCACCTGCTGGCTCACGGCCGAGGGGCTCATGCCCAGGGCGCGCGCGGCGGCGCTCATCGATCCGTGCTGCACCACGGCGGCGAAAACGGCCATGCGTTTGTAGTCGTCCATGGGCTGTATTGTGAAGTGGTGCTTCAAGCTGTTGGTGAAAACTGCTGTCTTCCGCAGTGATTGTGAACGGCGTAATCTCAATGCCATCGTGAACAGGCGCCCAGGCGCCGCAAAGGAATGAAGATGAAAGTGGCACTCATTGGCGCAACCGGCTTTGTGGGTTCGGCGGTATTGAAGGAGCTGCTGCAGCGCGGCCACGAGGTCGTGGCCCTGGTGCGCGACCCCGCCAGGCTGGCGGCCCAGCCGCATCTGCACGCCGTGCAGGCCGATGTGCTGGATGCCGCCGCCGTGCAGCGGGCCGTGGCAGGCGCGGACGCCGTGGTCAGCGCCTACAACGCGGGCTGGGGCAATCCCGACATCTATGAGGATTTCATGCGCGGCTCGCGCGCCATCGTGGCGGGCACCAAGGCGGCTGGCGTCAAGCGCTATCTGGTGGTGGGCGGTGCGGGCAGCCTCTACATCGCGCCCGGCAGGCAACTGGTGGACACGCCCGAGTTCCCGGCCGCCATCAAGCCCGGCGCCTCGGCTGCGCGCGATGCCCTCAACGATCTGCAAAAGGAGCAGGGCCTGGACTGGACGATGCTGAGCCCGCCGATTGCCCTGCACCTGGGTGACCATGGCGAGCGCACGGGCCAGTACCGCACGGGCAAGGATGAGCCGTTGATGCAGGCCGACGGCCAGCCCGGCACCATCTCGGCCGCCGATCTGGCCGTGGCCCTGGTGGATGCGCTGGACAAGGGCCTGCACCTGCGCGAGCGCTTTACCGTCGCTTACTGAGCACCGGGGGCTCCCGGCTGGTGCGCAGGCGGCCTCCATGGCATGCTGGTGCCTGTCACGAACAGGCAGGAGCGCCGCCATGATCGACCACACGGGAATCCTCGTATCGGACTTCGACCGCAGCCGGGAGTTTTATGCGCGGGCGCTGGCTCCCCTGGGCTACGAGATCCTGATGGAGCTGTCCGCCGAGCTCACCGGCCACGGCGACACGGCCGGCTTTGGCGAGCCGCCCAAGCCTGATTTCTGGATCACCGGCGGCGAGCCCAACCAGCCGCCCATCCATGTGGCCTTTCGCGTGGACAACCGCAACATGGTCGATGATTTCCACGCGGCCGCCCTGGCCGCAGGCGGGCGCTGCAATGGCGAGCCCGGCCTGCGACCGCACTACCATGACGACTATTACGCGGCCTTCGTGCTCGACCCCGACGGCCACAACATCGAGGCCGTCTGCCACCTGCCGCCCGCCTGAGTCTCCCTGGCGGCACTGGGGCCTGCGCGGCAGCTGACATCAGGCGGTCGCATGGCGCAGCACAATATTGCGCTGCAACAAAAAAAGGCCCCACGTTCCCCATGCCCCCTTCCGTTTCCGCTGCGGCCGGCTCCGTTTCCGCGTCATCCACACCCACGGCCGCCCAGGCCTGGCTCAGCGTGATTGCGCTGGCGCTGGGCGCCTTCGTCTTCAATACCACCGAGTTCGTGCCCGTGGGCCTGCTCAGCAGCATTGGCGCGAGCTTTGGCATGCCCACCGAGCAGGTCGGGCTGATGCTGACCATCTATGCCTGGATCGTGGCCCTGGCCTCGCTGCCCTTCATGCTGCTCACGCGCAATGTGGAGCGGCGCAAGCTGCTGATGGGCGTGTTCGCGCTGTTCGTGGCCAGCCATGTGCTGTCGGGCGTGGCCTGGAGCTTTGCCTCGCTCATGGTCAGCCGCATCGGCATCGCGCTGTCGCATGCGGTGTTCTGGTCCATCACGGCCTCGCTGGCCGTGCGCGTGGCGCCGCCCGGCAGGAAGGCCGTGGCGCTGAGCCTGCTGGCCACCGGCACCTCCATGGCCATGGTGCTGGGCATTCCGCTGGGCCGGATCGTGGGCGAATGGCTGGGCTGGCGCACGACGTTCCTGGCCGTGGGCGGGGTGGCCGCCATCGTCATGGTGGCCCTGGCCCGGCTGCTGCCGCGCCTGCCCAGCGAGAACGCGGGCAACCTGGCCAGCGTGCCCATGCTGCTGCGCCGTCCGGCGCTGCTGTCCATCTACATCCTGCTGGTGGTCGTGATCACCGGGCAGTTCACGGCCTACAGCTATATCGAGCCCTTCGTGCAGGACATCGCGGGCTTCGAGAGCAAGGTGACCACGGCCGTGCTGCTGCTGTACGGCGGCATGGGCATCGTGGGCAGCGTGATGTTCAGCTGGTGGGGCCTGCGCCATCCGCGCGGCTTTCTGCTGGCCGCCATTGGCGTGCTGTCGGCCAGCCTGCTGATGCTGGTGCCGGCCTCGGGCCATGAGACCTCGCTCTATGTGATGAGCTCGGTCTGGGGTGTCGCCATGATCTGCTTCGCCCTGGCCATGCAGTCCCAGGTGCTCAAGCTGGCTGCCGACGCCACCGATGTGGGCATGTCCATGTTCTCGGGCATCTTCAACATCGGCATTGGCGGCGGCGCGCTGCTGGGCAGCCAGGTCAGCATGCATGCGGGCATGCAGAACATCGGCTGGATCGGCGGCGGCCTGGTGGCGCTGGGCCTGGCCTGGTGCGTCTGGGCCTTCGTGCGCTGGTCTGCCGGCTTCCAGGCAACGGCGCACTGAAGCGGGTCAGCCGCCGGGTGCCCGCATGGCCTGGGCGTAGCGCTGCGGTGCCAGGCGGGACACCAGCACGCAGACCACGAGCACGGCGGCCATCTGGGCCAGCCAGCCGGCGCTGAATCCGCCCGTGAACTGGTGCAGCCGGGCGATCACATAGGGCGCCAGCGCCGCAATCAGAAAGCCGCCGCCCTGCATCAGCGCATTGAGCGCCCCGGCCTGCGTGGGGTGGGGAAGATGGTCCAGCGCCACCACCATCATCAGCGCGAAGCAGCCACCCAGGCCGATGCCGAGGATGACGATGTTGAGCAGCGGCGCCGCATCAGGCCACCAGGCCAGCGCGGCCAGGCCGATGATCTGGCACAGCAGCGTGAACCCCAGCCATGGCCGCCGGTCGGCTTGGCGCGAAGCCAGCACGGGCAGGCCCAGCGCGGCGCCGGCCTGGGCCACCGACAGCAGGGCCACCAGACCGCCGCTTTGCGCGGGGCTCCAGCCGTGCGTCTGGTAGAAGGGCGCAAGCCAGGCCACCATGGCCGCATAGCCGCCGTTGATGAGGCCGAAGCAGGCCATCAGCATCCAGGTGCGCGGGCGCCGGCGCAGCCAGCCGGTGTCTTGCGTGGCGTTGGCCCCTGCCATGGGCGCCGGAGCCGGCAACGCACGCAGCGCATGCCGCGCCAGCGCCAATGCCAGCAGGGCGGGCGCAGTCCACAGCGCCAGCGCAAGGCGCCAGTCCAGTCCCCATTGCACGGCCAGCGGCGAAACCTGGGCGCCCAGGGCGCCGCCGCCCATGAGCGCGGCCGAGTACAGCCCCATCATCTGGGCCATGCGTGCGGGCGACTGGCGCTTGATCAGGCCCGGCAGCACGCCTTGCACCAGGGCGACGCCAGCGCCGCACAGCGCGGCCGTGGCCAGCAGGGTGGCCGCACTGGAGCCCGCCACGCGCAGCGCACAGCCCAGCGCAATCACCGCCAAGGACCCGACCACGGCGCGGCGCGGACCCAGGCGCCGCAGCGCGGCCGGGGTCAGCCAGGCGCCCACGCCCATCAACGCCATGGGCAGCAGGGTCAGCCAGGACAGCGTGGACAGATCCATGCCGGTGGCGGACTGGATCTGCGGTCCCAGCGGGCCGATGGCCGTGAGAAACGGGCGCAGGTTCAGCGTGACCAGCACGACGGTGGCCAGCCACAGCGCCGTTGGAATGGCGTGTGCCGCGGCAGGGGTCTCGGTGTGCGCAGGCGCAATGGACGACATGGCTTCAGGCCCAGGGGACGTTGCCGTACAGCTGGGCCGCCGTGATGCCCGTGTCCAGCCGCGTCAGGGGCAGCGGTGGCGGCTGCAGCGGCATGCGCAGCCGCTGGTAGGCCCCTTCGCTGGACAGGCCGTAAGGCTGGGCATCCGCGTTGTCGAAGGCGAAGAAGACCTGCTCGGCCCCGGCCATCACCAGCGCCGCCAGGCACATGGGGCAGGGGTGGCCGCTGGCGTAGATGGTGCAGCCGGCCAGGCTGGCGTTGGCCTGGGCGCGCGTGCCCGCGCGCAGCGCCTGCATTTCTGCGTGGGCGCTGGGGTCATGGCTTTGCACGATCTCGTTGACGCCCGTGGACAGGATCTGCCCCTCGCGCGCGAGCAGGGCGCCGAAGGGCCGGCCGCCCCGCAGGCGGTTGTCGTGCGCCAGCTGCACGGCATGGCGCAGCAGGCGGATGTGTTCTTGTTCTTGCATGGGGATGGCTGGGCAATCGGGAGCTGAGGCCGCAGTCTAGGACGGGGGCCATCAATTGGAAAATTAAATGATCAAATGCCAGGCAGTGACAAAGCCACTGAAATTCGCCCAAGCCCCATGCAGCCCTCTTCCATAGACCCCACCCTGCTGCGCAGCTTCTGCGCCGTGGCCGAAACCGGCAGCTTCACGCGCGCGGCGCAGGGCGTGCACCTGACCCAGTCCACGGTCAGCCAGCAGATCCGCAGGCTGGAGGAGCAAATGGGCTGCACGCTGCTGGACCGCAGCGGGCGCCATGTGGAATGCACGCTGGAAGGAGAGCGCCTGCTGGCCTATGCGCAACGCATCCTCGCGCTCATGGACGAGGCCGTGGAGCAGCTGGCAGGCGCCACCGAGGCCGTGCTGCGCATCGGCGTACCAGAGGACTTTGTCGGCAATGCCTTGATGCCCGCCTTGGGCGCGCTGGCGCGCAGCCAGCCGCAGTTGCGCCTGGAGCTGACCAGCGGGCTGTCGCAGGCGATATGGCAGCAGTTCCAGTCCGGCGAGCTGGACCTGGCCATCGTCAAGCAGCGCAGCGGCAGCACGCCCGGCATGGCGCGCTGGCCTGAACCGCTGGCCTGGATAGACAGTGCGCGGCATCCCTGCCACGGGATGGATCCCTTGCCTCTGGTGGTATTTCCGCAGGGCGGCCTGTACCGCAGCGAGATGACGCATGCGCTGGATGCCGCAGGCCGGCGCTGGCGCCTGGCCTATGTGAGCGCCAGCCTGGCCAGCCTGGAAGCCGCTGTGGAGCAGGGCCTGGGCATCAGCCTGCTTCCGCGCCGGCTGGTCCGGCCCGGCCACCGCCTGCTTGACGGCATGGCCGGCTTCGCCCCCGTGCCTGATGTGGAAGTGGCACTGCACGTGCGCGCCCAGTTGTCGGCGCCTGGCCGGCGTCTGGCCGGGCGCCTGTGTGAGGTGTGCGAGGCGTTGCTGGGCGTGTCTTAGTCGAACAGCTCGGCGTGCGTGCCGGCTCGCACGAAAATGATCGATTCGTTGGCGCCCTGGCCATCGAGCCGGTAGATCAGCAGGAAATCGCCCCCCACGTGGCACTCCCTGTGATCGGCCCAGTCGCCGGTGAGGGCATGGTCAAGCCACTGAGGCTCCAGGGGGGGCGTCGTTGGCAATCAGCAGCAGCATGGCCTCCTTCAACCGCTTCATGTCATGGCGGCCGGAATGCGACAGCCGGACCCAGTCCTTGGCGAAAGCCTTGGTCCGGTCCGATGCGCGGGGAAGGACTGCGCGCTTACTGCTCGCTGCCTTTTTCGAGGTCATGGAGCAAATCGTCCGCGGTGGCAAAGCGTGCCTTGCGCATGGCGCGTGCCTCCTGCATGGCTGCGCGCGTCTCGGCGTTGGGTGCCCTGAGGTCGAAGGGCAATTGCTGGTCGGCCACCACGCGCATCAGGAAGACACGTACGGCATCCGACACCGTCAAGCCCATGCCGGCCAGGGTTTCGGCGGCCTGTGCCTTGATCTCTTCATCCACGCGCACGTGGATCATGGTGGTGGTTGCCATGGTGTGCTTCTGCAAAAATGGGTGAGATACATTGTATCTCGCAGGGCAGAAGACAGGTAAGCAGGCAGGTTGCTGGGATGTCGCTTGGCGGCTCCCGCCTTCGAGCCCTCCAGTAAAAATCCCCGCCGTGGCGGGGATGGTCAGTGGGTGACGCGCAGGCTCAATCCATCGTCAGGTTCTGCTTTTGCACCACGTCCTTGTAGACCGCCAGTTCGGCCTTGATCTCTTCAAAGAAATGCTCGGGTGTGTCGGCCACGATCAGCGAGCCGGTTTCCTCGATGCGCTTCTTGATGGCGGGGTCCTGCAGCACCTTGCGCGTGGCGGCATTGACCTTGTCCACGATGTCGCGCGGCAGGTTCTTGGGGCCGACGATGCCGTAGTAGGCCATGCGGTTGACGGGGGCCAGGCCCACTTCCTTGAAGGTGGGCACATCGGGCAGCGCTGCCAGGCGCTGAGGCGCGGCCACCACGATGGGCACCAGGCGCTTTTCCTTGACGAAGCCCAGGGCGGAGGGCAGGTTGTCGAAGATCAGCGGAACCTGGCCGGCCACGGCGTCGTTCAGCGCGGGGCCGCTGCCACGGTAGGGCACGTGGGTGATGTCGGTGCCCGTGGACAGCTTGAACATCTCCATCATCAGATGGGTGATGCTGCCGTTGCCGGGCGAGGCGTAGGAGTACTTGCCGGGGTTCTTCTTCACCTCGGCCAGGAACTCCTGGTAGTTCTTGCCCGCGAACTTGGGGTGGGCCGCAATGATGTTGGGCGTGGCCGCGATGTTCACGATGGGCGTGAAGTCGGTCAGCACGTTGTACGGGATCTTGGGGTTGATCGCCGGGTTGGTGGCCGTGGTGGACACGGTGGCGATGCCCAGGCTGTAGCCGTCGGGCTGGGCGCGCGCCGTCTCGGCCGCGCCGATGCTGCCGCCGCCGCCGCCCTTGTTCTCGACCACCACGGGCTGGCCCAGGGCGCGGCCCAGCGGCTCGGCCACGATGCGCGCGATCAGGTCGGTGGTGCCGCCGGCCGCGAAGGGCACGAGCAGCTTGATGGGTTTGGCAGGGTAGCCCTGGGCATGGGCTGCGCCCGAAAGCGCGAGGGCGCCGAGGATGCCGGCGAGCGCGATGCGAGTGGTGTGAGTCATGGTGTTGTCTCCTTGAATGGATGTTGTGAGCGTTTGTTGTGAGGCACCGACGGGTGGGAAGGCTGGGTTTTTTTAAGACATTCGTATGGCGGTGCTTGAGGAAAAAGATGGGGAGAAGGCGGTGTTGCCTGGCGCAGGCGATCAGACCACGCCGCGCGAGCGCAGCGCCTGGATGGCCATGGGCGCAATGCCCAGCTCGCCCAGCACTTCATCGGTGTGCTGGCCCAGGGAGGGCGGTGCGCTGCGCAGCACGGGCGGGGTGTCGCTCAGCCGCATGGGGCTGGCCACGCCAGCGATGCGCGAGATGCCGTCGCCGGCCTCGCGCGGCAGCTCGACGCGTATGCCGCGTGCGCGCACCTGCGGGTCGTCGAAGGCCTGGGCGATGGTGTTGATGGGGCCGCAGGGCACGGCCTTGTCTTCCAGCAGCGCAATCCATTCGGCCGTGCCGCGTGTCTTCATGAGGGGCACCATCCGCTCCAGCAGCGCCTGGCGATTGCGCACGCGCGCGGTGTTGGTGGCAAAGCGCTCGTCCTGCGCCCAGCCGGCTTCGCCGACGGCGGCGCAAAAGCGCGCGAACTGGCCGTCGTTGCCAATGGCCAGCAGCACGTTGCCGTTGGCCGTGGCGAAGTCCTGGTAGGGCGCCAGGCTGGGATGGATGTTGCCGGCGCGGCCCGGCGATTCGCCCGTGGCCAGAAAGCCGGCGGCCTGGTTGGCCAGCACGGCCATGCCCACGTCGAGCAGGGCCATGTCGATGTGCTGGCCCTGGCCCGAGGCCTGGCGCGCATGCAGCGCAGCCAGGATGGCATTGCTGGCATACAGGCCCGTGAAGACATCGATCACGGCCACGCCCACCTTGAGCGGGCCGCCTCCGGGCGCCTCGTCGGCATGGCCGGTGATGCTCATCAGCCCGCACATGGCCTGCACCATGAGGTCGTAGCCCGCGCGCTCGGCATACGGGCCGGTCTGGCCGAAACCCGTGACCGAGCAATAGATCAGACGCGGGTTGAGCGCCTTGAGGCTTTCGTAGTCCAGCCCGTACTGGGCCAGGCCACCGACCTTGAAGTTCTCCACCAGCACGTCGGCCCCGGCCGCCATCTGGCGAATCAGCTGCTGCCCATCGGGGGTGGACATGTCGATGGTGACCGAGCGCTTGTTGCGGTTGCAGGCCGTGAAATAGCTGGCCTCCTGCGTGGCCTGCCCATCGTCGCGCGGCAGGAACGGAGGCCCCCAGTGGCGCGTGTCATCGCCGGCCACGGGCCGCTCGACCTTGATCACATCGGCACCCAGGTCGGCCAGCGTCTGCGTGCACCAGGGCCCGGCCAGCACGCGGGAAAGATCAAGCACCTTGATGCCAGCCAATGCGGCCGGCGCGGAGGATGTGGAGGACATGAGAGGGAAGAAATATGAGCGCGCCCGATGCCGCTGGTAGTTCAGCTCAGGGCTTGAGCTTCCATCACCCATAGCGTGTGACATGGGCGTGGAACAGGCCAGGGACGCCGAGCAAGAGCCGCCTCGCGGCGAGGGCGTCGTCCCCCTCCGCGAAGCGAGAAGGGGGAAGGCGCGAAGCGCCTCAGGGGGTCAGTTGGCAAAAGCTGCGATGCCAGTCTGCGCCCGGCCCAGGATCAGCGCATGCACATCGTGCGTGCCTTCGTAGGTGTTGACCACTTCCAGGTTGACCAGGTGGCGGGCCACGCCGAACTCGTCGCTGATGCCGTTGCCGCCCATCATGTCGCGCGCCATGCGGGCAATGTCCAGCGACTTGCCGCAGTTGTTGCGCTTGATCAGCGAGGTGATCTCGATCACGTTCTGGTGCTCGTCCTTCATGCGTCCCACGCGCAGCGCGGCCTGCAGGCCCAGGGTGATCTCGGTCTGCATGTCGGCCAGCTTCTTCTGGATCAGCTGGTTGGCGGCCAGGGGGCGGCCGAACTGCTTGCGGTCCAGCGTGTACTGGCGCGCCGTGTGCCAGCAGAACTCCGCTGCGCCCAGGGCGCCCCAGGCGATGCCGAAGCGTGCGCTGTTCAGGCAGGTGAAGGGGCCCTTGAGGCCGCGCACTTCGGGGAAGGTGTTTTCCTCGGGAACGAAGACGTCGTCCATCACGATCTCGCCCGTGATGGAGGCGCGCAGGCCCACCTTGCCGTGGATGGCCGGGGCCGACAGGCCCTTCATGCCCTTGTCCAGGATGAAGCCGCGGATCTCGCCCACATGACCGTCCTCGGTCACTTCCTTGGCCCAGACCACGAACACGTCGGCCACGGGGCTGTTGGTGATCCACATCTTGTTGCCCTTGAGGCGGTAGCCGCCGTCCACCTTGTAGGCGCGGCTGGACATGCTGCCGGGGTCGGAGCCGTGGTCGGGTTCGGTCAGGCCGAAGCAGCCGATGAACTCGCCGCTGGCCAGCTTGGGCAGGTACCTGTTCTTTTGGTCTTCGGTGCCGAATTCATTGATGGGCACCATCACCAGCGAGCTTTGCACGCTGGCCATGGAGCGGTAGCCCGAGTCCACGCGCTCGATCTCGCGCGCCACCAGGCCGTAGCTGACATAGTTCAGGCCCGCGCCGCCGTACTGCGTGGGGATGGTGGGGCCCAGCAGGCCCAGCTCGCCCATCTCGCGGAAGATGCTCACGTCGGTCTTTTCATGGCGGAACATTTCCAGCACGCGGGGTGCCAGCTTCTCCTGGCAGTAGGCATGGGCCGCGTCGCGGATCATGCGCTCGTCTTCACTCAGTTGCTGGTCGAGCTGGAAGGGGTCATCCCATTGGAAGCTGTTGCGGGCCATGGCGTGGTTTCTCCAAAAAAACAAAGAGGTCAAGGGCGGGTCGCTGCCATATGCCAAAGCCGGGCAGGCTGTGGCCATGGAGCGTTGTTGCGACGCATCTTAGAAGCGGGCCTGCGCGTGGCGCAAACGATGTTTGTTCATCCATGAATGCGTAAAGCGCATGTATGAATGGGTTGTTGCGGGTTATTCCCTATGATGTGATGCTCTGAAGTGCATTGAATTCATGAGATATGCGTAGAGCCCTGCCATCCACCCAAGCCCTGGCCTGCTTCGAGTCGGCCGCCCGCCACATCAGCTACACGCGTGCGGCGCAGGAGCTGTCGCTCACGCAAAGCGCGGTATCGCGCCAGATCATTGCGCTGGAGGAGTTCCTGGGCGTGCAGCTGTTCCGGCGCACGCGCCACGGCGTGCTGCTGACGGAGGCCGGCACGCAGTACGCCCAGCAGGTCTCGCGCTGGCTGCACGGCCTGGAGCGCGACACGCTGGACATCATGGCCCACCAGGGCGAGGGAGGTCCGCTCAACCTGGCGGCCGTGCCCACCTTCGCCACGCGCTGGCTGCTGCCGCGCCTGCCGCAGCTGGCGCGCGAGCATCCCGAGGTCACCGTGCACATCGATGTGCAGACGCGGCCCTTCCTGTTTGCCGATACCGTGTTCGACGCTGCGCTCTATGCAGGCACGCCCGAGCAGGTGGCACGCTGGCCCGGTGTGCAGGCGCAATGGCTGATGGACGAAGAGGTGGTGCCCGTGTGCAGCCCGCAACTGCTGGCCACGGCCCAGGCGCGCGAGCCGGGCCGGGCCTGGCTGCCTGTGGGGGCGGACATCGTGGCCCGGATGCCGCTGCTGCAGCAAAGCACGCGGCCCTACGGCTGGCAGCAGTGGTTCGATGCCATGGGCGTGGCCGCGCCGCGCGCGCTGGATGGCATGCGGCTGGAGCTGTTTTCCATGCTGGCCGTGGCCGCCAGCCAGGGCCTGGGCGTGGCGCTGATGCCGCCCATGCTGATCGAGCAGGAGCTGGCGCGCGGCGACCTCATCATTGCCTGCCCCCAGCCGCTGCGCGGCAACCGCGCCTACTACCTGGTCACCCCGGCCCTGGCGCCCGATGCCCAGCCCGCGCCCGCCCTGCGCGTGTTCTCTTCATGGCTGCAGCAGCGCGCCAGGGAGCACCGGCCTGCCTGAAAATTAAGCAGGCCTTGGATTGTTCAACGATGACAGTCACTTAACTGACTTATCCTTGCTGCTGGCGGCGCTTGTCCACAGGCTTGTGGGGGTGTCTCTGGGGAAAACCCGCAATCGCGCTCAAAACCAGGGCAGCACGGCCAGGCACAGCGGCATGACCACGGCCGTGGCCACGCCGTTCAGGCCCATGGCCAGGGCCGAGAAGGCGCCCATGGTCGGATTCACCTGCAGCGCGCGTGCCGTGCCGATGGCGTGGGCCGTAAGTCCCAGGGCAAAACCCTGCACGGCCGGGTCATCGCTGCGCACCAGGCGGATCAGCAGCGGCGCCATCATCGTGCCCGCAATGCCAGTGATGGCCACGGCCACGGCCGCCAGCGAGGCCGGCCCGCCAAAGCGCTCGGCCATGGGCAGGGCGATGGGAATGGTGGCCGACTTGGGCGCCAGCGCCACCAGCGTCTGCACCGTGGCGCCCAGGCTCCAGCCAATCAGCAGTGCCGACAGCAACGCCACCACGCAGCCCACGGCCAGCGCCACGCTGATGGGCAGCCACAGCGCGCGGATGCGCTCGCGCTGGGCGTACAGCGGAATTGCCAGCGCGACGGTGGCCGGGCCGATCAGCAGCCCCAGCAGCGAGACGCCGCTGCGGTAGCTGGCATAGGAGGTGCCCGTGGCCAGCAGCACGCCCACGATGACGACCACGGCCGTGAAGACGGGAATCAGGAGCGGATGGTTGCCGCTTCTGCGGTACAGCGCCATGGCCGCCAGGTAGACGGCCATGGTCAGCACCAGCCAGGGCAGGTGGGCGGTGGAGGCATTGCCGGACAGCGACTGCCAGGCGCTGTGCCAGTGGGTGGTGAGCGCGTTCATGCCTTGTCTCCCTGGTGGGCAGCCGCTTCCCGGGCGCGCTGGCGCTCCAGGCACCAGCGGAAGGTGAAGGCCGTGGCCAGGAAGGTAATGGCTGCACCCGCCACGCAGGCGATCACGAAGGGCTGCCATTCGCGCGACAGCCGGTCGAACTCCAGCATCACGCCTGCAATGACGGGAATGAACAGCAGCATCATGTTTTGCAGCAGCACGCCGGCGGCCTTCTCCAGCGACTCGGGCAGGCGACCGTGCAGCAGCAGCGCCGCCAGCAGCAGCAGCGTGCCCATGAGCGCTCCCGGAAGCGGCAGCCCCGTGAGCTGGACGATGGCCTCTCCCAGCAACTGGAAGGCGAACAAGGCGGTGATGGCGTACAGCATGAAAACCTGAATCCCTGGAGCAGATGGCAAGAGCGGAGAGCAGAGGGCGGCGGCAAGAGAGCGGGCTGCCCGTTTCCCGGACAGGGCAGTGCCCTGGCACCTGTGGGACGCCGCCGCAAAGCGTGCCATCATCGCCCACATCGCGAAAAAAGGTGCGGACACCGATTGCGCGGCGTCCCGGCCAACGCTATGTTGGGACCCATGCCTTGGGCAGTGCCGGGGCATGAGACTTTGAATAGCGAAGGAGTAGCGATGGCCGAAACCACATATCACGCACCCGTGTACGAGCCGACGGTGGATGAACTCGAAGTGCTCAAGAAGCTGGAAATGGGCGAGCCCGTGTCGCTGGAAAGCGCGGCGCGCGAGCATCTGTCCAAGAGGCTGCGCGAGCGTGGACTGGTCGAAGTGGACAGCAGCCATCAATGGCACATCACGGCGGCGGGCCGTGCCCAGATCCGCCGCTCCGATGCCTGAGGCGCGGCGCGGCAGGTGACCTCGGTTTCAAGGGTTTTCCCTTGGATTCAGGGGCTGCCTGATTTGCAGGCAGCCTAGCTTGCGGCCAGTGAATGCAAGCACTTGGACGCCTCGTTCACTTGCTGTTCACTGAATATCCACAGGGTTGTTCAAGGGTTCTGTGGAGAAATAAAGCCACCCCAGGGTGGCTTTATTCATGGGCATCACCAGGCTTTTGCAGCGGGCGCACCGGGCTGGTGCCCGCGCCGGAAATTGGCTGCATGGCGATGGTGCAGATACCGGTTTTCAGAGGGAAGGTGCCGGATTTCGCGCACTGGGCAAGGCTAGGGGGCAGGCCGCGGTGGGGGCGATTCGAGGCGGGCTGGACATGCGCCTGATTGCAGTCCGTTTCCGCCTTGGCGGTGGCTTGATGCCAAAGTTGTACACAGGTTGGGTGGTGTGCGGGTGAAAGCGCGCAGGGGCTATCCCGCCCAAGGCATGAGGACGCAGGATCTGGTCAGGCTGGAGGCCTTGAATTGCAGTGCAGCCGCTGAAAAGGGCTGGTGCAGGAAGGAGGGGTGTGCGGACACTGTGAAGACAGCGGCCGGAAAAGAAATAGCCGAAAAAGCAGCGGACTGCTTTTTCGGCTACGTAATCTCTGGTGCCCGGGGCCGGAATCGAACCGGCACGCCTTGCGGCGGGGGATTTTGAGTCCCCTGCGTCTACCAATTTCACCACCCGGGCTACTTAGCGCAGGGGCGAATTATGGCACAGTGTGAGGCTATGAAAATTTATCCGACCATCGAAGACGCCATCGGCCGCACGCCCCTGGTGGCATTGCAGCGCATCGGTGCGCAGTCTCGCCAGGAACGTGGCAACGTGGTGCTGGGCAAGCTGGAAGGCAACAACCCGGCCGGTTCGGTCAAGGACAGGCCGGCCCTGTCGATGATCCGCCGCGCCGAAGAGCGCGGCGACATCAAGCCCGGCGACACGCTGATCGAGGCCACCTCGGGCAATACCGGCATTGCGCTGGCCATGGCCGCCACGATCAAGGGCTACCGGATGGTGCTGATCATGCCCGAGGACCTGTCCATCGAGCGTGCCCAGACGATGAAGGCCTATGGCGCCGAGCTGATCCTCACGCCCAAGAGCGGCGGCATGGAATACGCGCGCGACCTGGCCGACCAGATGGTGGCCCAGGGCAAGGGCGTGGTGCTCGACCAGTTCGGCAATCCCGACAACCCGCGTATCCACTACGAGACCACCGGCCCCGAGCTGTGGGAGCAGACCGGCGGCGAGATCACCCATTTCGTGAGCGCCATGGGCACCACGGGCACGATCACCGGCGTGGCGAAGTTCCTCAAGGAAAAGAACCCTGCCATCCGCATCGTGGGCGCCCAGCCGGCCGAGGGCTCGCGCATCCCCGGCATCCGCAAGTGGCCCGAGGAATACATGCCCAAGATCTACGACGCCTCGCTGATCGACGAGACCGTGCTCGTGGGCCAGGACGATGCCGAGGACATGGCGCGCCGCCTGGCGCGCGAGGAAGGCATCTTTGCCGGCATCTCGGCTGCGGGCGCCTGCTGGGTGGCCCAGCAGATTGCCGAGCGCGAGAACAACGCCACCATCGTCTTCGTGGTCTGCGACCGCGGCGACCGCTATCTGTCCACGGGCGTCTTCCCCGCCTGACGCAGCGACAGGCCCGCCTTCCGGCGGGCCTTCCTGTTTGCATTGAGCCAGGACAGCAAAAAACCAGGAACAGCCCCATGCACTATGAAACCCGCTATTGCACGCACTGCGCCACCCCCCTGCAGTGGGTGATCCAGGCCGAGGACGGCGGCGATGTATCGCGCCTGCGCTGCCCCGAGTGCGGCTGGACGCACTGGAACAATCCCACGCCCGTGCTGGCCGCCATCGTGGAGCTGGACGGCAAGGTGCTGCTGGCGCGCAATGCGGCCTGGCCCGAGAAGGTCTTCGGGCTGATCACGGGCTTCATGGAGGCCGGCGAGTCGCCCGAGGAGGGCGTGGCGCGCGAGGTGGCGGAGGAAACCGGCCTGAAGGCCGAGTCGCTGGAGCTGATCAGCGTGCATGAGTTCCTGCGCATGAACCAGGTGATCATCGCCTTCCATGTGCGCGCCAGCGGCCAGGTCCGGCTGTCGCCCGAGCTGCTGGAATACCGCCTGCTGGAGCCCGAGAAAGTCCAGGCCTGGCCTTCGGGCACGGGCATGGCGCTGGCCAAGTGGCTGCGCAGCCGGGGGCATGATCCTGTGATCCGTGACTTCTGGAAGCGTGCCGAGCAGGCCCAGGAGGCTGAAGCGAGTCGCGCCGATCAAGACACTGCTGCCGGCCTCAGCCGCGATGCCGCCTAGAATCCCAGGCTCAAGAGGTGCATCCGATGGAAATTCACAAGGAAATCGACACGCGCGGGCTCAACTGCCCGCTGCCCATTCTCAAGGCCAAGAAGGCGCTGGCCGAACTGGACAGCGGCCAGCTGCTCAAGGTGGTGGCCACGGATACCGGATCGCTGCGCGACTTCCAGGCCTTCGCCAAGCAGACCGGCAATGAACTGGTGGAGCAGCAGACCGTGGGCGCGGAGTTCATCCACATCCTGCGCCGGCGCTGAGCGGCTGCACGCGGCTCGCTCCAAAGAAAAAGGCCTGCTTTCGCAGGCCTTTTGCATGGGGCAGGGGCGGCTCTGAGGCCGGGCCTCAGATGCTCAGGCCCTGCAGGTATTCGCGGAAGCTCGCGCCCACGTCCTCATGCTGCAGCGCCAGCTCCACCGTGGCCTGCAAAAAGCCTTCCTTGCTGCCGCAGTCGTAGCGCTTGCCCTGGTACTGGAAGGCGTAGACGGCTTCATGGGCCATCAGGCGTTCGATGGCGTCGGTCAGCTGGATCTCGCCGCCCACGCCCTTGGGCTGGTTGCGGATCTCCTCGAAGATGGCCGGTGTCAGCACGTAGCGGCCAGCCACGCCCATGCGCGAGGGGGCCTTCTCGGGCGCGGGCTTTTCCACGATTTTCTCGATGCGCATCAGCGCGCCGCCAGCCGGCTCGCCAGCCACGATGCCGTAGCGCTTGGTCTGCTCCAGCGGCACTTCCTGCACGGCCAGCAGGGAGCGGCCCTGTTTCTGGAAAGCCGAGGTCATCTGGGCCATCACGCCCGGGCCGCCGGACTCGCCCACCATCAGGTCGTCGGCCAGCAGCACGGCAAAGGGCTCGTTGCCCACCAGCGGCTCGGCGCACAGCACGGCGTGGCCCAGGCCCAGGGAGCGCGGCTGGCGCACGAACAGGCAGTTCATGTCGGCGGGGCTGATGCTGCGCACCAGCTCCAGCATGGCCTGCTTGCCGGCGTTCTCCAGCTCGTTTTCCAGCTCGTAGGCGGTGTCGAAATGGTCCTCGATGGCGCGCTTGCTGCGGCCGGTGACGAAGATCATGTCGCGGATGCCGGCCTCGTAGGCCTCTTCCACGGCGTACTGGATCAGCGGCTTGTCCACCACGGGCAGCATCTCCTTGGGAGAGGCCTTGGTGGCGGGCAGAAAGCGCGTGCCGAGCCCGGCAACGGGAAACACGGCTTTGCGGACACGGGTCTGGGTGCTCATAAACGGATCTTTCAACCCAGGCGGGCGAGTTGTTCCTGGATGCGGATCAGCGTTGCGCCGAAGTCGGCCACGCGCTTCTTTTCCTGGTCGATGACGGCCGGGGGTGCCTTGGCCACGAAGGCCTCGTTGCCCAGCTTGGCATTGGCCTTGGTGATTTCGCCTTCCAGGCGTGCGGCTTCCTTGGACAGGCGGGCCTTTTCGGCCGCCACGTCGATCTCCACGAACAGCGCCAGGCGCGTCTCGCCCACCACGCAGACGGGCGCGGCCTGGGCGGCCTCGGCCCAGGCGGCTTCGTCGTCGAACACCTTGACTTCGCTGAGCTTGGCCAGGTTCTGAAGCACGGCGGCGTTGGTGCGCAGGAACTGCGCCTCGTCGTCCGAGCTGGCCACGGCCAGCAGCGGCAGGCGCTGTGCGGGCGACACGCCCATCTCGCCGCGCAGCGTGCGGCAGGCGTCGATCATCTGCTTGATGCGGCCCACGTAGGCGATGGCGGCCTCGTCGATCTTCTCGGGCTGGGCCTCGGGGTAGCGGGCCACGGCCACGGACTCGCCGGGCAGGCCGGCGACCGGGGCGACCTTCTGCCACAGGGCTTCGGTCACGAACGGGATGATGGGGTGGGCCAGGCGCAGGATGGCCTCCAGCGTGCGGATCAGCGTGCGGCGCGTGGCGCGCTGCTGGGCCTCGCTGCCGGTCTGGATCTGCACCTTGGCGATTTCCAGGTACCAGTCGCAGAACTCGTTCCAGACGAAGTCGTACAGCGCGTTGGCCACGTTGTCCAGGCGGAATTCGGCAAAGCCCTTGGCCACTTCGGCCTCGACCTTCTGCAGCTGCGAGGTGATCCAGCGGTCGGGCTGGCTGAACTGCATGTAGCCCGCGAACTCGCCGCCGGCCTGGCATTGCTCCTTGGTGTGGGGCAGCAGGCCGCAGTCATGGCCTTCGCAGTTCATCAGCACGAAGCGGCTGGCGTTCCACAGCTTGTTGCAGAAGTTGCGGTAGCCCTCGCAGCGCTTGCTGTCGAAGTTGATGGAGCGGCCCAGCGAGGCCAGGGCCGCGAAGGTGAAGCGCAGCGCGTCGGCGCCGTAGGCGGGAATGCCCTCGGGGAATTCCTTTTGCGTGTTCTTGCGCACCTGGGGGGCGGTCTCGGGGCGGCGCAGGCCCTGGGTGCGCTTGTCCAGCAGGGTGTCCAGGTCGATGCCGTCGATCAGGTCCACGGGGTCGAGCACGTTGCCCTCGGACTTGCTCATCTTCTTGCCCTGGGCGTCACGCACCAGGCCATGCATGTAGACATGGCGGAAGGGCACGCGGCCCGTGAAGTGCGTGGTCATCATGATCATCCGGGCGACCCAGAAGAAGATGATGTCGTAGCCCGTGACCAGCACCGAGCTGGGCAGGTAGAGGTTGTAGTCATCGTCGGCCGCCTCGGTCTGGTTCGGCCAGCCCATGGTGGAGAACGGCACCAGGGCCGAGGAGTACCAGGTGTCCAGCACGTCCTCGTCGCGCGTGAGCGTCTTGCCGGGGGCCTGGGCCTGGGCTTCTTCCTCGGTGCGGGCCACGTAGACCTTGCCGTCCTCGTCGTACCAGGCCGGAATCTGGTGGCCCCACCACAGCTGGCGCGAGATGCACCAGTCCTGGATGTTGTTCATCCACTGGTTGTAGGTGTTGACCCAATTCTCGGGCACGAACTGCACCTGGCCGCTGGAGACGGCATCGATGGCCTTCTGTGCGATGGACTTGCCCGTGGCATCGCCTTCGCCGACCTTGTTCATGGCCACGAACCACTGGTCGGTCAGCATGGGCTCGATCACCTGGCCCGTGCGCGTGCAGATGGGCACCATGAGCTTGTGCTTCTTGGTCTCGACCAGCAGGCCGGCCGCGTCCAGGTCGGCCACGATGGCCTTGCGCGCCACGAAGCGGTCCATGCCGCGGTACTTCTCGGGCGCCTCGTCGTTGATGGTGGCCGTGAGCGTCAGCACGCAGATCATCGGCAGGCCGTGGCGCTGGCCCACGGCGTAGTCGTTGTTGTCATGCGCGGGCGTGACCTTGACCACGCCCGTGCCGAACTCGCGGTCCACGTAGTCGTCGGCAATGATGGGGATCTCGCGGCCCACCAGGGGCAGGATCACGGTCTTGCCGATCAGCGCTTGGTAGCGCTCGTCCTCGGGGTGCACCATCAGGGCTGCGTCGCCCAGCATGGTCTCCGGGCGCGTGGTGGCCACCACGAGCTGGCCCGAGCCGTCGGCCAGCGGATAGGCGATGTGCCACAGCGAGCCGTCCTTTTCCTCGTTCTCGACCTCGAGGTCGGAGACGGCGGACATCAGCTTGGGGTCCCAGTTCACCAGGCGCTTGCCACGGTAGATCAGGCCCTGCTGGTACAGGCGCACGAAGGTCTCGTTGACGATGGACGACAGCTTGTCGTCCATGGTGAAGTACTCGCGGCTCCAGTCCACGCTGTCGCCCATGCGGCGCATCTGGCCGGTGATGGTGTTGCCGCTCTGGTTCTTCCACTCCCAGACCTTGCTGACGAAGTTCTTGCGCGCCTCGGGAGGCGTCGCGCCCATGTCGTGGCGGCTGGCGATGCCCTGCTCCTGCAGCTGGCGCTCCACCACGATCTGGGTGGCGATGCCCGCGTGGTCGGTGCCGGGCACCCAGACCGTGTTGTGGCCCTTCATGCGGTGGTAGCGCGTGAGGCTGTCCATGATGGTCTGGTTGAACGCATGGCCCATGTGCAGCGTGCCCGTCACATTGGGCGGCGGCAGCTGGACGGAGAACGATGGCTGGGATGCATCTGCCTGGCCCGTGCCGCGCACGCCGGCTGCGCCGTAGCCGCGCTTTTCCCATTCGGGGCCCCATTGGGCCTCGATGGCTGCGGGTTCAAACGATTTGGACAGGCTGTCGAGGCCTGGCTGGGCAATGGTGTCGCTCATGGCTTGCTTGCGGGGAATTGTGCGAATGGCGTTTGGCAAATGAAAACGGCATCCGTTGAAGGGATGCCGTCTGCATATGCGAAATGGATGACGGTTTGACGGGGATTCTACCGACCCCGTCCGCCTGCCTGTTCGCCGGGTCTTATTCAGGCCGCTGCGTCGGGGACGAACTCGGGCCGGTCGTTGCTCTGGGGCTTGAGCGGCTGGGCGGCCTTGCCTTCGGCGCGTTCCTTGCGCCATTGCTCCTTGCGTGCCGTCCACTCGTTCAGGCGGGCGTGGGCGGTGGTGCTTTCGCGCGCCATCTGCACTTCGTCGGCCAGCTGGGCCGACAGCTCCAGGCGGATGCCGTTGGGATCGAAGAAATAGATGCTCTTGAAGATGTGGTGGTCGGTCACGCCCAGCACCTCGATGCCATGCGCCACCAGGCGGGCCTTGGTGTTCTCCAGTTCCTCGACGGTGTCCACGCGGAAGGCGATGTGGTTGATCCACAGCGGCGTGTTGGGCGAGGGCAGGGCCTTTTCGTCGTCGCCGATGTCGAAGAAGGCGATGAACGACCCATCCTTCAGGCGGAAGAAGAAGTGCGTGTAGGGGCAGTACTCGCCCGTGCTGGGCACGTAGTCGCTCTGGATGATGTGATAGAGCGGCAGGCCCAGGATGTCCTCGTAGAAGTGGCGGGTCTCCTCGGCATCGCGGGCCTTGTAGGCGTAGTGGTGCAGCTGCTGCACGGCGGCGGGCGGTGGCAGTGTGGACAGGTCGGGACGGGCGCTTGTGTTCATCGAATGTCTCCTTGGTGGATGTCTTGATTCTACTATTCGTAATCAATTTACCTAAATGAAATGTTGCGATGGATGCAGGGATATGCGCGCTGCGGTGTCCGGGCCACCTGCGGTGCCGAGTTGCCGCCAGCACTTGACCTTCAAGTCACTTCACGCTTTCTCATCGAGGTCCGATCCCCCGCTTGCCATGGTCGCCATGGATGCGGGGGCCCTCTGTTCACAACCGTTTTCAAGTCAAGGAACCTCATGAGCGACAGCCATCAGCACGGCGACGTGCGCGCCCTGCCGGAATCCCGTCTCTGGTTTGCCTTCGGATTGACCGGCACCTTCATGGTGGTGGAGATCATCGGCGGCATGGTCACGGGCAGCCTGGCCCTGATCTCCGATGCCATGCACATGCTGACCGACGCGATGGCGCTGCTGCTGGCCCTGGTGGCCATACGCGCCGGCCGCAAGGCAGCCGACCTGCTGCGCACCTACGGCTATGCGCGCTTCGAGATCCTGGCCGCCGCCGTCAACGCACTGGTGCTGCTGGGCGTGGCCTTCTACATCCTGTATGAGGCCTACCGCCGCCTGTCGGCGCCCGCGGAAATCCAGTCGCTGGGGATGATGGCGGTGGCGGCCGTGGGCCTGGTGATCAACCTGATCTCCATGCGCCTGCTGTCGGGCGGCAAGGACGAGAGCCTGAACGTGAAGGGCGCGTACCTGGAGGTGTGGGCTGACATGCTGGGCTCGATCGGCGTGCTCGCCGGTGCCGCGCTGATCTGGCTGACGGGCTGGCGGTGGATCGACTCGGCGGTGGCCGTGGGCATCGGCTTCATGGTGTTCCCGCGGACCTGGACCCTGCTGCGCGAGTGCATCAATATCCTGCTGGAAGGCGTGCCCTCCGGGATGAGCCTGCAGGCAGTGCGCGAGACGATTGCGGGCACGGCGGGCGTGGCAGCAATCCACGATGTCCACCTGTGGGCGGTCACGCAGAGCAAGCCCATGCTGACCGGCCATGTGGTGCTGCTGCCCGGCGCGGACGGCGAGCAGGTGCGTCGCGATATCGAAGACAGGCTGCAGGCCGGCTTCGACCTGCACCATACGACGCTGCAGATGGAGCGCGAGGACCGCTCCCCGGCAGAGCACATCCACTAGGATGCCAGTCTTCATGGACCATACCCGGAGTGCACCGATGCTTGAGCTTCGACCCAACTGCGAATGCTGCGACAAGGACCTGCCGCCAGAGTCTGCCGAGGCCCGCATCTGCACCTTCGAGTGCACGTTCTGTGCCGGCTGTGCGGATCATGTGCTGCACGGCGCCTGCCCCAACTGCGGTGGCGAGCTGGTGGCCAGGCCGCGCCGGCCGGCGGACAAGCTGGAGCGGTATCCGGCCTCGACGAAGCGGGTGCTCAAGGCCGGTGGCTGCGCTGTACGGGCCTGATCGGGCGCGGAGCCATCGATTGCAGTACCCGTACCACGATGGATTGCTGGAGCAGGTGCGCCTGGATGTGGCGGCCCGGAGCGTGGAACTGCGTTTCTTTCTCTATGCCGTGTTCGACAGGCCGCAGGCCAGGGTAGCCATCCGCCTTGAACGGATCGTCAACTTTCCTGCCGTGCAGGCGTACTTTGCCGACGTCCAGCGCGACGCAGCCGCAGAGATGGATGACTGCCTGGACCGCTGCGAAGTGCTGCAGCGGGATACGAAGAGGCCTTCGTCAGCAATGGCGCAGCATCTGTTCTTGCAGCTGTCCCACTACGGGCGGCTGAAAATCCACTGCGAATCCGTTGTCGAGGAGCTTGTTCCAGAGCCGTAGCGGACCGCTGCGGGTTTATGCCGTGAAGACGGGGCGCCTGCGGCCACGGAACGCAGCCTCCACCACCAGCACGGCTGCAAAACCCATCACATAGGCCAGCACATCCCACCAGTCGGCCGTGCTGCCCAGCACGATGCGCAAAGCGCGGTTGGGAATGTGCAACTGGAAGGTCGATGCCAGGAACTGGCCCAGCTCCACCAGCAGGCCCACGCACAGTGCGGCCGATGCCAGCGTCAGCACGCGCGCGGCGATCACGGTCTTGAACACGGCATAGACCCAGGCCACGGCCAACACGTCGCCGAAGAAGCTGCGCACCCAGCCCCAGCGCGCGCCGACGGTGGCCAGCAGCACGAGCAGGACAAACAGGGCCACCGCCCACACCAGGGAAACAGGATCAAAACGCCATCGCATGGCCGCCATCATCGGGCCAAAAGCGGGTCCGGTCAGCGAGCCGGGTGCGCAGTGCCTTGCGCAGCGGTGGCCAGCGGGTGCGCTATCCCGCCATCGCCGTAGCTGCCCACCACGTGGGCGATCACCACCTGGTAGCCCTTGAGCCAGCGCGCCTGCTGCCGCTTGGCCTCTATATGCGCAGGGTGGCGCATCAGCTCTTGCAGCGCCTCCCAGGTCTGCCAGTAGTAGACGTTGGAGACCAGGCCTGTGGCGGGGTTCTCCCAGGCCTCTTCGCCCAGGTAGCCGGGGATGGCGCGGGCGATCGCGGCGATCCGGCCGTCAAGGGCATGGAACTGCGCGTCGTATTCGCCCGGCGCGAAGGTGAAGGTGGATGTGTACATCGGTGGTTGGCAACCTGTGTGAGGGTGGCTGGCGCTAGATGCGCGGCGCCGCATCCATGGTGCGGGCCAGCGGCTCCTGTCCGCGCTCGCGCAGCGCGCCGATGGCGCCGTCCAGGTCGCGGGCCTGCCGGTTCTGGCTGAGCTTGGCCTTGCCCTCCAGGCGGGTGATGCGGATCTGCAGGCCGACGATGGCCTGCAGCATGCCGTCGATGAATTCACGCGGCGAGTCGGACATCTTCCAGGGCTGGGCCTGCGATGCCTCATGGACCCGGGTGAGCCGGCCGACCAGGCCGCGCACGAATCTCTCGTCGTCATGGATGCTGATTTGCCCGTGCACATGCACGGCCTCGTAGTTCCAGGTGGGCACCAGGCGGTGCGTCTCGTGCTTGCTTGGATACCAGCTGGGCGAGATATAGCCTTCGGCACCACGGAAGATGACCAGCACCTCGGCGCCGTCGCGGCACTGCTGCCAGATGGGATTGGCGCGGGCCACATGGGCGCTCAGCGTGCCCATCTCCCCTGGGGCCGCATCCAGCAGGAACGGCAGGTGGTTGGCGTCCAGCACGCCGTTGGCCTGGGTGACGAGCGTGCCCAGGGGGTGGCTGCGGATCAGGCCGTGCAGGCTGTCGGAATCGGTGAGGGAGAAATGGGCGGGCGTGTACATGGAGCTTGGTGCAACGGTGGACCGGCATCGGGGGAAACCGGACTATCCACCATCCCTGGCACAATGAAAAAATCCAGTTTCGTGATTTTTTGGAAGACCAGTTGAAGTCCCATTTCGCTGCCGATACCGGGGCTGCGCCCGGCGCCCGCCGCATCCACGAATGGCTGAAATCCCAGATGGCCGACGGCAGCCTGGCCGTGGGCGCGCGCCTGCCTTCCACCCGCGCGCTGGCGCTGGACCTGGGTGTGTCGCGCACCACCATCACGGCGGCCTACGAGCAGCTTGCGGCCGAGGGCTATCTGGAGACTGCACAGGGCGCCCGGGCGCGCGTGGCAGCTGGCGCGGAGCAGCGCAGCCGCGCGCCCCGCATTGCGGCTGCGGCGCAGGATTGCCGTTCCCGCCTGTCTTCCTATGGACGGCGCGTGGATGCGCTGGCGCAGGCCCAGCCCGCTCGCGCCGGGGATGAAGGGCCTGCCGTGATCGACTTTCTGTACGGCGCCCTGGCCTTTGATGACTTTCCCACGCTGGCCTGGCGGCGCGCCTACAACCGCGCCATCGTGCAGCGCCAGTCCTCCCTGTCCTACGACGCGCCCGAAGGCGAGCCGGCGCTGCGCATGGCGCTGCAAGGCTATCTGCGAAGGGCGCGGGGGCTTGTCTGTTCGGCCGATCAGATCGTGGTGGTGCAGGGCTCGCAGCAGGCCATCGACCTGTGCGCGCGCGTGCTGGTCGATCCGGGCGAGACCGTGCTGATGGAAGAGCCCTGCTACCTGATGGCGCGCCGCGTGTTCGAGGCCCAGGGCGCATGCCTGCAGGAAATGGCCGTCGATGAACAGGGCCTGGATACCTCGGCGCTGGTCGGGCGCCAGGCGCGTCTGGCCTATGTCACGCCCTCGCACCAGTTTCCGCTGGGCGGCGTGCTGCCCATAGGCCGCAGGCAGCAGTTGCTGGCCTGGGCGCGCGCCACGGGTGCCTGGATTCTGGAGGACGACTACGACGGCGAGTTCCGCTACGGGCTGCGTCCCATCGACGCCCTGCAGTCCATTGACGAGGTGGGTTGCGTCATCCATGTCGGCACTTTCTCCAAGGCCTTGTCCCCGCAGATGCGCATGGGCTACCTGGTGCTGCCGCCGTCCCTGGTGCCCGTGTTCCGGGAAGCCCGTCGGCTGGCCGACCGGCATGCGCCGCGCCTGGACCAGCTGGTGCTGGCCGCGCTGATCGAGGACGGCAGCTACGAGCGCCATGTGCGCGCCGTCCGCCGCCGCAACGAAGGCCGCAGGGCGGCATTGCTGCAGGCGCTGGAGCGGCACCTGCCGGGCGCGGTGCAGGTCGAAGGTTCGGCCTCCGGCCTGCATGTGGTGGCCTGGGTGCCTGCCGTGCACCAGCGCGATGAAATTGCCCTGGTGCGTCTGGCGCGAGAGCGCGGCGTGGGCGTGCGCCCCATCTCGCCGCTCTATGCGGCCGGTGACGCCCATCGCCGCCAGTCCTGCGCCGGGCTGGTCCTGGGCTATGCGAGCCTGCAGCCTCAGGCCATCGAGCAAGGGGTGCGCAGGCTGGCGGGCGTGGTCAGTCAGTGGCAGACCCAATCCGCAACGCAAAAAAGCCCGTGACCGGGGTGCCGGTTCACGGGCCTTGGGTGCCGACGCCTCTAAAGGCGCTTTGCCCAGCGCGGTCTTACTGCTGCTTGACCGCTTCGATGGACATCACCAGGCGCACTTGCTTGGGGAAGCCGTAGTCCACGCCGTAGTTCACGCCGAAGGCGGTGCGGTCGATCACGGCCTCGAAGTCGCCGCCGCAGGTCTCGCGCTTTTGCAGCATGGCGTTGGGGTAGCAGGTGAACTTGTTGGCCTTGATGGTCACGGGCTGGGTCTTGTCCAGGATGGTCAGCTGGCCGGTGACTTCCTTGAGCTTGTCGCCGTCGAAGACGAACTTGTCGGAGACGAACTTGGCCTGGGGGAACTTGGCCACGTTGAAGATGTCGGCGCTCTTGAGGTGCTTGTCGAAGGCGGCGGTGCCCGAGCTCAGCGAGTCCATTTCCAGCACGACTTCGACCTTGCCGGCCTTGGCGTCACGGTCGAATTCCACGGTGCCGCTCTTCTTGTCGAAGCGCACGCGGTTTGTCGAGGCACCGTTGTGGTCGATCTCGAACGTGGCGAAGGTGTGCGTCGGGTCGATGGCGTAGGTTGCGGGAGCCGCCTGGGCAGCGGTGGCGAACAGGCCGGCAATGGCCAGGGCAAACACGGAAGTGCGCATGAAAGAACTCCTAGGTTGGGGTTGCACGAAACGGAAAAGAAAACGGCCAATCCTGGGCAAGAGTGCCGCTTACAGCTTGCCCACGCCGGTCAGGGCCAGCTTGAATTGCACCTGGACCTCGTCGGCCACCATGGAGGTATCGCCCCATTCGCCTTCGCCGATCTTGAACTGCAGGCGCTTGAGCGGCAGAGTGCCGGTGGCCGTGGTCGTGGTGCCGGACTGTGCCAGTTGCACGGGAATGCTCACGTTCTGGACCTGGCCCTTGATGCTGAGCTTGCCGTCCACCTGGTACTTGCCGCCGCCCAGCGCCTTGACGGCCGTGGAGTCGAAGACGGCCTGGGGGAATTTGGCGACATTGAACCAATCGGCCTTGGGCAGCTCGGCATCGGTTTCCTTGGCGCCCATGGTGGCGCTGCCGGTGTCCACGGTGAAGCGGATCTTGCTGGTGTCAGGCTTGGCCGTGTCGAACTGGACCTGGGCGTCGAATTTCTTGAAGTGGCCCTGCAGGGGCACGCCCATCTGCTTGGCCGTGAAGTTCACGGCGCTCTGGGCGGGAACGAGCTTTTGCTCGGCCAGGGCCGCCTGGGAGGTCAGGGCCGCAGCGGCCAGGGCAATGGTGGTCAGCGTGGCGGAAAAGCGCATGGCAGGACTCCTTTGGGGGGCGGGAAACATTCGATCGGGGATGGCTGGGGCGCGCGCAGCGCGGTGCGCAGGCCCTGGCTGGGGGAGAAAACTCAGGCGCGGCCCGGCAGCATGCGGGAGATGAGGCCGTCGCGGTCGATGAACTGGTGCTTGAGGGCGGCGCCCACATGCATGGCGATCAGCGCGACCAGGGCCCAGGCCGCCCAGCCGTGCAGGGGCTTGAGGGTTTCGGCCAGCTCGGGGCTTGCGCTCACGAAGTCGGGCAGGGGCAGCACGCCGAGGAAGACGATGGGAAAGCCGGCCGCCGAGCTGTAGGCCCAGCCCAGCAGGGGCACGGCAAAGAACAGCAGGTACATGGCGTGGTGGGTGCCGTTGTGGGCCCAGTGCTGCCATTGGGGCATGGCGCGGGCCACGGCGGCGGGCAGCTCGGGCGGGCGATGGGTGATGCGCCAGACCAGGCGCAGCAGGCTCAGCGTCAACAGCGTGACGCCCAGCCACTTGTGCCAGTTGTAGAGCTTCAGGCGCGAGGGCGAGAACGGCAGGCCTGTCATGTACCAGCCCAGGGCCAGGGCGGCGATCAGGCCCAGGGCCAGCAGCCAGTGGGCAGCCATGGCCACGCCGTTGTAGCGCGTGGCTTTGGGGGAGGATTTTGCTGGCGCGTTGGCGCGGGCTGAGGACTCTGTCATGGATGGCGGCAGGCTTTGGAACCGTTCAGGGCCCCTGCAAAGGGGCCCTGGATGGCAAGAAAGGGTGCGGTGCGCTCTGCGTGGACTTCGTGCACTGCGGACAACGTGCAGTGTAGGAAGCGGCAAATCCAAAAGAGTTCAGCGGTATTGACGGCTCGATTCAAAAAAGATGAAGGCTCGCCGTGCCGCGCGGAGGGCTCAGGGCCGGGTCGGATCGGCAGGCAGCACGACCACGGACTGCGCTGCCTGCTTCCAGGCGGCAGCCGCTGCATCGGCATCGCCGCGGTGCTCGGCCATCAGGGCCAGGCGCTGCCAGGCGCGGGTGCGCAGTGCGCTTTCCTGCAGGTGGGGGGCTGCGCGCAGCAACAGCTGCTGGGCCTTGCCCCAGAGCTGGCGCTGCACGCATGCCATGCCGGCCAGGTATTGCAGGCGGGCTTCGCGCGGATGGGCATTGCTGGCCGCCTCGATGCGAGCCAGCCAGGCGCCGTCCAGGCCGTCCAGGCAGGGCTCCAGCACCTGGACCAGGCGCGGCAGGTGGGATTCGCTGCGCGGGCCTGCGTGGGACAGCAGGCGCTCCCACACGGGCAGCAGCCAGGCACGGGCCTGCGCGGCCTCGCCGCCCAGGGCCATGAGGCGCGATGCGGCCGGCAGCGCAATCTCGGGCATGGCGCGCTCTTCCGTGTCCAGCGACAGCCAGAAGTGCTGCAGCTGCGTGGTGTCGCGTGCCTCGTTGATGCTCTCCAGCACCAGGCCGCGCACCACGCTGGCGGCGGCCGCGGGCGAGAAGGCGCGGTGCTTGGCCAGCAGGCGCGCCGTGTCCAGCGCCGTCGATGTCTGGCCTGCCAGGCGCGAGGCCTTCAGGCGGATGCGCAGCGCGATCGTGCGGCGTGCCGCGCCCTGGGGCAGTTCGGCCAGGCGGCGCAGCGCATCAGCTGCGTCGCGGTCGTCCAGGGCCCAGCGCGCGGCGCGCATCTGTGCGCCTTCGCGCATTTCCTGCTCCTGGGCGTTGCCCTGGGCCGGTGCGTTGGCCAGGACCTCACGCCAATGGTGGTCGCGCTGCTGGCGGTCCTGCAGTGCATGGGAGGCATCGGCGGCCACCATGTGGGCGGCGGCGCGCAGCCGCATGCCGTGCGGCACGGCGGCATGGGTCTCGGCCAGGGACTCTTCCATGGCCAGGGCCGCCAGCGCGGACTTGCGTGCGCGCAGGAAGCGGCCGGCCTGCTGGTGCGACAGGGCTTCCAGCAGGCTGTGGTGCATGGCGCGCTCTTTCTGCTGGCTGCGCCAGCGCCGCGCCTGGTGCGGCATCTGCAGCAGCGCGGCCAGCGCGCGCAGCGCGGCATACAGCAGCACGAAGGCCAGCACGATGATGGCAATGGCCAGGTTCAGTGACAGGTCCAGGCGGTAGGGCGCCCAGAACAGGGTCACCGTGCCCTGGTTGGAGCCCGCGAACAAGGCGGCCGCAACGGCCATGCCGAACAAACCGATCAACCACAGTGCAGCGCGCATTCGTCTGTCTCCCGGCTGCTCAGCGGCCTGCGGCGGCTGTTGCCAGCGCCGCCAGGGTTTCTTGCAACGCCGGCTGTTCGGTGGTGCGCAGATTGGCCTGGATCTGTTGCAACTGGGCCTGCACGATCTGGGTGCGCCGCGCGGCAGGATCAAAGTACTTGTTCACGGCCATCCCGGAAGCTGCCAGGTCGGCCCGCGCCGCATCCCACTGGCGCGACAGCAGGGCCAGGCGCGAGTTCAGCAGCTTGAGCTTGAGGTTCTCGCGCAGGAAATAGGCCTGTTCCGGCGCCAGCAGGATGGCGTCCGGGTGGTCTATGCGGCTGACGCGCAGCAGGTCCTGGGCTTCTTCGCGCACGGCCGTCCAGCCGCGCTCGCCCCAGGATTGCCACCAGCGCCATTCGGTGGGGCTGCCCTCGATGGGGGCGGGCTCGGGCTGGCGGGCCGCCTGGCCGGCCACGCCGCGATGGCGGCTGGCGCGTGGCTGGGCCACGGCGTTGAGCAGGGGCATTTCGTCGACCAGGCGCACCAGGTCCTCGATGCGCGTGAGCAGGCCGGCGGTGTCGGTCACGCTCATGCGGGCCAGCCGTTCCAGATCGCGGTCCAGCGCGCGCATGACCGGGGCCAGCCGGGGCTGGGCGGCGCGTTCAATGCGCTGGCGGGCGTTCTTGAGCGTGGCCACCAGCGGCTGCAGGCTGCCGGACAGCTCGGCCTGCTGCTGTGCCAGGCGGATGGAGGATTCGATGTCCACCACCAGGTTTTCGTCGCGCGAGCGCGACATGCTTTGCAGGAGTTCGTCGAGCTGCGTGCGCTGCAGAGACAGCTCGGCAATGCGCGCCTCCATGACCGAGGTGCGCGCTGCGCTATCGCGGGCCAGGTCCTGGGCATCGCGCGCCAGGGTGCGGGCCTCGACCGACTGGGAGCCGGACTGCGCGGACTGGCGCGCCAGCTGTTCCTGGATATTGCCCAGGCGCTGCCACAGCATGCCGCAGGCAATGAGCGCCGCGACGGCCACGGCGCCCACGCCGTAGACCAGGGCCGAGGAGCCGCCGCGCAGTTCTGCAGCGGGGCTGCTTTGGGCGGAGCCGGCTGCGAAGGCTGCTGCGGAGGATGCGGGCGTTAGGTCCTGCGGGGTGGGGCGGTCTTGCGCTGCGTCGGAACTCATGGCGACGATTCTATCGACGCAACCACGTCCTCCAGAGCGGGCCGGCATTGCTTGACATCTCCGAATCCCATGTGTCTTGCCTGGGCAGCGATTCGCTCGTGCGTAGCGAGCGCTCGCGCTTTTTGCCACGATTGGCCCGGCAGGAGCTGTTGCAGGTTGGCAACGGATTCGGCGCTGCTGAGCAGCCACAGCGTGCCATCTTCGGCCGCCAGGCGTGCCAGTGCCGTCTGGGCTGCATCCCAGGCAGGCAGTTCGCGCTGGTAGACGGCCAGCATTTCGACCTGGGCACCTGCCTCGCGCAGTCGGGCGGCCAGCCAATCGCGGCCGGCGCCTGCCGTGGCCGGCACGGTCCTGGGCGCTCCTGCCTGGCTGTCGCCACGCACGATGAGCACGCGGTCGCCCGCATGGATCTGGTCATGCACGCGCTGCCATAGCGTTTCGGATTCGAACTGGGCGGCGTCCGGTGGCGGGCCGTCGATCTGTGCTGGCGCAATGCCCAGGGCCAGCAGCGCCTGGGCGGTGCCGGGGCCGGGCGTCCAGGCGCGGGTGGAGGCCGGAAGCCGTGCGGGGTCGGTGCCGAAGAAATGCTGGACGGCGTTGCCGCTGACGAACATCACGGCGCGGTAGCCCGGGCCTTCGCGCAGCGCGTTGCGGGCGGCCTGCAAGGCCTGTTGCGTGGCCGCATCGCGGCAGGGGCCTATGGCCATCAGCGCCAGCGGCTGGGCCGGAAGGCCCCGGGCCTGCAGCGCATCCACCCACGCGGCCGCGTCATGGGCCGGGCGGGTGACGAGTATGCGCGGTGGCATGTGGGCGTGCCGTCTAGAGCTTGGGGACCGGCTGGGCGCCCGCCGCCTGCAGCAGCGCAGCCACGTGCTGGCCCAGTGCGTCGGCACTGGCGAAGTCGGTGACGGTGGCATCGGCGTGCACCTGCACCAGCGGCAGCCGGCCTTCCGGGTCTCCCCAGGCTGCGTCCAGGCGCAGTTGCTGGCCGTCGAAGGTGCCGTGCGCCGCCAGCGGCATGGAGCAGCTGCCGCCCATGCAGCGGCTGACGGCGCGCTCGGCGGTCACGGTCAGCCAGGTGGTCTGGTGGGCCAGCGGGGCCAGGGCGTCGATCAGGTCCTGGCGGTCGGCGCGCACCTCGATGCCCAGCGCGCCCTGGCCTGCGGCAGGCAGCATGCCGGCGGGCTCGAACCTGGCGCGGATGCGGTCGGCCAGGCCCAGGCGCATCAGGCCGGCAGCGGCCAGCACGATGGCGTCGTAGTGGCCTTCGTCCAGCTTGCGCAGGCGGGTGTTCACGTTGCCGCGCAGCGGCTCTATCCTCAGGTCGGGGCGCAGGGCCTGCAGCAGTGCCTGGCGGCGCAGGCTCGATGTGCCGACGACGGCGCCCTGCGGCAGCTCGGCCAGCGCGGCGTAGCGATTGGAGACAAAAGCGTCGCGCGGGTCTTCGCGTTCCATCACGCAGGCCAGCACAAAGCCTTCGGGCAGCTCCATGGGCACGTCCTTGAGCGAGTGCACGGCGATGTGGGCGCGTCCTTCTTCCAGCGCCACTTCCAGCTCCTTGACGAACAGGCCCTTGCCGCCCACCTTGGACAGCGTGCGGTCCAGGATCTGGTCGCCCTTGGTGGTCATGCCCAGCAATTCCACTTCATGCCCCCGGGCGCGCAGCAGTGCCTGGACATGCTCGGCCTGCCACAGTGCCAGCTGGCTCTCGCGCGTGGCGATCACGATGGAGTGGGGGATCAGTGGTTTGGTATTCATCAGGAGCCTCGAGGGGAGCGCGGGATGCTAGCATGCTGCGCCGCAGTAAACCCGGCACCAGGACCGAAGCCCAAGCAAACCGATACGCTGACCGATTCCAGGAGATTCGTTGATGGCCACCGCCCCCCGCAAGAGCAATGCGCGAGATGACAGGCGTGATGACAAGCCTGTCCGCAAGACGGACAAGGACCTGCCGCTGATCGAGGACATACGCCTGCTGGGGCGCATTCTGGGCGATGTGATCCGCGAGCAGGAAGGCGTGGCGGCCTTCGAGCTGATCGAGCAGGTGCGCCAGCTGTCGGTGACCTTCCGTCGCGATGCCGACGAGACCGCCGACCGCGCGCTCAAGCGCCTGCTCAAGGGCCTGACCACGGACCAGACGGTGAGCGTGATCCGCGCCTTCACCTATTTCAGCCATCTGGCCAACCTGGCCGAGGACCGCCACCACATCCGCCGCCGCGCCGTGCACGAGCGCGCGGGCAACACGCAGGAAGGCAGCATCGAAGTGGCGCTGGCGCGGCTGCGCTGGGCCGGCATCTCGGCCGGTACCGTGGCGCAGACGCTGGCCAGGAGCTATGTGGCGCCCGTGCTCACGGCCCACCCCACGGAAGTGCAGCGCCAGAGCATCCTGGTGGCCGAGCGCGACATCTCCCAACTGCTGGCCGCGCGCGAGGACATCGTGGCCCGCGCCCAGCTGTACAACAGCGCCAAGGACGCGCTCACCCCGCGCGAACTCGAACGCAACGAGGCCCAGCTGCGCGCCCGCGTCAGCCAGCTGTGGCAGACACGCCTGCTGCGCTACTCCAAGCTCACCGTGGCCGACGAGATCGAAAACGCGCTGTCCTACTACGAAGCCACCTTCTTGCGCGAGATTCCCAAGCTGTATGCGCAACTGGAGCAGGAGCTGGGCAACACCCTGCCCGTGCACAGCTTCCTGCGCATGGGCCACTGGATCGGCGGCGACCGCGACGGCAACCCCAATGTCACGGCCCAGAGCCTGGAGCTGGCGCTGTCGCGCCAGGCCGACGTGGCGCTGCGCCACTATCTGCGCGAGGTGCACTACCTGGGCGGCGAGCTGTCGCTGTCCCAGCGCCTGGCCGATGTCACGCCCGAGATGCAGGCGCTGGCAGAGCGCTCGCCCGACACCAACGAGCACCGCTCCGACGAACCCTACCGCCGCGCGCTCACCGGCATCTACGCGCGCCTGGCCGCCACGCTCAAGGTGCTGACCGGCGGCGAGGCCGCGCGCCATGCCGTGGCGCCGCAGAACGCCTATGCCTCGCCCGAGGAGTTCCTGGCCGACCTGCGCGTCATCGACGACTCGCTCAGCCGCAACCATGGCGAGGTGCTGGCGCCCCAGCGCCTGCGTCCGCTGATGCGCGCCGTGCAGGTTTTCGGCTTCCACCTGGCCACCGTGGATCTGCGCCAAAGTTCGGACAAGCATGAGGAGGTGGTGGCCGAGCTGCTGGCCACCGCGCGCCTGGAGCCCGACTATTCGGGCCTGCAGGAAGACGCCAAGTGCGCCCTGCTGGTGCGCCTGCTGGAAGAGGCGCGGCCGCTGCGCGTGGTGGGCGCCGACTATTCCGAGCATGCGCGCGGTGAACTGGCCATCTTCGAGGCCGCGCGCCGCCTGCGCGCGACCCTGGGCGCCGAGGCGATACGCCACTGCATCATCAGCCACACCGAGTCGGTCAGCGACCTGCTGGAAGTGCTGCTGCTGCAAAAGGAGGCGGGGCTGCTGCGCGGCACGCTGGACGACGGCGCCGTCTGCGACGTGATCGTCGTGCCGCTGTTCGAGACCATCGGCGACCTGCGCAGCGCCGCGCCCATCATGCGGCGCTACTTCCAGCTGCCCGGCGTGGCGGCCATGGTGCAGCGCAGCGGCGGCGAGCAGGACATCATGCTGGGCTACAGCGACAGCAACAAGGATGGCGGCATCTTCACCAGCAACTGGGAGCTGTACCGCGCCGAGATCTCGCTGGTCGAGCTGTTCGACGATCTGGCCGACAGCCATGGCATCAGCCTGCGCATGTTCCATGGCCGCGGCGGCACGGTGGGCCGTGGCGGCGGCCCCAGCTACCAGGCCATCCTGGCGCAGCCCCCGGGCACCGTGCGCGGCCAGATCCGGCTGACCGAGCAGGGCGAGGTCATCGCCTCCAAGTACGCCAACCCCGAGATTGGCCGGCGCAACCTGGAGACCCTGGTGGCCGCCACGCTGGAGGCCACGCTGCTGCAGCCGACCAAGCCGGCCACGCGCGCCTTCCTGGACGCGGCGGCGTTTCTGTCCGAGGCCAGCATGGGTGCCTACCGCGCCCTGGTGTACGAGACTCCCGGCTTCACCAGCTACTTCTTCAGCAGCACGCCCATCCGCGAGATTGCCGAGCTGAACATCGGATCGCGCCCGGCTTCGCGCAAGCCCTCGCAGAAGATCGAGGACCTGCGCGCGATTCCCTGGGGCTTCAGCTGGGGCCAGTGTCGGCTCACGCTGCCGGGCTGGTACGGCTTCGGCGCGGCGGTGCAGGCCTTCATCGGGCAGCCGGGCAAGGATGGCAAGGCCCAGCTGGCCCTGCTGCAGAAGATGTACCGCCAGTGGCCGTTCTTCCGCACCCTGCTGTCCAACATGGACATGGTGCTGGCCAAGAGCGACCTGAACCTGGCCTCGCGCTATGCCGACCTGGTGCCGGACGCACGCCTGCGCCGCCGCATCTTCAGCGCCATCGAGGCCGAGTGGCACAGCACCGTCGATGCGCTGGCGCGCATCACGGGCGACAAGCAGCGCCTGGCCCACAACGAGGCGCTGGCGCGCTCCATCCGCCACCGCTTTCCCTACATCGATCCGCTGCACCATCTGCAGGTGGAGCTGGTGCGCCGCTGGCGCGGCGGCCAGACCGATGAGCGCATCAAGACCGGCATCCACCTGTCGATCAATGGCATTGCGGCCGGCGTGCGCAATACCGGCTGATCGAGGGCGCGAGCGGGCCGGGAGGCCCCTCGCGCCGCCATGCGCAGGGCGCCGGCCGGCCGCCGTGTAGGATGTGCTTCGGACAGGGGCGCATGACTCCTGCCGGGAAGTGAAGGGTGGGAGCTTATGGGCAACAAGACGCCATGGCCGGGGTTCCCGGACATGCAACTGTTCCTGACGCAGCGCCTGGCCAGGCTGGCCGGTGCCAACTCCATGCGGGCCATACGCGAAGGCCTGCTCTGGCTGGTCCCATGCCTGCTGGTCTCGGCCCTGTTTCTCATACTGTCGGCGCTGGCGCAGATGTCCGGCCAGCCCGAGCCCGTGGTGCAGCTTCTTGCGGGCCTGCATGCGCAGATCGGCAGCATCCTGCCGCTGCTGGTGGCCGCCTCCATCGGCTACATGCTCTCCATACGCCACAGGCTGCCGCGCCTGCCGGTGACCTTTCTGTGCTTTGCCCATGTGCAGATGGCCATCTTCCTGCTGCGCGAGCATCCGCGCGCGGCCGCCACGCTGGTGCTGTTCATCGCCATAGCCTCGCCCCTGATCACCGTGCCGCTGATGGCCAGGCTCAGCGCCATGCGCTGGACGCGCATTGCGCGCACGGGCTTTGTGGGCGAGAACGTACGCGAGGTGATGAACCTGGTCGTGCCCGGCTCCATCGTCGCGCTGCTGCTGGTGGTGCTGCTGCTGGGCCTGCAGCAGGTGCTGCCCGATATCACCCAGGCCGAACTGCCGCTGGCCATCGCCACCCCCGAGAGCCCCTATCGCAGCGGGCTGACGCTGACGCTGCTCAATTCCGTGCTCTGGTTCTTTGGCGTGCAGGGCTACTACGCCATGCAACCCTTCTTCCAGGTGCTGGACCAGGCCGTGCTGGCCAACGCCGCCGCCGTGGCCAAGGGGCTGGTGGCGCCCTGGGCGCTCAACGGCGGCCTGATGGGGTCCTTCGTCTTCATCGGCGGCTCGGGGGCCACGCTGTCACTGGCGCTGGCCGTGCTGCTGTTTTGCAAGGGGCGCGGTCTGCGCATGCTGGCGCTGGCCGCGCTGCCCATCTCCCTGCTCAACGTCAACGAGATCCTGCTGTTCGGCCTGCCGGTCATCCTGAACCTGCGCCTGCTCGTGCCTTTTCTGGCGGTGCCCGCCATCAACCTGGTCGTGGCCGTCACGGTGGTGCAGGCCGGCTGGGTGGCTCCGGCCTCGATGGTGCTGCCCCTGACCGCGCCCGTGGTCTTCAATGCCTACGTGAGCACGGGCGGCGACATGGGCGCCGTGGTGCTGCAACTGGCGCTGACGGTGTTGGGGGCACTGGTCTATGCGCCTTATGTGCGCTCCATCGACCGGCTGGGCCAGGACGATGGCGCCATCGTGCTGCGCGCGCTGGACACCACGTTCTCCCGGCTGCCCGAGGAGGCGGGCCTGGTCACGCGCGATCCGCTGGTGCTGGCGCACGAGACCCAGGCCCGGCGCGAGACCATGCTGTCCCATATCCGCCGCATCAGCGAGTACGAATTCCACCTGGAATTCCAGCCCCAGGTCTCGCACCGCAGCGGCTTGTGCCTGGGCTGCGAGGCCCTGTTGCGCGCCCACGATTCGCAGGGCAGGCTGCAGCAGCCCGGCGGCTTTCTGCGCTGGCTGGGTGATGCCGGCCTGATGCGCGAGGTCGATCTGTGGGTGGCGGGCGCTGCCGTGCGCCAATGCCGGCTGTGGCGCCAGCACGGTTTTTCCCTGCCGATCAGCATCAATGTCACGGGCGCCACGCTGACATCGCCCGAGTACTGCTCGCGCCTGCTGATGCTGCTGGCGCAGGCCAGGGGCCAGGTGGGCGTGGAGATCACGGAGGAAGCGCTGGTGGGCGATGTGGAGGCGATCCGCAAGGCCATAGGCCAGATCCACGCGCTGGGCGCCAAGGTGGCCATAGACGACTTCGGCACCGGCTTCTCGTCCATGAGCTACCTGCACCAGTTCGACGTGGATGCCATCAAGATCGACCGCAGCTTCGTCGTGGCCAGCGGTCATGCCAAGGGCGCGCTGGTGCTGGACGGCCTGCTGCGCTTTTGCGAGGCGCTGCAGCTGAACGTGGTGGCCGAAGGCGTGGAGACCCAGGCGCAGCTGCAGGCCCTGGGCTTCGAGGGCGAGCTGCTGGTGCAGGGCTGGTACTTCAGCCGGGCCCTGCCGGGAGAGCAGTTGCCGCAGTTCGCCAGCGACTGCGCCGCCAGGGCAGGCGGCGAGACGGTCTGAATCCGTGCTGGTGCATCGCTGCGGCGATGCAGGGGCTCAATGCAGCATCAGGGAGCCGGCGCTCTTGCTCTTGCCGGCGCGTGCGGGCGGATTGCACAGGCCGCACTGGTAGTGGCGCTCGTTCTCGTAGGGCTCGGTCACGAACTGGCCCTTGCACACGGAGCACTGGGTGCGGGTCAGCATCTGCGCATCGACAAACTTCACCAGGCGCCATGCGCGTGTGAAGGACAGCAGCGCCTCCAGCTCGGCGGCCTGGATCTGCTCGGTATAGAGACGGTAGGCCTTGGTCAGTTGTTCAACGGCATCCAGCTCGGCGCCCTTGGACAGGTATTCGTAGATATTCAGGAACAGCGAACTGTGGATGTTCTCCTGCCAGGTCAGGAACCAGTCGGTCGAGAACGGCAGCTGGCCCTTGGAAGGCGACTTGCCGGCGATCTCCTTGTACAGGCGGATCAGGCGCTCGTAGGACAGCGTGGTCTCGGATTCGAGCACCTGCATGCGTGCACCCATCTCGATGAGCATGGCGGCACGCTCGATCTGCTTGGACTCGTTCAGGACACTTTTGACGGCGGTGGACATGGCGGGCTCCAGAGTTCTTCGGGCGGATCAGAGGACTTCGGAAACGCGGCTGGCCATCAGGATGTTGGCGTGCAGCGTATTGGTCGCACCGTTGCCGATCTTGTTGCTGCTGTGGTTGGTCAGCAAGCTCCAGACCATTTCGTCGTCCACGCGGAAGCTGGCGAGCAGGGTATTGCGCGAGGCCAGCTTCAGCACCTGGGCTGCCGACAGCGCGGCCAGCAGGTCGCAGGATTCTTCGTTCAGTCCCAGGCGGAACACCGCTTCCGCCTTGTCCTGGCGGATCAGGGTCTGGGCCAGCATCAGGTAAGTGAGGTTGGCTTCGCGGATTTCGGCAAGCAGCTGTTCATTGTTCATAGGACCATCCTTTGCATCTCGGCAGCCGCAACACCGGGGTAGAAACAAGATGTTCAACCTGTTGCGATCTGTTGGGATGGATTGTGGAGGAGGGTCCCTGGCCGTTGAAGTCGGGGCAGGTCTGCGCCGGATGTCTGGTTGTGAGACGGCGTTTGTAAGATTTACCTTACACCTGTAGCAAGGTTTGGATGACTCGATTTCGCCCGGCCTCTGCCGTCCGGGGGCCTGGGAGCAGGCCGCTGCAGTGGTGTTGTTGCATGTCGGCCTTTTGACACAGTGCTGTCATTGTGCAGCCTCCCAGGGGCGGGCATAAGCCGAATTAGCCGCGCTCCACCGGCCTCTTCGGGTCACTGCACCACTCGCTCCAGCTGCCCGCGAAAAGCCGTGCCGGCGGCAGTCCTGCAATGCGCATGGCCAGCAGGTTGGGCAGGGCGCTCACGCCGCTGCCGCACTGGTGGACCACGCTGGCCGGATCGCGGCCGGCCAGCAGCCGGTCGAACTCGGCGCGCAGCAGGGCGGCGGGCTTGAAGCGGCCGTCGGCCGCAATGTTTTCGGTGAAGGGCCTGTTCAGTGCGCCCGGGATATGGCCGGCCACGGGGTCCAGCGGCTCGACTTCGCCGCGATAGCGTGCCGGCGCGCGCGCATCGACCACGGTCTGGCCTGCGCTGCCCAGTGCATCTAGCACCTGCTGTGCCGTCGCCAGCTGCTGCAGCGGCTCGTGCAGCTCGAAGTTGGACTGAAAGCGCGCGCTTTCCTCGCCCGATGCCACAGGCTGGCCTGCGGCCTGCCAGGCCTGGAGACCTCCGTCGAGCACGGCCACATCGCCATGGCCGGCCCATTGCAGCATCCACCACAGGCGCCCGCAGTAGTTGGCGCCGTTGCGGTCATAGACCACGGCCTGCATGTCGTTGGAAAAACCGATCTCCGACAGCCACATGGCAAACAGCTCGCGGCTGGGCAGCGGGTGGCGGCCGCCCGAGGCGGCCTGCTCGCTGGCCGCCACGCTGCCATGTGCGCCGGGCACGCCGTGTTTTGCGCTGAGGTCATGGTCCAGGTCGGCGAAGACGGCGCCGGGAATATGCGCCTGCAGGTACTGCGCCTTGCCGGCCGTGGGTTGGGCCAGGTCGAAGCTGCAGTCAAAGACCATCAGCGGACGGCCGCCGGACTGCAGCGCGGCCAGTTCCTGGACGGAGATCAGGGTCTGGTAGGAGGAGGTGTTGGATGTCATGGATGCGGAACTCCGAAAGCCAGCGCAGGCGGCGGTGCGCCTGCGGCAGAAGGTCCGATCCATTATGCGACGGCCCCAGGCGGGCCGTCGCCGTCAGCCGCGTGAACGCAGGGCCGTGGCCAGTGCGCCGCTGGCCACGATCAGCACGATGCCGGCCCAGCCGATCAGCGGCACGCTTTCGCCGAACAGCGCCAGGCTCAGCAGGGCGGCAAAGACGATGCCCGAGTACTGCAGATTGGCCACCACCAGGGTATTGCGGCTGTTGCCGGCCGAAGCGTAGGCCGCCGTCATGCAGACCTGGGCCACGGCAGCCAGCACGCCCACGGGCAGCAGCCACAGCGCGCGCCAGCCCGGCCAGGCGGACACGCCCGTGAAGCACATGGCCAGGGCGCCGGCCACGGCCGAGCCCAGTGCGAAGTAGAAGACCACGCGCGCCTCGGGCTCGCCCATGCGCGACAGCGTGGCCACCTGCATATAGGCCATGGCGGCGAACACCCCGCCGATCAGGCCGCCCGCGCTGGCCACGAATTCCTGCGGCGCCGCGCTGGGGCGCAGCACCAGGATCACGCCCACGAAGCCCAGGGCCACGGTGGCGACCAGGCTCCAGGGAAACGGCGGCAGTGCGCGCAGCGCATGCGATTCGGGCTGGCGGCGCAGCTGGTGGCGCAGCAGCAGGCCCTGGCCGATCAGAAACACCGCCATCCAGATGCTGCTCATGGAGTTGAAGGTGGCGGCCGTGGCCAGCGGCAGGTGGCCGATGGAGTAGAACCAGGCGCCCATGGAAGTCACGCCCACGAAGCTGCGCCAGGCATGCTCGCGCGGGTAGCGCGTGGCCAGCGAAATGCCCTGGTGGCGCGCCAGCCACCACAGCGCCACCATGCTGACCAGCCCGCGGTAGAAGACGATCTCCGCCGCGTTGAAATCCTGGGAGGCGAACTTCACACACACACTCATGACCGCAAAGACGAATGCGGCCGCCACCATCCACAGGGCTTGCATATTAATGACCGGATAGAGCCGCACAAGGACCGCGGCGCTGGACGAGAAAGGGTTGGGTTTTGTTTTTGGCGCATGCCGCCTGGCTGTCTACGGCCCGGGGCCGCGGCAGGGACACGCGCAAGGCACTGTATTGCATAAGCCAAGACATTGGGTCTGCCTCGGGATGCATTGCAGTCGCCAGCCCTGCCCATTGGGCACACCAGGGCGCTTGCATGCAGAGGAGCTGTGCGGCGGGCCTGCCGCTCGATGAAGGCGGCCCGATGCAGGAGGCCCAATGCAGGAGGCCCAATGCCGGAGGCCCAATGCAGACGGCCCGCACGAATGCGGGCCGTCGGAAGAGCCGGAGCCGATCAGCGTGCGGGGACTGCGTCGCCCATCACGCCGCGATACCACTCATGGAAGTGCTGCATGCCGTCTTCCATGGGGCTCTGGTAGGGGCCGACCTCGTTGTCGCCGCGCTCGTACAGCGCCCTGCGGCCGGCGTCCATGCGCTCGCCGATCTCGTCGTCCTCGATGCAGGTCTCCATGTAGGCGGCCTTTTGCGCCTGCACGAATTCGGGCTCGAAGGCGGCGATCTCTTCGGGGTAGTAGAACTCGACCACGTTCAGTGTCCGGTCCACGGCCAGCGGGTGCAGGGTCGAGACCGTGAGCACGTGCGGATACCACTCCACCATGATGTGCGGGTAGTAGGTCAGCCAGATCGCTCCGCGTTCGGGCAGCTCGCCGTTGCGGTAGGCCAGCAGCACGTCGTGCCACTTCCTGTAGGTGTCCGAGCCGGGCCGGGCAAAGCCGGGCGCCACGCCCACGGTCTGCACCGAGTACTCCCTGGAAAACTCCCACTGCAGGTCATCGCAGGTCACGAAGTTGCCCAGGCCCGGATGGAACGGGCCCACGTGGTAGTCCTCGAGGTAGACCTCGATGAAGGTCTTCCAGTTGTAGTTGCACTCGTGCATCTCGACATGGTCGAGCACGAAGCCCTCGAAGCTCAGCTGCTCGCGCAGCTTCATGCCGGCGAGGTCGGCCTCGATGTCGCGGCCGTTGTCCTCGAACAGCAGGCCGTTCCACTCGCGCAGCCGGTAGTTGTTCAGGTTCAGGCAGGGATCGTGGCTGAAGTGCGGTGCGCCCAGCAGCTCGCCGCTGGTGCTGTAGGTCCAGCGGTGCAGCGGGCAGACGATGTTGCCCCCCGCATGGCCCTTGCCTTCGGTCATCAGGTTGCCCCTGCCCTTGAGCATCACGGCCTGGCGGTGGCGACAGACGTTGGAGATCAGCTCCACCTGCCCCCTGGCGTTGCGCACCAGCGCACGGCCTTCCTTTTCCTGGGGCAGGGCGTAGTAGTCGCCTATCTCGGGAACGGCCAGTTGATGGCCCACGTAGCGCGGGCCGCGTTGAAAGATGGTCTCCAACTCACGCTGGAACAGCGCAGGGTCGAAGTAGCTGGAAACTGGTAGTTGGCTTGCGGCCTGCTGCAGTTGAAGACTTAAATCAGACATGGGTGACCTGACCTAAAGACTCCCCACAGGGAGGGTGCGCGTGCGCACGGGATTGGAAAAAGCAAAACCGGCCGTTCCTGAACATGGAGACAGGCTTCACGACTTGAAAACAAGCGGCGCTCGAGGCGTCCTGTCTTGTCGGTGAGCCCGACCGCATGCCTAGGCAAGGGGCCGGTTTGGCGGGGAATGGGATTATAGCCCGTGGGGTTATTTCCGGATGCCCGGTACGTGTATTGCAAGCGGCCGATGGCGCCTGTCAAGGGCTGTCCGGTTATTGGCGGCGCGGTCGCGGAGGGACGCCTAGAATCGTCGGTTCCCCACAACGCACTGCCAACGCCACATGCCCAAGGCTGCCCCCAAGGCTCCCGCCGAGCCCACCAGTTACGAATCCGCGCTGCAGGAGCTGGAGCAGCTCATCGCGCAGATCGAGTCGGGCCAGCTGCCTCTGGAGCAGATGCTGGCCGGCTACCAGCGCGCGGCGCAGCTGCTCGGCTACTGCCGTGGCCAGCTCGACGCGGTGCAGGAGCAGGTCAAGGTGCTTGACGAGGGGACCCTGGCCCCTTGGAGCCAGGATTGAAGATTGCCATGAGTGCCCTGATGACTTCCGCTTCCGATGTTTCCCAGGCGCCGGGCCTTGGCGCGCTGGATTTTCCCTGCTGGATGAACGACCGCCTGGCGCGCACCGAAAGCGCGCTGTCCCAATGGGTGGGCGTGGATGCGCCGGCCGGCCTGGGCGAAGCCATGCGATACGCCGTGCTCGATGGCGGCAAGCGCCTGCGCCCGCTGCTGGTCTGGGCTGCGGCCGAGGCCGTGGCCGGCCTGCCGTCGGCCGCCGTGCGTGCCGGCTGCGCCGTGGAACTGATCCATGCCTATTCGCTGGTGCACGACGACATGCCCTGCATGGACAACGACGTGCTGCGCCGTGGCAAGCCCACGGTCCATGTGCAGTTCGGCGAGGCCTCGGCCCTGCTGGCCGGCGACGCGCTGCAGGCACTGGCCTTCGAGCTGCTCGTGCCCGCGCCCGACGAGGCTGACGGCATGCCCGATGCGCTGCAGGCACGGCTGTGCCGGCTGCTGGGCCGTGCCGCAGGCGCGCAGGGCATGGCCGGTGGCCAGGCCATCGACCTGGCCAGCGTGGGCCTGCAACTGAGCGAGGCCCAACTGCGCGAGATGCACCGCCTCAAGACCGGCGCCCTGCTGCATGCCAGCGTGCTCATGGGCGCAGCCTGCAAGGAGGGCGTGGATGCCCAGGCCTGGCAGGCGCTGTCCGACTACGGGCAGGCGCTGGGCGTGGCCTTCCAGGTGGTGGATGACATCCTCGACGTGGTGGCCGACTCGGCCACCCTGGGCAAGACGGCCGGCAAGGACGCGGCCAACGACAAGCCGACCTACGTCTCGCTGCTGGGCCTGGACCAGGCCCGCGCCCATGCCGACGAGCTGTGCACCCTGGCGCACGCGGCGCTGGCGCGCAGCGGCCTGCCGGACACGCGGGCCCTGGCGGCACTGGCCGACATGGTCGTGAGCCGCACTCACTGACAATGAAGCACCCCCTGAGTCGCTTCGCGCCTTCCCCCTCTCTACCCGCTTCGCGGGGGAGGGGGACGACACCCTCGCTGCGGGGCGGCCCTTGCTCGGTGTCCCTTGGTGGGGGCGCGCCACTTGCAAGGGTGGCGTTCGATGCCACAGGCAACTGATACGAAAATATGGGCGATGGTCTTGCGGCCATCAAGATATCTAGCATGACCACGAACACCTACTCCCTGCTGCAGACCATCGACGATCCCGCGGATCTGAGGCGTCTGTCGCGTGCCGAACTCAAGACCCTGGCCCAGCAGCTGCGTGCCTATGTGCTCGACAGCGTCTCCAAGACCGGCGGGCATCTGAGTTCCAACCTGGGCACGGTGGAGCTGACGGTGGCGCTGCATGCGGTGTTCGACACGCCCTACGACCGCGTGGTCTGGGACGTGGGCCACCAGACCTATCCGCACAAGATCCTCACGGGCCGGCGCGAGCGCATGGCGTCGCTGCGCCAGTTCGGCGGCCTGTCGGGCTTTCCGCAGCGCGCCGAGAGCGAGTACGACACCTTCGGCACGGCCCACTCCTCCACCAGCATCTCGGCCGCCCTGGGCATGGCCCTGGCCGCCAAGCAAAAGGGCGAGGACCGCCGCGCCATCGCCGTCATCGGCGACGGCGCCATGACGGCCGGCATGGCCTTCGAGGCGCTGAACAACGCCGGCGTGACCGATGCCAACCTGCTGGTCATCCTCAACGACAACGACATGAGCATCAGCCCGCCCGTGGGCGCGCTCAACCGCTACCTGGCCCAGCTCATGAGCGGGCAGTTCTATGCCAAGGCGCGCGACATGGGCAAGAGCGTGCTCAAGCAGGTGCCTCCGCTGCTGGAGCTGGCCAAGCGGCTGGAGCAGCAGGCCAAGGGCATGGTCGTGCCGGCCACGCTGTTCGAGAACTTCGGCTTCAACTACATCGGCCCCATCGACGGGCATGACCTCGATTCGCTGATCCCCACGCTGGAGAACATCAAGAGCCTCAAGGGCCCGCAGTTCCTGCACGTGGTCACGAAGAAGGGCCAGGGCTACAAGCTGGCCGAGGCCGACCCCGTGGCCTACCACGGCCCCGGCAAGTTCGACCCCAGCGTGGGCCTGGTCAAGCCGGCCACGCCCCCGAAGCAGACCTTCACCCAGGTCTTCGGCCAGTGGCTGTGCGACATGGCGGACAAGGACCAGCGCCTGGTGGGCATCACGCCGGCCATGCGCGAGGGCTCGGGCATGGTGGAATTCCACAAGCGCTTTCCGGGCCGCTACTACGACGTGGGCATTGCCGAGCAGCATGCCGTCACCTTCGCGGCCGGCATGGCCTGCGAGGGGCTCAAGCCCGTGGTCGCCATCTACTCGACCTTCCTGCAGCGCGCCTACGACCAGCTGATCCATGACGTGGCGCTGCAAAAACTGCCCGTGGTCTTTGCGCTGGACCGTGCGGGCCTGGTCGGCGCCGACGGCGCCACGCATGCCGGTGCCTACGACATCGCCTTCGTGCGCTGCGTCCCGCACATGAGCATGGCCTGCCCGGCCGACGAGCGCGAATGCCGCCAACTGCTCACCACGGCCTACGAGCAGGACCATCCGGTGGCCGTGCGCTACCCGCGTGGGGCGGGCGTGGGCGTGGCCCCGCTGGAGAGCCTGCAGGGCCTGCCCTTCGGCAAGGGCGAGGTGCGCCGCGAATCGGCGGCGAAGAAGGTCGCCATCCTGGCCTTCGGCACCTTGCTGTATCCCGCGCTGACCGCAGCCGAGGCGCTGGACGCCACCGTGGTCAACATGCGCTGGGCCAAGCCGCTGGACGAGGAACTGCTGCGCCAGGTGGCCTCCACGCACGAGCTCATCGTCACCGTGGAAGAGGGCTGCATCATGGGTGGCGCAGGCAGCGCCGTGGCCGAGTCGCTGCAGGCTGCCGGCATCACGCGACAGCTGCTGCAGCTGGGCCTGCCCGACGAGTTCATCGAGCACGGCGATCCCGCCAGGCTGCTGGCCCTGCAGGGGCTGGACGCGGCCGGCATCGAGGCGTCGGTGCGCGCCCACCTGGCGCCCGAGCGCGCCGTGGCCTGAAGATGGGACGGGCCTGTGCCCCGCGATGGGGCGCATCGCGCATGCCGAGCAGGACTACGCGGGGGAAAACCCCGTCCGCGCTTGCTTTGCGGCGTTTTTAGAATCGATACCACCTGATACAGTGTGAATGCACGTGCGAACGTGCGTTTTTTTTGCCGCCGGGCCCCCAAGGCAGAAGCGGCCCCTCGGAGGGGCAGCGGACCTTGCGCAGCAAGGGGTGGTGGTGGCTTTTTCTGACTGACAACACATCGCGGAGAGACATTCATGGACCGTCGTTCGATCATCAAACATGCGGGAATCGCCGGCGTGCTGGCTGTGGGAGCCGCACCCGCAGTCCACGCCCAGGAGGCGGTCCGCTGGCGTCTGGCCGCGAGCTTTCCCAAGTCGCTGGACACCATCTTCGGCTCGGCCGAAATGTTCTCCAAGACGCTCAAGGCGATGTCGGGCGGCAAGTTCGAAGTCTCGGTGCATGCGGCCGGTGAGCTGATGCCCGCCTTCGGCGTGGTCGACGGCATCCAGAACGGCACCATCGAGATGGCGCTGACGGCGCCCTACTACTTCACCGGCAAGGACTACATCTTCGCCTTCGGCTGCGCCGTGCCCTTCGGCCTGACGGCGCGCCAGATGGATGCATGGATGGAGCACGGCGGCGGCCGCAAGCTCATGGACGAGTTCTATGCCCAGTACAACATCAAGAGCCAGAGCGCAGGCAACACGGGCACCCAGATGGGCGGCTGGTTCCGCAAGGAGATCAAGTCGGTGGCCGATCTCAAGGGCCTGAAGATGCGCCTGGGCGGCGGCCTGTTCGGCGACGCCATGCTCAAGCTCGGCGTGGTCGCGCAGAACATGCCCGTGGGCGAGGTCTACCAGGCGCTTGAAAAGGGCACGCTGGATGCCGTGGAATTCGTGGGTCCGTACGACGACCAGAAGCTGGGCTTCAACAAGGTCGCTCCCTACTACTACTACCCCGGCTGGTGGGAAGGCGGCGCCGAGCTGGAGTTCTTCATCAACACCAAGGCGTATGCGGCCCTGTCGCCCGAGTACAAGGCCATGGTCGATGCGGCCTGCAACGTGGCAGCGCGCGACATGACGGCCAAGTACGACGCCAACAACCCCGTGGCGCTCAAGAAGCTGGTGGCCGACAAGACCCAGCTCAAGGCCTTCCCCAAGGACTTCATGGATGCCGGCTACAAGGCCGTCATGGAGATCATGGCCGAGCATGACGCCAAGTCGCCCATGTTCAAGAAGATCAACCAGAGCCTGCGCACCTTCCAGCGCGACCAGCTGCTGTGGGAGCGCTTCTCGGAGTTCCGCTACAACAGCTACATGACCACGGCCAAGCTGTAAGCAGGTCTGCAGCCAGCAGCACGCACAAGGACGGTCCATGCCTTCCACGCCTGCAGGCCAAGCCCGCGTCCCCTCTGCGAAATGCAGCGGGGACGGCGGGCTTTTTTGTTCCGATGATGTATGTGGGCCGAGCTGCCAAGAGCAGTCCGGCCTTTTTTGAATGCTCTCAAGCAGAGCGAATCAGGAGGAGACAGAGATGGACAGAAGAAAAGCACTCAAGCACGCCGGTCTGGCCGGCGTATTGACTGCCGCAGCGGCGCCAGCCGTTCATGCGCAGGCGGCGGTGCGCTGGCGCCTGGCGTCCAGCTTTCCGCGTTCGCTGGACACCATCTACGGCTCTGCCGAGGTGTTTTCCAAGGCGATCAAGGAAATGTCGGGCGGCAAGTTCGAGGTGTCGGTGCATGCGGCCGGCGAGCTGATGCCCGCCTTCGGCGTGGTCGATGGCGTGCAAAACGGCACGGTGGAGATCGCGCACACGGCGCCCTACTACTTCTTCGGCAAGAACGAGGCCTTTGCCATCGGCGGCGCCATTCCGTTCGGCATGAACTCGCGCCAGCTCACGGCCTGGAACGTGGACGGCAACGGCGGCAAGCTGATGCGCGAGTTCTATGCCGAATACGGCATCGTCAACTTCCTGGGCGGCAACACCGGCGCCCAGATGGGGGGCTGGTTCCGCAAGGAGGTCAAGACGACCGAGGACATCAAGGGCCTGAAGTTCCGCATCGGCGGCTTCGCGGGCCGGATCATCGAGCGCATGGGCGGCGTGCCCCAGAACATCCCGGGTGGCGAAATCTACCAGGCGCTGGAAAAGGGCACCATCGATGCGGCCGAATGGATCGGCCCCTATGACGACCTCAAGCTGGGCTTCAACAAGGTCGCGCCGTTCTACTACTACCCCGGCTGGTGGGAAGGCAGCCTGAACCTCGAGTTCTACGTGAACCAGAAGGCGCTGGCCGCGCTGACGCCCGAGCAGCGCGCCATGGTGCAGGCCGCCTCGCACGAGGCCCATGTGGTCACCCAGGCCCGCTACGACGCGCGCAATCCAGGCGCGCTCAAGCAACTGGTGGCCAGCAAGGCCAAGGTGCTGGCCTTCCCGCAGACCGTGCTCGATGCCTCCTACAAGACCACCATGGCGGTCTATGCGGAGCTGGCCGAGAAAAACCCTGCATGGAAGAAGATCTACAGCGACTACCGCAACTTCCAGCGCGACGAGGTGCTGTGGTTCCGCTTCGCCGAGGCGCGCTACGACGCCTTCATGTCGGCGCAGAAGCTGTGAAGTCGCGGCGCCCTCGGGCGTCATGCGCGAAAGCCGGGCACTGCCCGGCTTTTTTCATGCGCGCAGGGGACCGGCGCACGCCGGGGTCCGAACGAAAAAAGGCCCCGCGGTTGCGGGGCCTTTGCTGTCCTTGAGGGAGCCTGCGATCAGCTGCCGGACTTGCTCTCGCCCGGCGTGGCCGGCTGCTCGCGCTGCAGCTGGTCCTGCAGCGCCTTGAGCGCATCGTCCTCACCGCCCGCCGGGGCCGAGGGCTCGCCAGGGGTGCCCTCGGGTGCGGGGGGCTGGTTCGCGCCGTCGCCGTTGAACATGGGGTCGTTGAAGTCGATGGCCTCGGGCATGGATGCCTCCATCTCCTGGCGCACCTTGTCCAGGTCGTACTCCACCTTCTTGTCCAGCCCGCTGGAGACGATGCCGGGGAAGATGATGATCAGGGCCACCATGACCAGCTGGATCAGCAGGAAGGGGATGGCGCCCGCATAGATCTGCATGGTTGTCACGGGCTCGGTCATCTTCTTGGTGACCTTGTCCACGTAGGCCTTGGCCGGGGCCACGCTGCGCAGGAAGAACAGCGCGAAGCCGAAGGGCGGGTGCATGAACGAGGTCTGCATGTTCACGGCCAGCAGCACGCCGAACCAGACCAGGTCGATGCCCAGCTTGTCGGCCACGGGGGCCAGCAGCGGCACGACGATGAAGGACAGCTCGAAGAAGTCCAGGAAGAAGGCCAGCACGAAGATCATGATGTTGACCACGATCAGGAAGCCGATCTCGCCGCCGGGCAGGGACACCAGCAGCTCCTCCACCCACTTGGGGCCGTCCACGCCCTGGAAGGTCAGGCCGAACATGGTCGCGCCGATCAGGATGAACATCACGAAGCACGACAGCTTGGTGGTGGACATCAGCGCCTGCTTGAGCAGGTCCATGCTCAGGCGGCCGCGCACGAAGGCCATGACGGCCGCGCCCAGTGCGCCCATGGCGCCGCCTTCGGTGGGGGTTGCCACGCCCAGGAAGATGGTGCCCAGCACCAGGAAGATCAGCAGCAGCGGCGGGATCAGCACGAAGGTCACGCGCTCGGCCATGCGGCTGAGCAGGTGCAGGCCCGTGAGCTTGTTGAACATGGCGGCGATGAAGGCCAGCGCCACGCCGAAGCACATGGACACCACGATGGTCTCGTCCAGAGCGACCTTCTCCACCACATCGCCGGACCACCAGGTGTGCAGCTGGGGCATGTACTGGGCGACCACCATCGAGGCCGCCACGCACAGCACGGTCAGCACCAGGGTGGAGGGCAGGCCGGAGTTGCCATTGGGCTCGCGCAGCGTGCGCGCCTCGGGCGGCAGGGCGGGCACCATGGCGGGCTTGAAGATGGCCAGCACGACGATGAACAGCGCATAGAAGCCCGTCAGCATCAGGCCAGGCAGGAAGGCGCCCTTGTACATGTCGCCCACGCTGCGGCCCAGCTGGTCGGCCAGCACGATCAGCACCAGGGATGGCGGAATGATCTGCGCCAGCGTGCCCGAGGCCGCGATCACGCCCGAGGCCACCCGGCGGTCATAGCCGTAGCGCATCATGATGGGCAGGGAGATCAGGCCCATGGAGATCACCGATGCCGCGACCACGCCCGTGGTCGCCGCCAGCAGCGCGCCCACGAAGATCACCGCAAAGGCCACGCCGCCGCGCACGGGGCCGAAGAGCTGGCCCACGGTCTCCAGCAGGTCCTCGGCCATGCCGCTTCGCTCCAGTATCAACCCCATGAGGGTGAAGAACGGTATGGCCAGCATCGTCTCGTTCTGCATGATGCCGAAGATGCGCAGCGGAAGGGCCTGCAGCAGGGCTTCGGGCAGCACGCCCAGTTCGATGCCGACAAAGGCGAAGAACAGTCCGCAGGCGCCCAGGCTGAATGCCACGGGAAATCCCACGAGCAGGAAAAGTATCAGCCCCGCGAACATGATCGGGGCCAGGTTGTGGATCACGAATTCCATGATGTCTGTTTCCCCGATCAGGCGCCTTGCCCGCTTTTGTCCTTGGCTCCTGCCAGCCCGCGCAGGGCTTCGGCCAGGTCTTGCTCTGCGGTCTTCTCGCCCTTCTTGGCCGTGGGATCGTCGATCAGGCCCTTCAGGAAGGCGATGCGCTTGATCAGCTCCGACATGCCCTGCAGCAGCAGCAGCCCGAAGCCCAGGGGAATCATCAGGTAGACGGGCCAGCGCACCAGGCCGCCTGCATTGCCCGACATCTCGCCGGTCTGCATGGCCTGGATCACGAACGGCGTGCCGAACCACAGGATGGCCAGCGCCATGGGGGTCAGGAAAAAGACGAAGCCGAAGATGTCGATCCAGATCTGCGTGCGCTTGGACAGGCGGCTGGCGATCACATCCACCTTCACGTGCTCGCCCTGCAGCAGCGTATATCCGGCGGCCAGCAGGAAGGAGGCGGCGAACAGGTACCACTGCACTTCGAGGTAGGCGTTCGAGCTGGTGTGCAACACCTTGCGCACGATGGCATTGATGCCGCTGATGACCGTCGAGGCCAGGATCAGCCAGATAAGGCATCGCCCGACCAGGCTGTTGAGCCAGTCGACCCCTCTTGAGAATTTGAGCAAAGCCTGCATGGTGTCTCCAAAAAGTAGGCTGTATTGGGTCCGTCGCCGTACGCCGGCCTGTAGGCCGGCGCGCAGCGCTCTTGTCGGCGCATGGACCAAAGCCGTCGATTCTACGGAGACCCGAACGCCGCAGGCGGCCTGCTCCCCCTAAAAGAAATCCGTGTGAACCCGAGGAAACGTCCCGTTCAGGTTGTCGCGCGGGGCCTGCGGGCGCCCAGTTTTCGGTACATCGTGGCCCGGCTGATGCCCAGCGCGCGGGCGGCCCGGGTCACATTGCCCTGGGCATCCTGCAGGGCCTGCTCGATCAGCACGCCCTCGCTGGCGCGCAGCGGGCTGGCCTGGGCGGCGGCAGCGAGTGCCGCCGTGCCCAGCGCAGGCAGCAGCTGGCGCAGCTGGGGCCCGGGCTGCACCAGTGCCTGCAGCCGCAGGCCCGACCACAGCGGCAGGCGCAGCGGTTCGTTGGGGCGCTGGCGCGCATGCTCCACCAGCGCCGTCCAGGGCATGGCCAGCAGTTCGCTGCAGTGCAGCGGCTGGCCCGGCTGCGCCAGCGGCTGGGGCACCAGCTGGCGCGCCAGGGTATTGCTGCCCGCCACATGCCCTTCGGCGTCCACGGCCAGCAGGCCTTCGCCCTCCTGTCCCAGAGGCCCGCCGGGCCAGTTCAGGTGCAGCAGCAGCGCGTGGGGCAGGGCGCGCAGCAGCCGGTCCTCGATGGCGCGGGCGCAGCGCAGCGCCAGGTGCATCAGCTCGGGCCGCTCGGGCACGTCCACGCCCGTGATGTCCAGCATGCCCAGGCAGCGGCCGTCCGGGGCGTACAGCGGTGCGCCCGCGCAGCTGTAGTGGCGGTTGGCCTCGAAGAAATGCTCGGCCCGGTGCAGCCAGACTGGGCCGTGCTCGGCCAGGGCCGCACCGATGGCGGTGGTGCCCACGCCCTGCTCGGACAGGTCCACGCCCACACGGGCGATGGCCTGCACGCGGATGTCGCTGCGGTCCAGCGGCCCCTGCACGTCCAGCACGGTGCCGTGCGCATCGGTCAGCAGGCTGAAGTAGCGCATGGCGCCCACGGCGCCCACCAGCTGGGTCATCACGGGGTGCGCCGCCTGCAGCAGCGCCTCGTGGCCGTCACGTGCCTGGCGCAGCGCATGCGGCCCCAGCGCTTCGTAGACCACGCGCTCGCCCGGGCGGCGGCCTGCCGCCAGGCAGCGCTGCCAGGAGCGCCACAGCCAGGGCGCGATGCCGGCAGGGGTGGCGGGCAGAGTGGCAGGCGGCATGCCGGCCAGCGCCTGCTCGCCGAAGGCCAGGCTGCGGGCCCGGGCGATCTGCGCGTGGCGCGGATCGGCGGGGCAGGGCTGCGCGGCGTCGGGGCTCAGGGCGAACATGGGGCGGGGACTCCTGTGGCTGGCTGGCAAGGGATTGCGAACGGGCTGGCAGGCGGGCACGGTCGAAGCCGGGGGCGCAGGCGCAAGCGGTGCGGGCTGCGGCTGCGGTGACGACTGTGTCATTTTGAGAATATCCGCGCCGCCCGGCCCGGGCTTGCGGGTCAACCCTAGAACGGGCGCCTGCGGGCAGGGCGACCATGGCAGGCGAGGTTTCCGGCGTTCCCCCACGTTCCAGATCACCGCCGAACACAGGCAGGAGACAGCACGATGAATGTCCAGCTCACCGTCAACGGGCGCGCGCAGCGCATCGACGTTCCACCCAACACCTTGCTCGTGCATGCGCTGCGCGAGCACCTGCGCCTGACCGGCACGCATGTGGGCTGCGACACCAGCCAGTGCGGGGCCTGCACCGTCATCGTCGACGGCCACGCCGTCAAGTCCTGCGCCATGCTGGCCGTGCAGGCCGAGGGCTGCGAGGTGCGCACCATCGAAGGGCTGGCGGATATCGACGGCGGCCTGCATCCCATGCAGGCGGCCTTCAAGGAGTGCCACGGCCTGCAATGCGGCTTTTGCACGCCGGGCATGGTCATGAGCGCCGTGGACCTGTGCCAGCGCCAGCCGTGCGCGGGCGATCGCGAGATCCGCGAGGCGCTGGAGGGCAACCTGTGCCGCTGCACGGGCTACCAGAACATCGTGGCCGCCGTGAAAAAGGGCAGCCAGGCCATGGCAGGGCCTGCGGCCTGAGCGCCGCAGGTCACCACAAGGAGACAGCCATGGGTGCATCCGACTTTTCCAAGCTCCCCCACATCGGCGAGCCCGTCAAGCGCAAGGAGGACTACCGCTTCCTCACGGGCGCGGGCCAGTACACCGACGACATCGCGCTGGCCGCCCAGGCCCATGCGGTGTTCGTGCGCTCGCCGCACGCGCATGCGCGCGTGCGCTCCGTTTCCACCGATGCGGCCAGGGCCGCGCCCGGCGTCATCGGCGTGCTCACGGGCGCCGACGTGGCGGCCGACAAGATCAACGGCCTGCCCTGCGGCTGGCTGATCACCAGCACCAACGGCGAGCCCATGAAGGAGCCGCCGCATCCCATCCTGGCGCTGGACACCGTGCGCTACGTGGGCGACCAGGTCGCCATGGTCGTGGCCGAGACGCTGGAGCAGGCGCGCGACGCGGCCGAGCTGGTGGAGGTGGACTACGACCCGCTGCCCGCCGTGGTGCTGGTGGCCGACGCGGCGGCCGGCAGCGTGCCCGGCGCGGTGGTGCACGACATCGCCCCCGACAACCACTGCTACAAATGGGCCATCGGCGACAAGGCCGCCGTGGATGCCGTGTTCGCCGGTGCCGCCCACATCGCCCAGCTGGACCTGGTCAACAACCGCCTGGTTCCCAACGCCATGGAGCCGCGCGCGGCCATCGGCAGCTACAGCCGCGCCAATGACGAGTACACGCTGTACGTGGCCAACCAGAACCCGCACGTCGAGCGGCTGCTGATGACGGCCTTCGTCATGGGCCTGCCCGAGCACAAGGTGCGCGTGATCGCGCCCGACGTGGGCGGCGGCTTCGGCTCCAAGATCTTCCTGTATGCCGAGGATGTCTGCCTGACCTGGGGCGCGCGAAAGCTCAACCGCAACATCAAGTGGACGGCCGACCGCAGCGAATCCTTCCTCACCGACGCCCATGGCCGCGACCACGTCAGCCATGCCGAGATGGCCATGGACGCCAGCGGCAAGTTCCTGGCCATGCGCGTGCACACGGATGCCAACCTGGGCGCCTACCTGAGCACCTTCGCCAGCGCCGTGCCCACCATCCTCTATGCCACCCTGCTGGCGGGCCAGTACGCCACGCCCCAGGTCTATGTGGAGGTCGATGCCTGGTTCACCCACACCGCGCCCGTCGATGCCTACCGGGGCGCGGGCCGGCCCGAGGCCACCTACCTGCTGGAGCGCCTGGTCAGCCGCTGCGCCTGGCAGCTGAACCTGTCCCAGGCCGAGATACGGCGGCGCAACTTCGTCACCAGCTTCCCCTACCAGACGCCCGTGGCCCTGCAGTACGACGTGGGCGACTACGGCGCCTGCATGGACAAGGCCGAGGCCCTGGCCGACGTGGCCGGCTTTGCCGCGCGCCGTGCCGACAGCGAGGCGCGGGGCCTCAGGCGCGGCCTGGGCTACAGCAGCTACATCGAGGCCTGCGGCCTGGCGCCCAGCAACATCGCGGGCGCCCTGGGCGCGCGGGCCGGCCTGTTCGAATGCGGCGAGGTGCGCGTGCACCCCACGGGCAGCGTCACCGTGTTCACGGGCTCGCACAGCCATGGCCAGGGGCACGAGACCACCTTCGCCCAGGTGGTGGCCGCGCGCCTGGGGATACCCGTGGAGAACGTGGACATCGTCCACGGCGACACGGGCCGTGTGCCGTTCGGCATGGGCACTTACGGATCACGCTCCATCAGCGTGGGCGGCGCGGCCATCATGAAGGCGCTGGACAAGATCGAGGCCAAGGCCAAGAAGATCGCGGCCCACCTGATGGAGGCCAGCGACGCCGACATCGACTTCGCAGGCGGCGAGTTCACGGTGCGTGGCACCGACAAGAAAGTCCCCTTCGCCCAGATCGCGCTCACCGCCTATGTGCCGCACAACTACCCGCTGGACAAGCTGGAGCCCGGCCTCAACGAAACCGCCTTCTACGACCCCACCAACTTCACCTTCCCCGCAGGCACGTACATCTGCGAGGTCGAGGTGGACCCGGCCACGGGCGTGGTGCGCGTGGACCGCTTCAGCGCCGTTGACGACTTCGGCACCATCATCAATCCCATGATCGTCGAGGGCCAGGTGCACGGCGGCGTGGCCCAGGGCATAGGCCAGGCGCTGCTGGAAAACTGCGTCTACGACCGCGAGACCGGCCAGCTGCTCACCGGCAGCTTCATGGACTACGCCATGCCGCGCGCCGACGATTTCCCCGAATTCAAGCTCGGCACCGTCTGCACGCCCTGCACGCACAACCCGCTGGGCACCAAGGGCTGCGGCGAGGCGGGGGCCATAGGCTCGCCGCCCGCCGTCATCAATGCCGTGCTTGACGCACTGCATCCCCTGGGTGTCAGGGACCTGGACATGCCGGCCAGCCCGCACCGTGTCTGGTCGGCCATCGACGCCGCAGCCACCTCCTGAGGAGAGCGCCATGTACGCATTCACCTATGAAGCCCCTGGCACCACGGCCGACGCCGCTGCCCTGGCCGCCCAGGGCGGCCAGTACCTGGCCGGCGGGCAAAGCCTGCTGCCATCGATGCGCCTGCGCCTGGCGCGGCCCGAACAGATCGTGGACCTGAACCGCGTCCAGGGCCTGGCCGGCATCGCCGTCAACGGCCAGACCGTGGAAATCCGCGCCATGACACGCCACGCCGACGTGGCCGCCAACCCGCAGGTCCAGGCCGCCATCCCGGCCCTGGCCGAGCTGGCCGGCGGCATCGGCGACCGCCAGGTGCGTGCGCGCGGCACCATCGGCGGCTCGCTGGCCAACAACGACCCCGCTGCCTGCTACCCCAGCGCCGTGCTGGGCCTGGGTGCCACCGTCGTCACCGACCGGCGCGAGATCGCGGCCGACGACTTCTTCCAGGGCATGTACACCACGGCGCTGGGCAGCGGCGAGCTGATCACGGCCGTGCGCTTTCCGGTCCCGAGGAAGGCCGCCTACCTCAAGTTCAAGCAGCCCGCCTCGCGCTTCGCCCTGGTGGGCGTCTTCGTCGCCCAGACCGACAGCGGCGTGCGCGTGGCCATCACGGGCGCCGGGCTCAGCGTGTTCCGCCATGCGGGGCTGGAGGCCGCGCTCAACCAGAGCTTCACGCCCGACGCGGCCGCCCAGGTGCTGATCGACCATGCCGACCTCAACAGCGACCTGCATGCCAGCGCGCGCTACCGGGCGCAGTTGATCAGCGTGCAGACGCAGCGTGCGGTATCGCAGATGCTGGGGTGACTATGGTGACCCCCTGAGTCGCTTCGCGCCTTCCCCCTTGAAGGGGGACGACACCCTCGGTGCGGGGCGGCCCTTCCTCGGTGTCCCTGAGTTGGATTGCGCCAGTTTTGCGCAGCGCAGACGAAGCGCAGTTCCATGACGATTGGATAAGGACTGAATGAAGGTTCCCGAGCAAGCTATTGCCTCCATAGACGCCCTGGTCGCCGCGCTGCAGGCCGAAGGCTATTTCGCCGACCGGCGCCTGGCCACGGCCGTCTTCCTGGCCCTGCGGCTGCAGCGGCCGCTGCTGCTGGAGGGCGAGCCCGGCGTGGGCAAGACCGCGCTTGCCCAGGCGCTGGCGCGCGTGCTGGAGCGCCGCCTGATCCGGCTGCAGTGCTATGACGGCATGGAGCAGCGCGAGGCGCTGTATGAATGGAACTACGCGGCCCAGCTGCTGCACCTGCGCGCGGCCGAGCTGGCCTCGGCGCAGCCCGCGGCCGCACCGCAGCAGGACCGACTGCAGCGCGCCGAGCAGGAGGTCTACCAGGAGCGCTACCTCGTGAGCCGCCCGCTGCTGCAGGCCCTGCAGCAGCCCGAGCCCGGCGCCGTGCTGCTGATCGACGAGATCGATCGTGCCGACGAGCCCTTCGAGGCCTTCCTGCTGGAGTACCTGGGCGAGTACCAGGTCAGCATTCCCGAGTTGGGCACGGTGGCGGCACGCGTGCCGCCCGTGACCGTGCTCACCAGCAACCGCACGCGCGACCTGCACGACGCCGTCAAGCGCCGCTGCCTCTACCACTGGCTGGACTATCCCGGGCGCGAGCGCGAGCTGGCCATCGTGCGCGCCCTGGTGCCCGGGGCCGGGCAGGCCCTGACCGCCCAGGTGGCGAGCTTCGTGGGACGGCTGCGCAGCCAGCCCTTTGCCGACGCCTTCCAGCGCGTGCCCGGCATTGCCGAAAGCGTGGAATGGGCCAAGGCCCTGGTGGCGCTGGACACCCTGGTGGTCGATCCCGAAGTCGTGCACGACACGGCCGGCATCCTCTTCAAGCAGCGCGAGGACGTGGCCGCGCTCACACCCGAGCGGCTGCAGCAACTGCTGGCGCCGGAGCCCGCGCCGTGACGGCTGGTGCAGCCGGTGCCGCCGGTGCCGCCGGTGCCGCCGGTGCCGCCGGTGCCGCCGATAGGGGCGAGCGCACCAGCTGGCTGGGCGATGCGCGCAGCGGCAAGCTCGCCGGCAACCTGGTCGGCTTTGCGCGTGCGCTGCGCCGCGCGGGCGTGCCCGTGGATGGCGGGCGCATGGCGCTGGCCCAGCAGGCCCTGTCCCTTGTCGGCCTGGCGCGCGAGGACATGGCCGCAGCGCTGGAGGCCGTATTTGTGAGCAACGCCCAGGACCGCGCCGTGTTCCGCGAACTGTTCGACGCCTACTTCCGCAATCCCGATGTGGCCCGGCAACTGCTGGCCCAGTTGCTGCCGCAGGCGCCCCGGCCGTCCGCGCCGCGCCACCGCCCGCGCGTGCAGGAAGCCCTGTCGCCCCGCCAGGCAGGCGAGGGCAGGGCCGCCGTCGATGAAGAGCTGAAGCTGGACGCTGCCATGACGGCCAGCGAGCGCCACCGCCTGCGCCATGCCGACTTCAACCAGCTCAGCGCCAGCGAATACCTGCTGGTGCAGCGCCTGGCCAGGGACATTGCCCTTCCCTTGCCCCGCTACCGCAGCCGCCGCACGCGCACCGGCCAGCGCGGCGCGGTGCCCGACTGGGCTGCCAGCCTGCGTGCGGCATCGCGCCACGGCGGCGAAATGCTGCAGCTGCTGCGGCGCGAACGGCGGCGCCTGCCGCTGCCCTGGCTGGCTCTGGTCGATGTCTCGGGCTCCATGGAGCGCTATGCGCGGCTGTTGCTGGCCTTCCTGCACGCGGCCACCAGCACGCAGCGCCATGCGGGCCTGTGCCGCCAGGTCTTCAGCTTCGGTACCGAGCTGCGCGACCTGGGCCCGGCCTTTGCCCAGGCCGATACAGACGCCATGCTCGAGCGCGCCAACGCCGCCATTGCCGACTTTGGCGGCGGCACGCGCCTGGGCAGCAGCCTGGGCGAACTGCGCCGCCTGCATGCGCGCCACCAGGTTTCAGGCCTGGTGGGCCGGCGCACCCTGGTGCTCATCATCAGTGACGGCCTGGACACCGGCGATGCCGCCGAGCTGGACCGCGAACTGGCCTGGCTGCGCCGCCACAGCGCGCGGCTGCTGTGGCTCAACCCGCTGCTGCGCTTTGACGGGTATGCCCCACTGGCCCAGGGGGCAGCCGTGCTGCATCGTCATGCCCATGCCATGCTTGCGGTACACAACCTGGAATCGCTGCAGCAACTGGCCGGTCACCTGGCGCGGCTGCTGGCGGCGCCAGGCCGCTGAGCCGCTTGCGGCCACCCCCATCGCAGAAAGGAATTGCCATGGAAATGCAAGCCAGCCGTTCCCTTGCCGTCAGCCAGCAGCAGGCCTGGGAGGCGCTCAACGATCCCGAAACGCTCAAGGCCTGCCTGGCCGGCTGCGACCGCTTCGAACCCCAGGGCGATGACCAGTACGCCGTGGGCATGGCGGTCAAGGTGGGGCCGGTATCGGCCAAGTTCAGCGGCAAGGTCACGCTGTCCGACATCACGCCGCCCGAGCGCTACCGCATCGCCTTTGAAGGCCAGGGCGGCGTGGCCGGCTTCGGCAAGGGCGAGGCCGACGTCACCCTCACCCCCGAGCCCGCTGACGCCGCAGGCCAGCCGCGCTGCCTGCTCAGCTACAGCGTGCAGGCCCAGGTCGGCGGCAAGATCGCCCAGCTGGGCCAGCGGCTGATCGACGGCGCCGCGCGCAACATGGCCGACGACTTCTTCGCACGATTCGACACGCTGATGCAGCAGCGCCACCCGCGCGCGCCCGCAGCGCCTGCCGATGCAGGCGACACCGCCGACCTGTCCCACCTGCCTGCCGGCCTGGCCGATGAAACCGGCCACATCGAGCCCACCGTGGACGCCCAGGCCTGGGAGCACGACGCCGCAGCCGGCGTGGCCACGCCGCTGGATGCCGCACCGGCCACCGAGGCCGAGGAACGCTCGCGCCGCGCCATACCGCTGTGGTGCTGGGGGCTGGCCATCGTCGTCGTTCTGGGCGCCGGCTGGCTGCTTTCGCGGTACTGAGTCCTTGCGCCGACCCACGGCTTTTTCCACCCACCCTGAACGATGCGCGCTGGCGCAGCACAATAGCCGCCGAAAAGCGCCAGGCGCCCAGCTGCACAGGCAAGCCAGGTGCCGGCGTGGAGATTTGCAATGGAAAACCTGGATGTTCATGTTCTGCGCCACCTCGCGCAATGGCGCGCTCAGGGCGAGCGCGCGCTGCTGGCCACGGTGGTGCGTACCTGGGGCTCGTCGCCCCGGCCCATCGGCTCCATCATGGCGCTGGGGGCCTCGGGCGCCGTGGTCGGCTCCGTGTCCGGCGGCTGCATCGAGGATGACCTGATCGCCCGCTACAGCCACGCCTCGGACGCCGACGCCCTGCGTGACGGCGCGCCCCGGCTGCTGCGCTACGGCGTCAGCGCCGACGAGGCCCACCGCTTCGGCCTGCCCTGCGGCGGCACGCTGGAGCTGCTGCTCGAATTCAATCCCGACGCTGCTGCGCTGCAGCAACTCGTGCAATGGCTGGACGAAGGCCGCATGGTGCGGCGCACCGTGGACAAGGCCACCGGCCAGGTCGCCCAGCAGGTCAGCGATGCGCCCGAGCCGCTGGTGCATGACGGGCAGCAGGTCGCCAACAGCTTCGGCCCCGAGTACCGCATGCTGCTCATCGGCGCAGGCCAGCTGTCCGAATACCTGGCCACCATGGCGCTGTTCAACGGCTTTGCGGTCACCGTCTGCGACCCGCGCGAGGAATACAGCCGCCACTGGAGCGTGGCCGGCGTGCAGCTGTCGCGCGAGATGCCCGACGACCTCGTGCGCACCATGCGCGCCGATGCGCGCACCTGCATCATCGGCCTCACGCACGACCCCAAGCTCGACGACCTGGCCCTCATGGAAGCCCTGGAATCCCCGGCCTTCTACGTCGGCGCCATCGGCTCGCGCCGCAACACCGCGCTGCGCCTGCAGCGCCTGAGCGAGCACTTCGGCCTGGGCGACGCGCAGCTCGCGCGCCTGCGCGGCCCCATCGGCCTGTACATAGGCAGCAAGACGCCCCCCGAAATCGCCGTCAGCATCATGGCCGAGGTCCTGGCCGCCAAGAACGGCGTGGCCCTGCCGCGCGGCATGACCGTGGAAGAAGGCAAGCTCGCCGCCGCCCAGCCCCCGCAGCCGCTGGAGGATGACGGGCCCGAGGGCATCACGCCCCTGGTGTGCGGGGTATAACCTGCCCCGCCTGGGCTATGTGGTGCCCATTGCCAATAGTGAAAACTTTCAATTGATCGATTTGTGATTTATATTGAACATTCGTTCTTTATAGCCAGGATCGATCATGCAGATTCTCGACACTCTAGCCCGAAATCTGGGCCAATTGCGTGAACAGCGTGGGCTGACTCTTTCAGGGCTTTCCCAACGTTGCGGGATTGCCAAGTCCACCTTGTCAGGACTGGAGTCTGCTCAGGGTAATCCCAAAATAGAGACGCTGTGGGCGATTGCCAATGCGCTCGATACGCCTTTTGGTCAATTGGTGTCTGGGACCAGTCTAGGTCCGGTTCATATCGGCGACGGCCAGGTCGCCGTTCGTTTTATTGAACGAACTGACGATGAAAGTGGTTCTTCCATCGAGTCCTACCGCATGCACTTGGCGGCGGGCTACACCAAGCAATCTGCTGCACATCCCCCAGGCGTGAGGGAGAAAGTAGTTGTGACCAGTGGTCCCATGTTGGTCGGAGACCTGCTGGCTCCCAGGGTGCTCAACTCTGGCGAAGTTCATTCTTTTCCCGCTGATGTTCCTCATGTTTATGGCGCTATGGGAAAGCCAGCACAGGCCGTTGTGTTCGTCGAGTACCCAGCATCGGCGGCACCGGCAGGCGCTGACCTTTTCTGTGCTCTTGAATGGCCCGCCACCGCTGCTGCATGGGAAGGTGTGGAATGCATGCTGATGCGTGTGTTCATCGAAGTGGCCAATGGGTTTGGCGCCATGATGCTCCGGTTTAGAGGTTGCCGGCTGCAGTCGGCAGCCGCGCTTGCACTATTGCGGGACAAACTGCTTTCGATGGATTCTGCGAGCTATCGTTGGCCGCAGTCGGTGCTCATGGGTGTCGATGTCGAAGGGCCTTTCCTGGTAGTTCTGCCTCGGTATTTCGCACAGGCCTTTGCCGAGACGGATCATCCCTTGGGCCGAACGGCATTGGGTTGCCGAGCGCTGGTACTGGCCCGAGAGGCTGAGGCTGATCTGATCTCCGAGTCAAGGTTCGTTGAGGATGATCTTGTCAGTGAGCACAAGGTGCTACAGGCACTGGGCGGAGAGTGTGCTTTGAAATCGGGCCAATTGATACTGCCTAAGACTTTGAAATTGCTTGATCGACAGGCTGTTGTATCTGTGGAGCCATCCACTGAAGCAGGTGCGTTCTCGAGCCGGATTCAGGTCGAGCACTACGACGCATTCGAGTTGCTTCATCCTGCGTATGCAAGACAGGTCGTTGCCATGGCCCAGGATATTGTTGACTTCACGCCAGCGCGACAGACCGTGGATATCGGAACTGGGCCTGGTCTTCCTCTGCTGATGCTGCAGGAGCTTTTGCCGGACTTGAAGGCGCTGGCTGTGGAACCAGATCCTGTGGCGTATGCGTGTCTGCGCATCAATGTAGAAGGGCGAGAAGGAATTTCTCTACATCAGGGTGGATTCCTGGAGTTGAATCTCTCCGATGGTCAATCTAAATTGATCACATCCGTGGGGGCGTCGCACCACTTCAACACAGCCTTCATGCTGCAAAAAGCCCGGATGCTGCTCAAGCCTGGAGGTGTTTTGTCTGTGGCCGATGAGTTTTTGCCCTCGTTCCGTGATGTTGAATCGCGCAATGCTGCGCTGGTTCGCCATCACAGTGCCTACATCCTCCACGTTGCCGCCGCGATGGAATGCTGTGATCTCCCCCGTATGGACGATCTGGACTACAGCTTGTATCGCGCGTTTCAGCAATATCTCGGTCAAGCGGTCTTTTTAGCCGAGCAAGGTCAGTCATTGGCTGCTGTGCGGCTATGTCGAGACTTGTTTGCACAGGTCCGACAGGCATCGTTGGACAAGCGGCCTGCCCACGCGGTCGGAGCATATGTGCGTTTTTTCTGGCTGGAGTTGCAGGCCATGGTGGCGGGGTTCGACTATGAAGTCGAATGCAAGACCCATGTCCGCCGATTTCTGGAACTGGCCGCAGGCACCGGCCTGGAACTGCTTCGGCACAGACGCGTGTACGCCACTTGCGGTGACCAAGCGCACGATGGTGGCACTCATGTAGTGACGTTTCGTAGGCGGGGCGCATGAGCGGCATGACACGAGGCCGTGTCATGTTGGCCGGCCTGACGGCCAGCCTCTCCGTGGCGACGGGCTATCTGCCGATTGCTTTTTCCTTTGGCGTGGCGGCCGTTCAGGCGGGTCTTGCTCCATCCATTGCGGTGCTGGCTTCCGTGCTGGTCTATGCCGGAGCCAGCCAGTTCCTGCTGATTTCGTTGCTGGCTTCGGGAGCCGGGCTGTGGACCGCTTTGCCCACGGTGCTGTTGATGAATGCGCGGCATGTGCTGTATGGCCCGGCCCTGCAGGTGGTGCTGGGGCCGCGGCAGCGCCTGGCCACGCCCTGGTTGGCCTTTGGCCTGACCGACGAGGTGTTTGCCACCGCCATGAGCAAGATGCAGGGCGTGCCAGAGGCCGAGCGCGAGCACTGGCTTCTGGGCCTGCAACTTGGCGCCTACGCGGCCTGGGTGGGCGGCACGGTGATGGGGGTGACGCTGGTGGGCGAGGTGGATCGGTGGCCGGCAGCCGTCCGCGAGGGGCTGGCCTTCGTTCTGCCGGCATTGTTCTTTGCGCTGCTGCTGGAGGCGGGGGTGCTGCGCTGGTGGCGTGCGGTGCTCACGGCCGCCGTGGTCGCTGCGGTGCTGGTTTGCTTCATTCCGGGCTACCACGCCCTGGCGCTGGCGATCCTGTGCGGTGCGCTGGCGCATGCGGCCACGGCCGATAGGGGCTGATCACCATGTCGTACACATTCTGGATCTTGCTGTTGTGCGGTGCCGGCACCTTTGGCCTGCGCTGGTTGCCGTTGTGGCAGGCACGCCGCAGAGGGCACTCTGCACGGGCGTCCCCGCAGGTGCAGAGGTGGCTGGCGGGTGTCGGGCCCGCCGCCATCGCTGCCCTGTTCGTGGTGTCAACCTGGGGGCTGTTGGTCAGCGATGTCCGCTGGGGGCGGGTGGCCGTGATCTCCGTGGCTTTGCTGGCCATCTGCCTCGCACGCCTGGTGCGTGGAGGCATTGCCATGCCGACCTTGGCTGGTGCGCTGACCTACGGCCTGCTGGCTCATGTCAAGCCCTGGTGATGTCAGTGCGGCTGGGCATGGAAGGCCTTGTTGGCAATCTTCCAGCCCGCTTCCGTCTTGAGCAGCACGAAGTAGTCGATGAAGGTGATGGCACCGTGCACCAGGGTGATCTTGGCGCTGGCCGCCGTGCCGCCGATGTCGATGGCGTCGATGCTGCGGCGGCGCGTGGCCTCGTCGGCGGCGGGCTGGCCCTTGAAGCGGGCGCAGTAGGTGTCGATGTCCCAGGAGGTCAGCGGGCCTTCGCGCACGCTTTCGATGCGGGCGGTGGGCATGAAGGCGGCGCGCATGTGGGCGCTGTTGTCCTCGGCATGGCCGCGCATGTACAGCTCCAGCGGCACGCGCACGGCGGCTTCTTCGGGGTGGTCGGTCAGGCGTGGGTTGGCAGTCGTCATGGTGTTCTCCTGGGACGGATGGATGGCGGCCTGCGCCTGCAGGCCGGCGGCCGCGCATCGTAGCCACAAGCGCGGGGTGCAGTCCAACGGGGTGACAGGCGCGACCTGCGCCGGGCTGGGGTGCAATGCCTTGTTTTCAATGGGCTTTCGGGCCGGTGCGCCCCGCATTGGCCGTGCCTGGGTCAACAGTGTTGTGAGCGCCGTGCCCTGTCTGAGGCCCTGCCGACGGGTGGCCGACCTGTTTCCGAAAACGCTCTGGCCAGGGCGGGTAAAGCCGGGGTAAAGCGGGGGTAATGCCTGCGTAAAACGGCGATCTGCCTCGTTTTGGAGAGCATGGGACTGGCTACCATAGCCGCATCCGCCGCCGTGCCCCGTTCCGGGGCCGGGCCCACGGCTTCCTCCCACGATTTCCCGCAGTGACCATGAAACGCCTGTCCAGCAGCCCCCTTGTTGCAGATGCCAACGGCGCACGCCAGCGTGGCCGGGTACGGCCTGCCCTGATGTGGGGCGTGGTGGCATTGGCCCTGGTGGCGGGGGGCGGGCTGTGGTGGTGGAACAAGCGGGCGCCGGCGCAGGGCGAGCAGGCCTCGGCCGGTGCGCCCGGCCCGGGTGGCGGGCGTGCGGGAGGCGGCCGGCGCGGCCCCGGCGGGCCGGGTGGGCCTGGCGGCCCCGGCGCCATGGGTGCCCAGGCGCAGCCGGTGTCCGTGGGCGTGGTGGAGCGGCGCGACATGCGCGTGCTGATCAGCGCCATCGGCACCATGAACCCGCGCGCCACGGCCGTGGTGCGCGCCAAGGTGTCGGGCGAGTTGCTGCGCCTGCATTTCAAGGAAGGCGACGAGGTCAAGGCCGGCCAGCTGCTGGCCGAGATCGATCCGCGCAGCTTCCAGGCCAGCTTCAACCAGATCCAGGGCACGCTGCAGCGCGACCAGGCGCTGCTCAAGAACGCCCAGCTGGACCTGCAGCGCTACAAGGAGCTGCAGGCCCAGGATTCCATTGCCGGCCAGCAGGTCGATACCCAGGCTGCGCTGGTGCGCCAGTACCAGGGCACGGTGGCCGCCGACCAGGCCCAGGCCGATGCGGCCAAGCTGCAACTGAGCTACACGCGCATCACGGCGCCCATTGCGGGCCGGCTGGGCCTGCGCCAGGCCGACCGGGGCAATGTGGTCAACCCTTCGGATGCCAACGGCATCGTCACCATCACCCAGGTCAAGCCCATCGACGCGGTGTTCTCCGTGCCCGAGGCCCATGTGGGCACGCTGGCGCGGCGCCTGGCCGAGGGCCGCGAGCTGCCCGTGGAGCTGTGGGACCGGGACCTGAAGCAGCAATTGGGGCGCGGCCGCCTGAATGCGGTGGACAACAGCATCGACATCGCCACCGGCACCATCAAGGCCAAGGCCGCCTTCGACAATGCCGAGGGCCGGCTGTTCGCCAACCAGTTCGTCAACGTCAGGCTGGAAGTGGACCGGCTGGAGCAGGCGCTGACCGTGCCGACCACGGCCGTGCAGAACAACTACGTCTATCTGGTCCAGGAGGATGGCACGGTGACGCAGCGGCGCATCACCGTGGGCGTGACCGATGGCGACCGGGTGAGCGTGAAGGGCGAACTCAAGCCTGGCGAGCAGGTGGTGGTCGATGGCATTGACCGCCTGCGCGAAGGCGCCAAGGTCACGGTGATCGAGCCCGACAAGGTGCAGAAGGTGGACCAGGCCGTGCAGGACGCCTCCAGCCAGCCGCGCGGCATGCGCAATCTGCCGCCCGATGTGCGCGCCAAGCTGGCGACCATGAACCCCGACGAGCGCAAGGCCTACCTGCAGAAGCTGCGCGCCGAGCGCGGTGGGCAGCGCAATGGCGGCAATGGCGGTGGCAACAGTGGCGGCAGCAATGGCGCCGGCAGCGGCGCACCGGCCGCCGAAGGTTCCGCGCCGGCATCCCAGGCACCTGCGCCGTCACCGGGCTCGCCCCAGCCATCGCCCGGCCCGGCGTCTGCCGCTCCGGCGGCTCCAGCGGCTCCCGCTCCTGCCGGGCGCTGAGCAGCGCCCGGCACCTGAAGACCGCAAGCCCTTCCAGGCGGCCCCATGAATCTTTCCCGCATCTTCATCCTGCGACCCGTCGCCACCTCGCTGCTGATGGTGGCGGTGCTGATCGCCGGCCTGCTGGCCTACCGGCTGCTGCCGATCTCGGCCCTGCCCGAGGTGGACTACCCCACCATCCAGGTCACCACGCTGTACCCGGGCGCCAGCCCCGACGTGATGACCTCCAACGTCACCGCGCCGCTGGAGCGCCAGCTCGGCCAGATGCCGGGGCTGTCGCAGATGTCGTCCACCAGTTCGGGCGGCGCCTCGGTGATCACGCTGCGCTTTGCGCTGGACATGGCCATGGACGTGGCCGAGCAGCAGGTGCAGGCCGCCATCAACGCGGGTGCCAACCTGCTGCCCAGCGACCTGCCCATGCCCCCGCTGTACAGCAAGGTCAATCCGGCGGATGCGCCCATCCTCACGCTGGCCATCACCTCGCCCTCGCTGCCGGTGATCCGCGTCAATGACCTGGTGGAAAACCGGCTGGCGCCCAAGCTCTCGCAGGTCAACGGCGTGGGGCTGGTGGCGATTGCCGGTGGGCGCCGTCCCGCCGTGCGCATCCAGGCCAACCCGACGGCGCTGGCCGGCCTGGGCATGACGCTGGACGATGTGCGCACCGCCATCGCCGCCGCCAACGTCAAGCAGGCCAAGGGCGGCTTCGACGGCCCGGCGCGCGCCTCTACCATCGATGCCAACGACCAGCTGCAGTCGGCGGCCGAGTACCGCAACCTCATCATCGCCTTCAAGAACGGCCTGCCCGTGCGCCTGTCCGACATCGCCCAGACCGTGGACGATGCCGAGAACACGCGCCTGGCCGCCTGGGCCGGCACGCCCGAGGGTGGCTCGCGCGCGGGCGTGATCCTCAACATCCGGCGCCAGCCCGGCGCCAACGTGATCGAGACGGTGGACCGCATCAAGGCGCTGCTGCCCCAGCTCAAGGAGACCCTGCCGGCCTCGCTGGACGTGCAGGTGCTGACCGACCGCACGGTGACCATCCGCGCCTCGGTCAACGACATGCAGCTGGAGCTGATGCTGGCCATCGCCCTGGTGGTGGCGGTGATCTTCGTCTTCCTGCGCAGCGCCTCGGCCACGCTGATACCGAGCTTTGCCGTGCCGCTGTCGCTGATCGGCACCTTCGGCGTGATGTACCTGGCCGGTTTTTCCATCAACAACCTCACGCTGATGGCGCTGACGATCTCCACCGGCTTCGTGGTGGACGATGCCATCGTGATGATCGAGAACATCGCGCGCTTCGTGGAAAAGGGCGAGCCGCCCATGCAGGCCGCGCTCAAGGGCGCCAGGCAGATCGGCTTCACCATCATCTCGCTGACGATTTCGCTGATCGCCGTGCTGATCCCGCTGCTGTTCATGGGCGACGTGGTGGGGCGGCTGTTCCACGAGTTCGCCATCACCATGGCGGTGGCCATCCTGATCTCGGCCGTGGTCTCGCTGACGCTCACGCCCATGCTGTGCGCACGGCTGCTGCGCCACCAGCCCGAAGGGGCCGAGGAGGAAAAGCATGGCCGCCTGTACCACGCCACGGGCCGCTTCTTCGACCGCACCATTGCCGGCTACGGCCGCATCCTCACCTGGGTGCTGGACCGCCGGGGCCTGACCTGGATCGTCTTCCTGGCCACGCTGGCCGTGACCGTGCTGCTGTACTTTGCCGTGCCCAAGGGCTTCTTCCCGGACCAGGACACGGGCACCATCCAGGCCACGACCGAGGCCGACCAGTCCATCTCGTTTGCCGCCATGGCCGAGCGCCAGCAGGCCCTGGCCGAGCTGCTGCTCAAGGACCCGGCCGTGCAGAGCATCTCGTCCTTCATCGGCGTCGATGGCAGCAACACCACGCTGAACACAGGCCGGCTGCTGATCGACCTCAAGCCCCATGGCCAGCGCGATGGCGTGCCCGCCGTGCTGCGCCGCCTGTCCGACGATGCGCTGCAGATCCCGGGCATACGCCTGTACGCCCAGCCCGTGCAGGACCTGACCATCGAGGACCGCGTGGCGCGCACCCAGTACCAGCTGCTGATGTCCTCGCCCGACATGGCGCAGCTGGCCAAGAGCACCCAGGCCCTGGTCGAGCGCATGCACGACCTGCCCGAGCTGGTGGACGTGGGCAGCGACCTGCAGGACCAGGGCCTGCAGGCCTTCGTGCAGATCGACCGGGCCCAGGCCAGCCGGCTGGGCGTGACGGTCTCGGCCATCGACACGGCGTTGTACAACGCCTTCGGCCAGCGGCTGATCTCCACCATCTTCACGCAGTCCAACCAGTACCGCGTGGTGCTGGAGGTGGCGCCGCAGTTCAAGGTCGGGCCCGAGGCGCTGCAGTCCATCTACGTGGCCTCCAGCGCGGGCGCGCCCGTGCCGCTGTCCTCGGTGGCCACGGTCAGCGAGCGGCCCATGGCCCTGGCCGTGAACCATGTGGGCCAGCTGCCCGCCGCCACCATCTCGTTCAACACCGCGCCCGGCGTGTCGCTGGGCCATGCCGTCAAGGCCGTGCAGGACCTGATGGCCCAGCTGCGCACCGAGGGCCATATGCCGCTGTCGGTGGACGCCGCCTTCCAGGGCGCGGCCCTGGCCTTCCAGGCTTCGCTGTCCAACACGCTGCTGCTGGTGCTGGCGGCGGTGATCACCATGTACATCGTGCTGGGCGTGCTCTATGAGAGCACCATCCACCCGGTGACCATCCTGTCCACGCTGCCCTCGGCCGGCGTGGGCGCGCTGCTGGCCCTGCTGCTGGCGGGGCTGGACCTGGACATCATCGCCATCATCGGCATCGTGCTGCTGATCGGCATCGTCAAGAAGAACGCGATCATGATGATCGACTTCGCGCTGGAGGCGCAGCGCGAGGAGGGACACACGCCGCGCGAGGCCATCTACCAGGCCTGCCTGCTGCGGTTCCGGCCTATCCTGATGACGACCTTGGCGGCTTTGCTGGGGGCCTTGCCGTTGATGCTGGGGACGGGGGTGGGCAGTGAGTTGCGGCATCCGTTGGGGGTGACGTTGGTGGGGGGCTTGCTGGTGAGTCAGTTGTTGACTCTGTTCACTACGCCTGTGATTTATCTGACTTTTGAAGGGTGGGCGCAGCGGTGGCGGGATCGTCGGGGTGCTTCTTCGGAGCAGGCCCATGCTTGAGCTTGATCTGCGCTTTTGGCTGGCGCCGCTGGCCGGGGTTCGGCCCGGCGGCCGACCTACTTTCTTGCCTCGCAGCAAGAAAGTAGGCAAAGAAATGCGCCCCCACTGCCCACGACCCTTCGCTTCGCTGCGGGCAACCTGCGTTGGGCACGATGCGGGGTGTGCCGCAGAACTCGCTTTGCGCTTCGCGCGCCGCTCAGACAACTGCGGCAAGTCAGATGACGAAGCAAGCCTGTCCTTCGGCAGGCTTGCCACCCCGCATCGCGCCCAACGCAGGCGTGGGCAGAGGGGGGAAGGCCGGGGGACGGGCCATCGCTTCGCTCGGCCTGGGGTTTTTGGGGCTGGGTCATGAGCCAGCTGTCCAATCTCTCGGCGCCGTTCATCTTCCGGCCCATTGCCACCATGCTGATGACCATCGGCCTGGCGCTGGCGGGGGCGGTGTCGTATTTCCTGCTGCCGGTGGCGCCGCTGCCGCAGGTGGACTATCCGACGATTTCGGTGTCCGCCAGCCTGCCGGGTGCAAGCCCCGACACGATGGCGGCGACGGTGGCGACGCCGCTGGAGCGGGCGCTGGGGGCGATTGCGGGGGTCAATGAGATCACGTCCAGCTCCAGCCTGGGCAGTACGCGCATCACGCTGCAGTTCGATCTGTCGCGCACGGTGGACAGCGCGGCGCGCGATGTGCAGGCTGCCATCAATGCGGCGCGCACGCTGCTGCCTTCGGGCATGCCGGGCAATCCTACGTATCGCAAGGTGAATCCGGCTGATGCGCCGATCATGATCCTGGCGCTGACGTCCAGCGCGCTGACGCGCGGGCAGATGTATGACGCGGCGTCCACCGTGCTGGCGCAGAAGCTCTCGCAGGTGGAGGGCGTGGGCCAGGCGTCCATCAGCGGCGGGGCGCTGCCGGCCGTGCGCGTGGAGCTGGACCCGGTGAAGCTGGCGGCCAATGGCGTGTCGCTGGACCAGGTGCGTACCGCCATTTCGGCCACGAATGCCAACCGCCCGCTGGGCGCGGTGGAGCGCGAGGACCACTACTGGCAGGTGACCGCCAATGACCAGGCCCGCGTGGCGGCCGACTATGCGCCGCTGGTGCTGCGCTGGAGCAATGGCAATGCGATCCGGCTGCAGGACGTGGCCGATGTCACGGATTCGGTGCAGGACGTGCGCAACTACGGCGTGGCCAATGGCAAGCCCGCCATCTTGCTGCAGATCTTCAAGCAGCCCGATGCCAATATCCTGGAGGCCGTGGCGCGCGTGCGCTCTTTGCTGCCGCAGCTCAAGGCGTCCATTCCGGAGGCCATCGATCTGACCATCGTGTCCGACCGCACGCCCACGCTGCGCGCCTCGGTGGTGGAGGTGGAGCGGGCGCTGTTGATCGCCGTGGCACTGGTGATCCTGGTGGTGTTCCTGTTCCTGCGCAATGGCCGGGCCACGCTGATTCCGGCCGTGGCCGTGCCGGTGTCGCTGGCGGGCACGTTCGGCGTGATGTACCTGGCCGGCTATACGCTGGACAACCTGTCGCTGATGGCGCTGACCGTGGCCACGGGCTTTGTGGTGGACGATGCCATCGTGGTGCTGGAGAACGTGATGCGCCACATGGAGCGCGGCAAGACCGCGCTGCGCGCGGCGCTGGACGGGGCGCGCGAGATCGGGTTCACCGTGGTGTCCATGAGCCTGTCGCTGATCGCGGTGTTCGTGCCCATCCTGTTCATGGGCGGCATCGTGGGGCGGTTCTTCCGCGAGTTCGCGGTGGTGATGTCGGCGGCGATTCTGATCTCGATGGTGGTGTCGCTGACCACCACGCCCATGATGTGCGCGGCGCTGCTGCGGCCGCAGCGGCCTGCTGCACAGGCGCGTCCGCGCGGGCCAATGGGCCGCGCCTGGGACCGCTTCGGCGCCTGGGTGGGCCGTGCCGAGCGGCGTGCCATGTCCGGCTACCGCGCAAGCCTGGCCTGGTGCCTGCGCCACCAGCCGCTGGTGCTGCTGGTGCTGGCCGGCGTGGTGGCGCTGAACGTGCACCTGTACATGGCCATCGACAAGGGCTTCATGCCCAGCCAGGACACGGGCCGCGTGATGGGCTTCATCCGGGCCGACCAGTCCACCTCCTACCAGGCCATGGAGCAGCGGCTCAAGCGCTTCCTGTCCATCGTGCAGGAAGACCCGGCCGTGGAGTACGTGACGGGCTTCACGGGCGGCGGGCAGCGCAATGCGGCCAACATGTTCATGTCGCTCAAGCCGCTGGCCGAGCGCAAGGTATCGTCCGACGAGGTGATCAACCGCCTGCGCGACAAGCTCAAGAACGAGCCCGGCGCGCGGCTGTTCATGGTCACGCAAAGCGATATCCGCATCGGCGGGCGGCAAAGCTCGGGCTCGTACGACTACACGCTGCAGGCCGACGACATCCAGGACCTGCGCACCTGGGAGCCGCGCATCCGCCAGGTGCTGTCGCAGCTGCCCCAGCTCACGGACGTGAACAGTGATGTCTCCGACTTCGGCCTGCAGACCTCGCTGGTGATCGACCGCGACGCGGCCACGCGCCTGGGGCTGACGGTGGCGCAGATCGACGGCACGCTCAACAACGCCTTCGGCCAGCGCCAGGTGGGCGTGATCTACAACCCGCTCAACCAGTACCGCGTGGTGATGGAGGCCGCGCCGCGCTACCTGCAAAGCCCCGAGACGCTGCGCGGCTTCTTCTTCGTGAACAACCAGGGCGAGCAGGTGCCGCTGACCTCGTTTGCGCGCATCACCACCACCAACACGCCGCTGTCCGTGAACCACGACCGGGGCACGCCGGCCAGCACCATCAGCTTCAGCCTGGCCGAAGGCGTGGCGCTGTCGGATGCCAGCGACGCCATCCGCGCGGCCGTGGCCGAGCTGGGCGTGCCCGTGTCGGTGCGCGGCAGCTTCAGCGGCACGGCAGGGGCCTTCCAGCAGGCGCTGTCGGGGCAGCCGCTGCTGATCCTGGCGGCCATCATCACCATCTACCTGGTGCTGGGCGTGCTCTATGAGAGCCTGGTGCACCCGCTGACCATCCTGTCCACGCTGCCTTCGGCCGGCGTGGGTGCGCTGATGGCGCTGATGCTGTTCAAGACGGAGTTCTCGCTGATCGCGCTGATCGGGGTGATTTTGCTGATCGGCATCGTCAAGAAGAACGCCATCATGATGATCGACTTCGCGCTGGAGCGGCAGCGCGCCGGCCATGCCACGGCCGCCCAGGCCATCTACCGCGCCTGCGAGCTGCGGCTGCGCCCCATCCTCATGACCAGCCTGGCGGCCATCTGCGGCGCGCTGCCGCTGGCCCTGGGCCGGGGCGATGGCGCCGAGCTGCGCCAGCCGCTGGGCATTGCCATCGTGGGCGGCCTGATGCTGAGCCAGCTGCTCACGCTCTACACCACGCCCGTGGTCTATGTGCTGCTGGACAGGCTGCGCCAGCGTGCCTTGGGCCTGCGTGGCCGCGTGCAGGGCAAGGACCGCGGCACCCCTGTGCCCGCCGCATCACCCCAGTGAACCGAATCCGAAAGCCCAAGGCCATGCAGCTGAAGACACTCCAAACCCCGGCGATCTGGCTGGCCGCCGCGCTGCTGGCCGGCTGCTCCACGCAGAGCGCCTACCAGCGCCCCGCACTCGAGGTGCCGGCCCAGTTCAAGGAAGCCACGCCCGAGGCGGCCGAGGCCGGCATCTGGCGGCCCGCAGACCCGTCGCGTGCGCAAGTGCCCGACAACTGGTGGGAGCTGTTCGGCGACGAGCAGCTCAACCGCCTGCAGCAGCAGGCCGCCACCGGCAACCAGAGCATTGCCCAGGCCGCCGCGCGCCTGCGTGCCGCGCAGGCGGCCGTGGCCAGCAGCCAGGCCGGGCTGTTGCCCACGCTGGGCAGCACGGCCGGCGCCACGCGCTCGCGCAGCGGCGGGGCATCGGGTGCATCGGGTGCATCAGGCACGGGCGGCAACACCGGCAGTAGCGGCAACATCTCGACCAACTACTCGCTGGGCCTGAACGCCAGTTGGGAGCTGGACCTGTGGGGCCGCGTGTCGGGCACGGTCAGCGCCAGCCAGGCCAGCGCCCAGGCCAGCAGCGACGACCTGGCCGCCGCGCGCCTGTCGGCCCAGGCATCGATCACGCAGACCTATTTCTCGCTGCGCGCGGCCGATGCCAGCGTGCGGCTGCTGCAGGAAACGCTGCAGAGCTACGAGCAGAGCCTGAAGCTCACCAACAACCGCTACCGCGCGGGCGTGGCCTCGTCGGCCGACGTGGCCCAGGCCGAGGCGCAGTACAAAAGCACCCAGGCCCAGCTCATCGAGGCGCAGACCAGCCGCGCCCAGCTGGAGCACGCCCTGGCCGCGCTGCTGGGCCTGCCTCCGGCCGCCTTCAGCCTGGAGGCCGGCGCCGAGCTGCCGCTGCCGCCCGAGGTGCCGGCCATGCTCTCGTCCCAACTGCTGGAGCAGCGCCCCGACATTGCAGCGGCCGAGCGCCGCGTGGCCGCCGCCAATGCCCAGGTGGGCGTGGCGCGCGCGGCCTTCTTCCCGGCGCTCACGCTGTCGGCCACGGCCGGCTACCGGGGTGCATCGCTGTCCAACCTGGTGAGTGCGCCCAACCTGTTCTGGTCGCTGGGCCCGTCGCTGGCGTTGGCGCTGTTCGACGGCGGCGCGCGCACGGCGGCCGTGGAGTCGGCGCGTGCCTCGCTGGACCTGGCCGCCGCCACCTACCGCCAGACCGTGCTGACGGCGTTGCAGGAAGTGGAGGACAACCTGGTCACCGCATCCGCCCTGGCGCGCGAGCAGCAAGTGCAGATCGAGGCCGTGGCCGCCGCGCAGAAGGCGCTGGATGTCGTCAACAACCAGTACCGCGCGGGTACGGTGGCCTATCTGAATGTGCTCAGCGCCCAGACCACGGTGCTGTCGGCGCGGCGCAGCCTGATCGATGTGCGCAACCGGCGGCTGGCCGCCGTCAACACCTTGCTCAAGAACGTGGCCGGGCGCTGGGAGCCGCTGGGGCCGGTGTCCGCGCAGGGGCCGCAGGCTGTCGCGCGCTGATGTTCAGTCCTGCAGCTCGAAGGCCTGGCGCAATGCTTCGCCGAAGGCCGCGCTGCCGCTGATCGACAGGTTCACCGTGGTGCGGCCATCCCCGGCCGCCACGGATTGCAGGCGCGCCGTGGCTGCGTCAAAGCGCCAGTCCAGCGGCTGGCCGCCGTCGTCCTGGGCCTGCAGCTCGTAGTCCCAGTCGCCGCCCTCCTCAATGGGGCCGCGCCGGCCCTTGAAGCGGCGGTGCGCCCAGGCCAGCAATTGCTCCACCTCGGCCGCCAGCGCCGGCACGCGCGTGGCGGGCACGCTGGCCATGGCGTCCCAGCAGCCCGTGCCTTCGTCGTCTTCGCTGTAGTCGAAATCCAGGTAGTCGAGGGTCATGGTGGCGGTCCGCATGCGTAGTGCTTGGTTGGAAAAGGGAAAGCCCGGCATTGTGCCGCGTGCACAATCGCCCGCATCGCAGAACCGGAAAGACATTCAGATGGACACCGCACAGCAATCGATGGCGCCGCCGATGGTGAGCGCGCAGGCCCTGCGCTTCGGGCAGCCGGGTCTTCTGCTGTGGGATGGCGCCTCGCACGACTGGCCCGTGGGCCTGTGCCTGGTGCGCGGCGGCGAGGGCTGCGGCAAGACCAGCCTGCTGCAGGCGCTGGCCGGCCATTTGCCCTTGCAGGGCGGGCGCCTGGTATATCCGCAGCAGCCGGACCCGTCGCAGCGCCCCGCACTGTTCTGGCGCGACCCGCGCGCCGAACTGTCCAATGCCGAGCGCGCCCGGCCCGCGCAGGAATGGGTGCAGGCCCAGCGGCAATTGCACCCGGCCTGGAGCGAGGCTGCCTGGCAGGCCCATGCCGACGGCCTGGGGCTGGAGCCCCATCTGCACAAGCCCCTGCTGGCCCTGTCCACGGGCAGCCTGCGCAAGCTGTGGATGGCGGCGGGCTGGTCCAGCGGCGTGCCGCTGCTGCTGATCGACGAGCCGCTGGCCGCGCTGGACCGGGGATCGATGGACCATGTGCAGCGCACGCTGGCGGGGCTGAACCGGGCCGGCCAGCAATCTGGGCCCGTGGCCGGGCACGGGCCGCGCTGCGTGATCGTCGCGCACTGGGACGAGATGCAGGGCGTGGCCTGGGACGACGTGCTGGACCTGCCCGATCAGCCGCCGCTGCGCTGACGGAGCCGGCGTCTACATCGCCACCTACATCGCCGCCTACATCGCCTTGAACCGCTGCGCGTAGAGGCGGCTCACGGCCAGTTTTTCCGCTCGCTCGCGCAGCTGCAGCCACAGCCGGCCGGCCTCGTCGCGCTGGGCGCTGGCAATGGCGGCTGCGCGCACCACGGTGCCGCGGTGCACCTGCCAGAATTCCTCGGCGTCCAGCCGGGGCAGCAGCTCCTTGAGCGGCGTGCGCACCAGGTACTCATGCGAGGCCGTGAGCACACGCACGTACTTGTCGGCGGCCTCGAAGTAGACGACGTCGTGCACGGGCACCATCTGGATCTGCGTGCCCACGCCAGCCTGGATCATCTGCAGCGGCGGCTCGGTAGCGGTGGCGGCGGGGGCCGTGGCGCCGGCCAGGTGCCGCAATTGCTCCAGCGCCTGCGCCAGCGCAGCGCCGGCCGGGGCCGCCGTGCGCTGGGCCAGCAGCTCGCGCAGGCGCTGCACGCAGCGCGCCAGCCGCTCGGGCTGCACGGGCTTGAGCAGGTAGTCCACGGCCTGGGCCTCGAAGGCGTCCATGGCGTACTGGTCATAGGCGGTCACGAAGACCAGGATGGGAAACGGCTGCGCCTCGGGCCAGGCGTCGGCCAGTTCGGCAGCGGCCTCCAGGCCGCTTTGGCCCGGCATGCGGATGTCGAAGAACAGCACATCGGGCTGCAGCGCCAGCGCCTGCCGGGCTGCACTCAGGCCGTCGCCCACCATGGCGGCAATCTGCAGCTCGGGCCAGGCGCGGGCCAGGGCCTGGCGCAGGTCCTCGGCCAGCAGGGGTTCGTCTTCGGCGATCAGGGCGCGGGGGGAGTGGGTCATTTCAACCGGCGTTGGCAATGGTGATTCTGGCCAGAGTGCCGCCTTCGGGCAGGGCGGCCAGTTCGAAGTGCGCGGCGTCGCCATAGCGGCTGGCCAGGCGCTCGCGCAACTGGGCCGTGCCGAAGCGGCTGCCGGGCAGGGCGGGCGCACCGGTGTCCAGGCCCATGCCGTTGTCGGCCACGGTCAGCTCCAACGGGCCGCCGTCCATGCGGCGCGCACGCACGGCGATATGCCCGCCTTCCAGCTTGGGCTCCAGTCCGTGGCGTATGCAGTTTTCCACCAGGGGCTGCAGCAGCAGCGGCGGCACGGGCACCTGGCCCAGGTCCTCGGGCAGGTCCAGCGTGTATTGCAGGCGCGGGCCCATGCGGATGGACATCAGCGCCAGATAGTCGCGCAGGCGCGCGAATTCCTCGGCCAGCGCATGCTCGGTGCTGCGCGAGCCGCCCAGCGTGGCGCGCAGGTAGGCGATCAGATGGTCCAGCATGGCCTGGGCGCGCTGCGGGTCGCTGGCTACCAGCACGCGCAGGTTGGCCAGGGTGTTGAACAGCATGTGCGGCTCCAGCTGGGCCTGCAGCAGGGTCAGTCGCGCCTCGGCCGCCTGGCGGCGGGCCTGCTCGGCCTGCATCTGCAGATGGCGCGAGTAGCCCAGCAGGAAGAAGGCCAGCGACATCACCGTGCTGGCGACGATGGTGACGGCCAGCGGTATCCACAGCCGGTGCATCAGGGCCGTGCTGGCGTCGGGATCGGCCCACTGCCTGTAGGCCGTGCCGATCAGCGACCCGATCACGAACCCCGTCACGATGCCAGCCACCACCAGCGCGGCGCCGCGCCAGCCGCCGGGCCAGGGAATGTCCTGGCCCCGCGTCAGGCGCCAGCGGCCCAGTTCGATGGTGAGCCAGCTGGTCAGGCCGATCGACAGCGAGTAGATGAGGTTCACGTCCCAGCGGCCGTGGTTGCTCAGGCTGAATGCGGCGGCAATCAGGGCGCAGGCCGAGGTCGTCGCGATGCCGTGGCGCAGCAGCGTGGTCCGTTCCACGATGTGGCCAGGGGCGGCCGGCTGGCGTGTGGCGTTGGATGCGGGGTCGGGCATGGAGGGCAATGGTAGTCCCATGGCGTGTTTCAGCGGGCGCGGCCCTGGCGTGACTGCAGCGCCTGCCGCTCGCGCTCCACCATGCGCCCGTGCCAGCCGTTGCCCGGCAGGGCCAGCCAGACCACGGCGCCGTGGATGGCCAGCCCCAGGCCCCAGCCCAGGGCCGGGAAGATGGCCCAGTGCCGGCCCTGGGACAGCGACAGCGCCGCCAGCCCGAGGTTGACCAGCACATAGACGCTGGCGTGGATCATCCAGCCCAGCTTGGCGCCTGCGCGGCGGCGCGCCATGCGCTCCAGGGCATCGTCGTCGTGGCGGGCAGAGGGATCGAGGGGATCAAGGGTGCGCATGGGGAGTTCTCCGTCAGGGGGAAGGAAAGCGGCGTCAGGCCAGGCCCAACTGCTGCCACAGCAGGTCGCCCAGATAGCGGCCGGGCAGCAGGGTGAACAGGCCCGCCACGACGCAGGCGCCGATGTAGACGCTGCGCATGATCTTGCGGTGGCCGGCGATGTTGCCGTGGTACAGGTGCCAGAACGAGCGGCCCAGGCCGGCAAAGGTCAGCGGCACCAGCAGGTGGACGGGCGTGTAGCCGCCCCAGTTGGGCAGGCGGTAGTCGCGGATGAAGCAGGCGGACACCGCCGCGCAGACCATGAGCGTGACGAAGGCATGGCCGGCCGCGCGGTGCAGGCGGGGATGGACGGCGGCCTGGCGGCGTGCCAGCAGGGCGATGGCGCCCGTGGCCGTGGCCCCGAGGGCGGCGCTCATGTGGATGGCGATCAGCGGTGTCATTTGCATGGCGGTGTCCTGGCGTGCGGCCCGGGTTGGCGGGCCTGTATGGGACAGGACTGTCGCTGCCGGGCGCCGCAGGGGCCAGCGCCATGCGACGGACGGACGAGGGCAGGGTGCCAGCTGCATCCTGGCGCCGCGAACGGCAGGCACGTCCACGGCATCTGGAGGATGCAGTCCGCAGGGTGGAGGCCAGGGTGAGTGCGCACGGACTATCGATCAGGGCCTTTGAAACCAATCACCCCCAGGATTGCTTCGATGCAACAGATTGAGAAAACTCATAGTTGCGTGCCCAGGTGGTTGGTAAGCTAACGGGTTCTGCAAATCATTCTCAATCCCATCCTCATGCCTTCCATTCGCCCCATATCCCTGGCCGTTCTTTGCCTGTGCAGCCATCAGGCGCTGATTGCCCAGACCCGGGGCGGTGACACCGTGCTGGAGGCTGTGACGGTGGAGGCCAGCGCCGACGCATCGGCCCAGGGCCTGTCCAAGCCCTTCGCAGGCGGCCAGGTGGCCACGGGGGCGCGCAACGGCGTGCTGGGCACGCTGGACTGGAAGAACTCCTCGTTCTCCACCACCAGCTACACCCAGCAACTGATCGAGGACACCCAGTCCAAGAGCGTGGGCGACGTGCTGCTCAACGACCCGGGCGTGCGCCAGGCGCGCGGCTTCGGCAACTTCCAGGAGCTGTATGTGCTTCGCGGCTTCCCGGTCTATTCGGACGACATCGCCTACAACGGCCTGTACGGCCTGCTGCCGCGCCAGTACATCGCCTCGGAGTTCTTCGAGCGTGTGGAGGTGCTGCGCGGCGCCAACGCCTTCCTCAATGGCGCAGCACCCGGCGGCAGCGGCATTGGCGGCACCATCAGCCTGCTGCCCAAGCGCGCCGGCAACGATGCGCTGACGCGCGTGGGCGCCGGCATACAGACGGGCGGCCAGGCCTTTGTCTCCACCGACATCTCGCGCCGCTTCGGCCCTGACCGGAGCACCGGCATCCGCCTGAACGCCGTGCGCCGCGACGGCGGCACGGGCGTGGATGGCGAAGACCGCTCGCTCACCGCCCTGGGCCTGGGCCTGGACTGGCGCAGCCGCAACGTTCGCCTGTCGGGCGACGTGGGCTACCAGCGCAACAGCTACAACGGCGGTCGCCCCAGCGTGACGCCCGGCAACTTCATCCCGGCCGTGCCCGACAACAAGACCAACTACGGCCAGAACTGGTCGTACTCCACCGAGCGCGACCTGTTCGCCACGCTGCGCGCCGAATGGGACATCAACGACACCACCACGGCCTGGGCCGCAGGCGGCCTGCGCCGCGGCAAGGAAGACAACTCCCTGAGCGGCGTGACCGTCACGAATGCGGCCGGCGACACCACGGGCACGCGCTTCGACAACAAGCGCAAGGACAGCGTGGGCACGGGCGAGGTCGGCATCCGCACGCGCCTGGCCACGGGCAGCGTGGGCCATGAGCTGGTGGCCACGGCCAGCACCTACTCGGCCACCGAGCGCAATGCCTGGGGCATGGGCTTTGGCGTGGTCAACAACATCTACAACCCCTGGAGCAGCGCGCGCCCGGAGATGACGCTGTTCGGCGGCAACCTGGCCGATCCCACGCGCGTGGGTGAAACCCGGCTCAACAGCTTTGCCATCGGCGACACGCTGACGATGCTGGACGAGCGCCTGCGCCTGACCGTGGGCGTGCGCCGCCAGAGCATCGAGCAAAGCAGCTACGACTACAACACGGGCGCGCAGACCGACCACTACAAGAAGTCGGCCACCACGCCCATGCTGGGCCTGGTGTTCAAGACCAGCGAGAACACCTCGGTCTACGCCAACTACATCGAAGGCCTGACCAAGGGCGCCGTGGCGCCGCAGACAGCCAACGACCTGCCCGTGTCCAACGGCGGCCAGGTGTTCGCGCCCTACAAGTCGCGCCAGAAGGAAATCGGCTTCAAGTGGCAGGGCCAGCAACTGGGCGCCACGGTGGCGCTGTACACCACGGACATGCCTTCGGCCTATGTGGCCAACCAGGTCTTCGGCCAGTACGGCAAGCAGCGCAACAGCGGCCTGGAGGCCACGGTCTTCGGCGAGCCCGTCAAGGGCCTGCGCGTGCTGGGCGGCGTGACCTTCAGCGAGGCCAAGATCCGCGAGGCCGCCGATGCCGCCACCATCGGCAACTACGCCATCGGCGTGCCCAAGCGCCTGCTCAACCTGGGCGTGGACTGGGATGTGCCCGGCGTCTCGGGCCTGGCCCTCAATGCGCGCGTGATGTACACCTCCAGCCAGTACGCCAACGGCGCCAACACGCTGAAAGTGGCCTCCTGGACGCGCACCGACATCGGCGCGCGTTATCTCATGGACATCGGCAACAACCGCTTGCTGACCCTGCGCGCGCGCATCGACAACCTGTTCGACAAGGGCTACTGGTCGTCCGTGGGCGGCTACCCGGGCGCCAACTACCTGGTGCAGTCCATGCCGCGCACCTTCTCGCTGAGCGCATCGGTGGACTTCTGAGCCGGAGCGATCTGAAGCATGCGCGCGTTGTGGACGGTGGTGCACCGCTGGATCGGCCTGCTGCTGGCCGGTTTCCTCACCATGGCCGGCCTCACCGGGGCCGTGCTGTCCTGGGACCATGAAATCGACGAATGGCTCAACGCCGACATGCTGGAGACCCCGGCACGCGGCCCGCTGAAGACCCCGCTGGAGCTGGCCGCCGTGGTGCAGGCCAGCGAGCCGCGCGCCGAGATCAGCTACATGACCCTGGGCCTGGTCGAGGGCGAGGCCGCCATGTTCATGGTGCGCCCCCGGCCCGACCCGGCCACGGGCCAGGCGCCTGCGCTGGGCTATGACACGGTCTTCGTCGATCCTGTCAGCGGCCACATCACGGGCCAGCGCAACGGGCGCAGCTTTGCGCTCAGCCAGCGCAACCTCATGCCCTGGCTGCGCCACCTGCACGAAAGCCTGCTGGCCCCGCGCTTTTGGGGCACGGACCGCTGGGGCTACTGGTTCATGGGCAGCCTGGCCCTGCTGTGGGTGGCCGACAGCTTTGTCGCGCTGCTGCTGACCTTTCCCGTCAAGCTCAGGAAAAGCGCCCCGCGCCTGACGGCGGCCATGGGATCGTGGTGGCGGCGCTGGCTGCCCTCATGGCGCGTGCGCTGGGGCGGCGGCGCCTACAAGCTCAATTTCGACCTGCACCGCGCGGGCGGCCTGTGGGTCTGGGCCGTCATCGTCATCGTGGCCTTCACCTCGTTCTCGCTGAACCTGTACCGCGAAGTCTTCTACCCGGTGATGAGCACCGTCTCCACCACCACACCCGGCCCCTACGAAACCCTCAAGCCTGCGCCCCAGGGCACGCTCCTCGTGCCCAAGGTCTCGTTCGCCCAGGCCATCGCCATCGCCCAGAGCGAGGCCAAGCGCCTGGGCTTCGCCCAGCCCGCAGGCGGCATCTGGTGGGGCGGGGACTTCCCGTTCTACAACATCTCCTTCTTCGACCCGCACGACGAAACCGGCGCCATGGGCATGGGCCTGTCCAACATCTACGTCAGCTCGGACAACGGCGAAGTCCTGGGCACCTACCGCCCCTGGCACGGCACGGCCGCCGACGTCTTCGTCCAGCTGCAGCTGCCCCTGCACAGCGGCCGCATCCTCGGCACCCCCGGCCGCGTGCTCATGTCCTTTGTCGGCGTGCTCGTCGCCGTCCTGTCGATCACCGGCGTCATCATCTGGTGGCGCAAGCGCAGAGCCAGGAAGATGACCCCCTGAGCGGCTGCGCCGCTTCCCCCTTCCCGCTTCGCGGAGGGGGACGCAGCCCTCACTGCGGGGCGGCCCTTGCTCGGCTGCCCGCGCTTGAGCCCTGCGAGTTTGAACGGCTGTCGGTAGTGCACGGCTCCATTGATAGCCAAATCAGAAAACTATCCGCCCAAACAGCAAAGCCACCGAAAACGGTGGCTTCAATGAAGGCTTGCTGCAGAAATAGGGCGCAGCCTCCAAATCTGGCGCGGCCCGACACCAGAGACGCCGAGCAAGAGCCGCCTCGCGGCGAGGGCGTCGTCCCCCTCCCCCGCGAAGCGGGTAGAGAGGGGGAAGCGGCGTCAGCCGCTCAGGGGGAGCTTCAATCCTTCTTCAAGCATTCACTCATGAACGCCTTGCGCTCGTCGCCCTTCTTGCCGGTGGCGTCGGCATTGCAGGTCTTCATGCGTTCCTGCTGGCGCTTCTTGCCGTCGGACAGGCAGGACTTCATGAACTCCTTGCGCTCGTCGCCCTTCTTGCCGGCGGCTTCGGTGTTGCAGGTGCCCATCAGCTTTTGCTGGGCCGTGGGGGCCTTGTCTCCGGCGGCCATGCCGATGCTGCAGGCCAGGGAGACAACTGCCAGAACAACGATTTTTTTCATGATGGAATGGTTTTGAAGGCGCGCCGAAATCCAGCGCCCCCACATTGCAGCACAGCGCCGGGCGCACAGCAACGTTGCGCGCCGGCCGTTGTAAAAGTTTGCGATTGCCGCCGGCGGGCCGGCAGGCGTCCATCGTCAGGCTATGGCCAGCGCAGATAATGGCGCACTTTTGCATTGCGACAGGACGCTTGCCGTGGACATTCTTTTGCTGGTCAAGGCCGCCATCATGGGCATCGTGGAAGGGCTGACGGAGTTCCTTCCCATCTCCTCCACCGGCCACCTCATCCTGGCCGGTTCGCTGCTGGGCTTCGACGATGCCAAGGCCAAGGTCTTCGACATCGCCATCCAGACCGGTGCCATCTTCGCCGTGGTGCTGGTGTACTGGCAGAAGATCCGCTCCACCGTGGTCGACCTGCCCACCAGCGGCCAGGCGCAGCGGCTCACGCTGAACGTCATCATCGGCTTCCTGCCGGCCGTGGTGCTGGCGCTGATCTTCGGCAAGTTCATCAAGGCGCACCTGTTCACGCCCACCGTGGTGGCCACCACCTTCATCCTGGGCGGCTTCGTCATCCTGTGGGCCGAGCGCCGGCCCGCCTCGGCCATGCGCGTGCAGACCGTGGACGAGATGACGCCGCTCGATGCCCTCAAGGTCGGCCTGGTGCAGTGCCTGGCCATGATCCCCGGCACCAGCCGCAGCGGCGCCACCATCATCGGCGGCATGCTCATGGGCCTGTCGCGCAAGGCGGCGACCGATTTTTCGTTCTTCCTGGCCATTCCCACGCTGATCGGCGCCGGCGTCTACAGCCTCTACAAGGAGCGCGCCCTGCTGTCGGTGGACGACATCCCCATGTTCGCCGTGGGCCTGGTGTTCTCCTTCATCAGCGCCTGGCTGTGCGTGCGCTGGCTGCTGCGCTACATCTCCACCAACAGCTTCGTGCCGTTTGCCTGGTACCGCATCGCCTTCGGCATCATCGTGCTGGTCACGGCCTTCACGGGCCTGGTCAACTGGAGCGGCGGCTGACCAGGGCCGGGCCATCGATGGGACAAGCCACCTTCGGGTGGCTTTTTTGCGTCATGTGCCCGGGGGAGCAACCGCATGAAGAGCGCGTGGTTGCCCCATGAAAACCCCTGTACTCCTGAGAATGATGATGTTCTATGGTTATGAAAAATATGTTTTTTTTATAACTTTTTCCGAGGGTTGCCATGGCCATCGAACAAGGGCAGTTGATGTGGCGTCCCAGCCCGCAGCAGGTCGCGCAAAGCGGCCTGGCGCGCTACATGGATTGGCTGGCTGCGGCAAGGGATAGGCGCTTCGATGGCTACCAGGCGCTGTGGCAGTGGTCGGTCACGGATCTCGATGGCTTCTGGCGCTCGATCTGGGACTACTTCCAGGTCATGGCCGACGGTGACCCCACGCGCGTGCTCGGTGAGCGCGGCATGCCGGGCGCGCAGTGGTTTCCCGACACGCACCTGAACTATGCCGAGCATGTGTTCCGCAGCGCCAGCGCCGATCACCCGGCCATCATCGCGCGCTGCGAAGGCGCCGAGCCGGTGGAGCTGTCATGGCGGCAGCTGGAGCGTGACGTGGCTGCGCTCGCGGCCCGGATGCGCGAACTCGGCCTGGGCCGCGGCGATCGCGTCGTGGCCTACCTGCCCAATGTGCCCCAGGCGGTCGTGGCCTTCCTGGCCTGTGCCAGCATAGGCGCCATCTGGTCCAGCTGCGCGCCCGAGATGGGCGTTTCCGTGGTGCTGGACCGCTTCCAGCAGATCGGTCCCAAGCTGATTTTCGCCACCGATAGCTATGTCTACGGGGGACGGTGTTTCGATCGCCGCGCCGTACTCGGCGAGGTGCTGCGGGGATTGTCCGAGATAGGCCATGTGATCCATGTGCCCGGCCCCCTGTTCAGGCCCGGGGACCCCGCATGCGAGCTGCCCTGGCGCGATGTCATGGCCTGGGCCGACGCGCTGGCCAGGCCCGCAGAGCCGGTCTTCGAGCGCTTGCCGTTCTCACACCCGCTGTGGGTGGTCTATTCCTCGGGCACCACGGGACTGCCCAAGGCCATGGTGCACAGCCATGGCGGCATCGTGCTCACCCACCTCAAGACCCATGGTCTGCAGCACGACGTGCGGCCCGGCGACCGCTTCATGTTCCTGGGCAGCACGGGCTGGATCGTCTGGAACCTCATGGTGGGCAGCCTGCTGGCTGGCGCCACCGTGGTGCTGTCCGATGGCAACCCGACCTCGCCCGACGATGGCGCATTGTGGGACTTCATCGATCGCCAGCAGGTCACGCTGTTCGGTTGCGGCGCGGCCTTTCTGGCCAAGACCATGAAGGATGGCGTGGTGCCCGCCCGGGGCCGCCGCTTCGAGAAACTGCGCGCCATCAATTCCACGGGGTCGGCGCTGCCGCTGGAGGCCTACGGCTGGGTCTACGAGAACATCAAGCGCGATCTGTGGCTGGCCTCGGTCAGCGGTGGAACGGATATCGCCTCGGGCTTCGTGGCCTGCGCGCCCCTGCTGCCCGTGCGTGCGGGCGAGATCCAGTGCCGTGAACTGGGCGTCGCCGCGCACGCCTTTGACGAGCAAGGGCGCAGCGTGACCGGCGAGGTGGGCGAACTGGTGATCACCGAACCCATGCCTTCCATGCCCTTGTATTTCTGGAACGACGCCGATGGCCTGCGCTACCGTGAAAGCTACTTCGACGTCTTTCCCGGCTACTGGCGCCATGGCGACTGGATCTCGTTCAGCGAGCATGGGTCGGCCGTGATCTACGGCCGCTCGGACACCACGATCAACCGTTTCGGCATCCGCATGGGAACGGCCGAGATCTACCGTGTCGTCGAGGAAGTTGACGAGGTCTTGGACAGCCTCGTCCTGGACCTGGAGTTCCTGGGGCGCCCCTCTTTCATGCCCTTGTTCGTGGTGCTGGCTCCGGGCCTGGTGCTGACGGATGCGCTGGTGGCCCGGATCAAGGATGCCATCAGGGCCCAGGCCTCTGCGCGCCACGTGCCCGATGCGGTCATCCAGGTCGCCGAGATTCCGCGCACCCTCACGGGCAAGAAGATGGAACTGCCCGTGCGCAAGCTGCTGCTGGGCGCCGAGGCCGCCAAGGTGGCCAGCCCCGACGCCATGGCCAATCCGGGCAGCATCGATTTCTTCGTGCAATACCGGGCACGGGTCCCGCTGGCCTGAGGTGCGGCGACCCTGGCCGATTGCATCCATGACGCAGGAGACAAACCCATGACCGTCTCTATCGAAAGGTCCGCCAGGCCCCGTTCGATGCGCCTGGCCCCACCTTGGACCGAGCCACCCCATCGCCCATGAAGTCAGCACTCCAGCAGAATTTTCTGATGCAGCAGTTGGGCCACTGCACGCGCCTGGCCCATGCCACCGTAAGGCCTCACTATGCGAAGCACATGCTGGCGCTGGATCTCAAGCCGTCGGAGTTTGCCGTGCTGTCGCTGATCTCGGCCAATCCCGGCGCATCCCAGCGCCAGATCGCCGAGACCGTGATGATTTCCCAGCCCAACATGGCGGCGCTGATGGAAAGACTGCAGGTGCGCGGCCTGCTCAGGCGCGAGGCCGATCCTGCGGACAGGCGCCTGTCGCTGCTGTATCTGACGGCCGAGGGCGAGCGCCTGCACGAAAAGGCGGCGGCGCAGGTGGAAATTCTGGAGCAAGAGGCCAGCCGCATGCTGAGCGCTGAGGACAAGCAGCAGCTGCTGCGCCTGCTTCACAAGATGATCGATTGCGCCGGGTAGCCGGCCCGCCATCGCCAAGACCCTCGCCCGCTGCCGTGAACGCCGATGGGGCCCGATCCTTGAGGAAGGCGCCAAGGGGTTCAAGCACCACCGCATGGTCCAGGGTTGCCATCCGGATCTCGGCCTGAGCCGGACGCCGCTCAGGTTTGCATGTTCAGCAGCGCGGCCTCGATGGCGGCGGCCGTGGCGTGGGGCCGCTCCATGGGGAACAGGTGGCTGCCGTCCAGCATCATCACGCGCCCGCGCGTGATGCGGCGCGTCAGGTCCATGCCCACCTGGCGCATCTCCACCGAGGCACGCCCGCCGATGAAGGCCGCCGGGCAGCGCAGCGGATGGTGGTGCAGCAGCGAAGCCAGGTTGTGCGGCAAGGTGTTGTAGATGGCGGTCTCCACCTCGCGCGTGAAGTGCAGCGTGCGCCGGCCGTCCAGGTCGGCCAGGCCGCCCTGCACATAGTCCTGGAGCACCTGCGGATGCCATTGCGCAAACACCTTCTTGGCGCGGAAATAGGCCAGCGCCTCGTCATCGCTGTCCCAGGCATTGCGGCGGCGCGCGCTGATCTTGCCTGGCGAGACCGAGCCCACCAGCTGCGTGCGCTTGGCCACCCCCACGGCATTGGCACGCCAGCCGCTGAGCAATGGCGAGTCGATCAGCAGCACGCCGCGCGCCAGCTCGGGATGGCGCGCGGCCGTCATCACGCTCAGGAAACCGCCCAGCGAATGCCCGACCAGGAAGACCGGACCGCCCACGCGCTCGACCTCGGCGCGCGTGAACTCGGCCAGTTGCTCGACCAGGTGCGGCCAGTTGTTGGTGACGGGAAAGCGCGGGTCATGGCCGAAGCGCTCCACGCCCTGCGCCGCGATGCCGCGCTCGGCCAGCAGCGAGAGCAGCAGCCGGTAGGTGGGCAGCGGAAAACTGTTGGCATGCGAGAACACCACGGGCAGCGGCGCCGATGCAGTGCCCGCGCCCGTACCCGTGCCGGCAACCGCCGCATCGCTCTCGGCCCGCTGTGCGGACCGGGCCGCGTTCACGGCCGAGGCTCCTGGCCGGCCTGTGCGGCGCCATCGGGCACGCCTTGCTGGTGGCCCGAGGGCTGGCCTGCATCGGGCCGCACGGGCGATGCCGGGCCCGGCTGCTGGGGCGTCATGGGTGTCATGGGCGTCATGGGGGAGGTCGCAAGACCGTCTGCCGTGGAGGTGCCCAGGCCCGCGCCCGTGCCGCTGTGATAGGGCTGGCGCAGCGCCGCAGGCGGCAGCCGGCCCATGCTGCGCGCCGACGAGCGCAGGGCGCCTGCCGGCGCGTTGACCTTTGTCAGCGGCTGGGCCTGGCGGCTGTGCACGCGGATGGGCACCTCGGAGGCGCCGCCGTCCCAGGCCGGGTCCTCGATGCTGTCGAAGACATGGCGCAGGCGCTCGCCCCAGCTGTCGTGCAGCATGCGGAAATACGGATTGCTCTCGTCGATGCTGACGATCTTGTCGGAGGCGAAGCGGTCCTTCTCGTACACGATCAGGTCCAGCGGCAGGCCCACCGACAGGTTGGACTTGAGCGTGCTGTCCATGGACACCAGGGCGCACTTGGCGGCCTCGTCCAGCGGCGTGCGCGGCGTGATCACGCGGTCCAGCACGGGCTTGCCGTACTTGGATTCGCCGATCTGGAAGTAGGGCGTCTCGCTCGTGGCCTCGATGAAGTTGCCGGCCGAATACACCTGGAACAGCCGCATGGTCTCGCCCTGGATCTGGCCGCCCAGCACCAGCGAGATATTGAAGTCCACGCCCGACCGGGACAGCGCCACGCCGTCGCGCTCGTACACATGGCGCACGGCTGCGCCCAGCACGCGGGCCGCATCGAACATGCTGCGCACGTTCCAGATGGTCAGCATGTCGCCCGTGGCCTCGTCGCGCAGCTGCTGGCTCTCCAGCAGCTCGCGCACCGATTGGGTGATGGACAGGTTGCCGGCCGACAGCAGCACCATGAAGCGGTCGCCGGGGTTCTCGTAGACCATGAGCTTGCGGAAAGAGCTGATCTGGTCCAGGCCGGCATTGGTGCGCGAGTCGGCCAGGAAAACCAGGCCGGCGTTGAGCTTGATGGCAACGCAATAAGTCATGGGAACATCCGAAACTGCGGGATCGACAAGTTTAGTGCGAGGCGATTGACCGCGTTCAGGCGGCGATCTTCTTGAGCTGGTAGAGGGCCTCCAGCGCCTCGCGCGGGCTCAGTGCGTCGGGATTGATGGCGGCCAGCGCCTGGGCCAGCGGGTCGTGGCGGCTCTCGGGCTCGGGCATGTCGGGCGCATCGAACAGGTCCACCTGCAGGCGGCCCTCGTCGGCATGGGCCTCCAGTGCCTCCAGCGCATGGCGCGCGTGGTGCAGCACGCCGGCAGGCATGCCCGCCAGCTTGGCCACCTGGATACCGTAGCTGCGGCTGGCCGGGCCGGGCTGGATCTCGTGCAGGAAGACGATGTCCTGGCCCGACTCCGCCGCGCTCACATGCATGTTCACGGCCGCGCGTGCCTTGGCCGGCAGCTCGGTCAGCTCGAAGTAGTGCGTGGCAAACAGCGTGAAGGCGCGCGTCCTGTCGTGCAGCTGGGTGGCGATGCCGCTGGCCAGCGCCAGGCCGTCGAAGGTGCTGGTGCCCCGGCCGATCTCGTCCATCAGCACCAGGCTGTGCGGCGTGGCCGAGTGCAGGATCTGCGCGGCCTCGGTCATCTCCATCATGAAGGTGGACTGGGCATTGGCCAGGTCGTCGGCCGCGCCGATGCGCGTGTGGATGGCGTCGATGGGCCCCAGCCGGCAGCTGGACGCCGGCACATGCGAGCCCATGCTGGCCAGCAGCACGATCAGCGCCACCTGGCGCATATAGGTCGATTTGCCGCCCATGTTGGGGCCGGTGATGATCTGCATGCGCGTGTTGGCGTTCATGCGCGTGTGGTTGGCGATGAAGCTGCCGCTGGAGGTCTCGGCCATGCGGGCCTCCACCACGGGGTGGCGTCCGGCCTCGATCTCGATGCAGGGATGGTTCACGAACTCGGGCGCGCACCAGTTCAGCGTCAGCGAGCGCTCGGCCAGCGTGCACAGCACGTCGATGGCCGCAATGGCACCGGCCACGCGCGTGAGCGCCGGCACATGGGGCTGCAGCTGGTCCAGCAGCTGCTCGTAGAGGAATTTCTCGCGCTGCAGCGCGCGCTCCTGCGCGGACAGGGCCTTGTCCTCGAAGGCCTTGAGCTCGGGCGTGATGTAGCGCTCGGCGTTCTTCAGCGTCTGGCGACGGCGGTAGCGCTCGGGCACCGCGTCCTTGTAGCTGTTGGTGATCTCTATATAGAAGCCGTGCACCTTGTTGAACTGCACGCGCAGGTTGGGAATGCCGGTCAGCAGCTTTTCCTTGGCCTCCAGCTCCAGCAGGAAGTCATCGCAGTTGTTCTGGATGGCGCGCAGCTCGTCCAGCTCGGCGTCGTAGCCCGTGGCAAACACGCCGCCGTCGCGCACCAGGGCGGCCGGCTCTTCCATGATGGCGCGCACCAGCAGCTCGGCGCAGCCCTCGGGCGGCTGCAGGTCGGCAAACAGCTGGGTCAGGTGGGCCGAGGGTGTCTGCCCGGCCTGGGCCAGCAAGGCCGCCTTTTGCAGCGTGCGGCCCAGTCCCACCAGCTCGCGCGGGCGCACCTGGCGCAGCGCGGTGCGCGCGGTGATGCGCTCCACATCGCTCACGCCCTTGAGCTGCTCGCGCAACTGCTGCCAGGGCGCGGCCATGCCGCCTGCGCTGGCGCCCTGCAGCGCCCGCGTGGCCTCCAGCCGCGCCATGGCCTGCGTGCGGTCGCGGCGCGGCTCCAGCAGCCAGGCCTTGAGCAGGCGGCTGCCCATGCCCGTCATGCAGGTGTCCAGCAGGGAGAACAATGTGGGCGAATCCTCGCCGCGCAGCGTCTTGACCAGCTCCAGGTTGCGGCGCGTGGCCAGCGGCAGCGCAATCAGCTCATCGTCGCGCTGCACCTGCAGAGCGTGGATGTGCGACAGGCTGCGGCCCTGCGTGTGCTCGGCATACGACAGCAGCGCGGCGCTGGCGCCATGGGCCAGCGGCAGGTCCTCGGCCTCCCAGGCCTTGAGGCTGGCGGCGCCCAGCAGCTCCAGCAGCTTGCGCTCGCCCAGGCCACCGTCGAACTGCCAGTCAGGGCGCGGCGACAGCGGGCAGGCAATGGAGCCGCCATGGCGCAGCGCGAACAGGCTTTGCTCGAAACGCTCGGTCACGCCCGCGCTGTAGATCAGCTCGCTGGGCGCAATGCGTGAAATCCAGGCGCCCAGCTCGTCGTGGGAGCACTCGGCCAGGTGGATGCGCCCCTGCGTCACCGCCATCCAGGCCAGGCCGCAGCGCTGGCGCCCGGCCGTGTGCAGGGACAGCAAGATCGCCTCGCTCTTGTCCGACAGCAGCTCACTGTCGGTCAGCGTGCCCGGCGTCACCACGCGCACCACCTTGCGCTCCACCGGGCCCTTGGCGGCGCCCACCTCGCCCACCTGCTCGCAGATCGCCACCGACTCGCCCAGCTTGATCAGCCGGCCCAGGTAGTTCTCCAGCGCATGGAAGGGCACGCCCGCCATGGGAATCGGCTGCCCCGCCGTCTGCCCGCGCGTGGTCAGCGTGATATCCAGCAGCCGCGCCACCTTCTCCGCATCCCCGAAGAACAGCTCGTAGAAATCCCCCATGCGGTAGAAAACCAGCGTGTCGGGGTAGTTGATCTTGATGCCCAGGTACTGCTGCATCATGGGCGTGTGCGCCGACAGATCAGGGGCCGGAGAGGGCTGTGTGCTTTGCGAGAGGTCGCTCATTGGCTTGGGAATCAACAGGTTGCAGCGGCGCGAAGGTGCCGGGCAAGGCCTGCCTGGATGGCGCGGGGCCGCAGGAAGGCGCGAATGTTCTTGTAGGGTACTTGCCGCCTTCGGCCACCTCAGTCAGAGGTGGGCGCGATGCCGGTGAAGGGGGACATTATTCCACGGGGTGTTGAGCGGGGCTTGGGGATGGTGTTCGTGGCCGTGCCACTGCAGAGCAACGGGTGGAATTGCGAATGCTTTCAATCTCCTGCCGGTGATAGGATGCATGAAACTTCAATGAAAAATCCAGCCATCATGCGTGTCGGCCGTTCTTCTGCTGAACCCTTGCGGGGAGGTGCTGCACTCCTGGCGGAAGAGCTGCGCCCTGGTGGCGTGTACCGACGCGAAGACCTGGCACCGCTTTCCACGGCGGTAGACCGGCATCTGAGTGAGCTGGTGGCTGGCGGAAGATTGAAGAAGTTGGCGCAAGGGCTGTATCACGCACCCAAGCAGTCCGATTTCGGGCCGCTGCCACCTGCTGACGATCAAGTGGTCCAGAGCTTTCTGCGGGACAGCGATTTCCTGTTGTTTTCGCCTTCCGCCTTCAATGCGGTGGGTGTCGGTACCACGCAGCTGTACAACAGCACCTGGGTCTATAACCGCAAGCGGCACGGCATCTTTCGGTTGGGCAATCGTGATTTCGACTTTCGGGTAAAGCCCCGTTTTCCAAAGAAACTCAGCCCCGAGTTCCTGTTCGTGGACTTGCTCAACAACCTGGATGAGCTGGCTGAAGATGGGGAACTGGTTCTTGGGCAGGCGCGCAAAAAGATGCCGTCCTTTGATGCCGAGCGCCTGCGCCGGGCGATTGAGCGCTATGCCAACGCGGCTACCCGAAAAATCTTGAGGGAGTGGAGCGGTGGCTGATTTTCTTCACGAGCGCAGGGATTTCGACCAACTCCTCGCGTTGGTGGCCGACGAGCGTGGTTTGGCTCCTGTGCTGGTGGAAAAAGACTACTGGATCATGCATTGCCTCTGGGGTCTTCAGGCCCAGGGGCTGCGGTTCGAGCTGAAGGGCGGCACATCGCTGTCCAAGGGCTTCGGTGTCATCCATCGTTTTTCCGAAGACATCGATATCCGCATCGACCCGCCGCAAGGAATGGACGTCAAGACAGGCCGCAATCACGACAAGCCCGCTCACGTCGAATCACGGCGGGCCTATTACGACGCGCTTGCGCAAACCATCTGCATTCCCGGGGTGGTCGAAGTTCAGCGGGATCGCCTGTTTGACGATGACAAGATGCGCAGCGCCGGGATCCGGTTGATCTACACGCCAAGAACGGCGGCGCTTGCGGGGATCAAGGACGGCATCCTGTTGGAATTGGGATTCGATGACACGGCACCCAATCGCGCAGTGACCATCTCTTCGTGGGCCTTGGAGGCTGCCATGGGGCGCGATATCCCGCTGCGGGACAACCGTGCGGTGAATGTGCCTTGCTATGCACCGACGCACACTTTCGTCGAAAAATTGCAGACCATCTCCACCAAGTACCGCAGGCTGGATGCAAGCCGGGCATTTCCTGCCAACTTCCTGCGGCATTACTACGATGTGTATTGCCTCCTGGGCATGGAGGAAGTGCAGGGCTTCATCGGAACACCGGCCTATCAGCAACGCAAGATCGAGCGGTTCCGTTCCGGAGATGAGCTGGCCATCTCCCTCAACCCGGCATTTGTGCTGGCCGATGCTGCTCAATGCGACCGTTTTGCGCAGGAGTACCGCAAGACACGGGCCTTGTACTACCAAGGACAGCCGGATTTCGACCTTCTTCTGGCCCGCATCCGCGAGCACATCCATGTGCTGTGATGGGCACAGGAATCCTTGATGAAAAAGGACTCAATAGTCCTCATGGTCTTGCATAGGGATGGCCCGCCTGCCTGACTGGCAAGTCTCCGTGATCCCTAAGCCCGCAGCCCCGCCACTTCCCACTCCTGCGGAAACTCCATCCCATCATCCTTGGCAATCTTCCTGAGGATATGCAGGCAGGCGCTTTGCAGGTCCTGCACCACGGCCTGTCGGGCGGCGGGGCCGTCCCTTTGCTCCAGCGCATGGATCAGCCGGATGTGCGGATGTTCGGCCGCACGGGCGTAGGTGCCCCGGTACAGGTAGCGCACGGACGGGCCGCACTTGAGCCATAGCAGGCCGATGAGGCTGGCCAGCACGGGCTGCTGCGCGGCTTCGATGATGGAGAAGTGTAAGCGCTCGTTGGCGATCAGCGTGGCGTCGTCATCCACGGCGATGGATTTTTCCAGGTCCTGGTGCAGCCGGGTGAGGGTGTCGATGAAGTCCTGGCCCGGATGGCGGCTGGCGGCGGCTGCGGCGGCGCGGCCTTCCAGTTCGATGCGCAGGGCGATGATTTCCACGTACTGCTCCACGCTGAGCACGGGCACGGTGGCCACGCCGCGGTCGTCCAGGTCCAGGGCGCCTTCGGAGGCCAGGCGCTGTATGGCATCGCGCACGGGCGTGGGGCTGATGCCGAACTCTTCGGCCAGGCTGCGGTACACGAGGCGCTGCGCGGGTTGCAGCTGGCCTCTCACGATGGCGTCACGGATCTGCAGGTAGGTTTTTTCGGCAAGGGTCTGATTGGTTCGGATCTGTGAAAAAACGCTGGACATCGGGCCTCCGCAACTGCTTGGGCGCAATGGTACCTCCCGGGGAAGGACGGTTTGTTCATGGCCACGGTGTGTGGCTGTGCCAAGGGCTAACCCTGTAATTGGTGTTTGATGCATCAAGTACCATGCATCATATCCAAGGGAGGGTGCATGCGGACATACAGGTTGGAAAAAGCAGAACCAAGGATTCGTGAGCTGGCCGACGGCCTGGAGTTTCCCGAAGGCCCGGTGGCCATGCCCGATGGATCGGTCGTGCTGGTGGAGATCGCCAACGGCTGGCTGACCCGGGTGACGGCCGATGGCACAAGGCGGCAGCTCGTCCACCTGGGCGCGGGCCCGAACGGTGCCGCCATAGGCCCCGGCGGCAAGCTGTTCATCTGCAACAACGGTGGCTTCCAGTGGCACCGCAGTGCGGAGCATGGACTGCGGCCCATAGGCCAGGCCAACGACTATTCAGGCGGGCGCATAGAGGCCGTGGACCTGGCCTCGGGCCAGGTCGAATGCCTGTACACGCAAAGCGGCAGCGGACCCTTGAAGGGGCCCAACGACCTGGTCTTCGACCGGCATGGCGGGTTCTGGTTCACCGACCACGGCAAGGTGCGGCCGCGTGAGGTGGACCGGGGCAGCGTCTGCTACGCGCTGGCCGATGGCAGCGCCATCCGCGAAGCCGTCTTCCCGCTGTGGTCGCCCAACGGAATCGGTCTTTCTCCCGATGAGAAGACGCTCTATGTGGCGGAGACCTTCACGGGGCGGCTGTGGGCCTTCGATATCGGCGAGCCCGGGCACATCCTGGCACGGCCCTGGCCCGATTCGCCCAATGGCGGGCGGCTGCTGTGCCGTCTGCCGGGCATGCAGAACATCGACTCCCTGGCCGTGGATGTCGAAGGGAACATCTGCCTTGCCACGCTCGGCGAGGGCGGCATCACCGTGGTCTCGCCGGCCGGGCAGGTGCTGCACCGGGTCGAGCTGCCCGACCCCATGACGACCAACATCTGCTTTGGCGGCAAGGACCTGAAGACGGCTTTTGTCACCCTGTCTTCCACGGGGCGGCTGGTGGCGCTGGACTGGCCGTGTCCTGGATTGCCTTTGAATTTCCTGAATAGATAAGTTCCCCCTGGCTTCCCTTTCCGTATCGCTGGCGATTGCCATGGCGAGGGAGCCGCTACGCCTTTTTTTGTTGAACGGAAACCGCACCCCATGTCGAAACCCCTGAGCAACCCTGGATTGAACAAGCAGGACACCGTAGGCCACCAGGTGGCCCGGGTCCTGAAGCGGCACGGCATCACGCAGTTCTTCGGGCAGAGCCTGCCCAGCATGTTCGTGCTGGCCGCCGAGGAACTGGGCCTGCGCCAGATCGCCTACCGCACCGAGAACGCGGGCGGCTACATGGCCGATGCCCATGCCCGCATGAGCGGCAGGCCGGCCGTGATCACCGCGCAGAACGGGCCGGCCGCCGCGCTGCTGGTGGCTCCGCTGGCCGAGGCGCTGAAGGTCTCCATCCCCATCATCGCGCTCGTGCAGGACGTGGCGCGCGACCAGACCGACAAGAACGCCTTCCAGGACCTGGACCACATGGGCCTGTTCAAGCCCGTGACCAAGTGGGTGCGACGCGTGGACCAGGCATCGCGCGTGGAGGACTATGTGGAGCAGGCCATCATCGCCGCCTGCAGCGGCCGGCCTGGCCCCGTGGCGCTGATGCTGCCGGCCGACCTGCTCACCGAGCCTGCCCAGCCGTCCAGCGTGCCCCGGCCCGCCGCACTGGCCCGCTTTCCGCTGGACCGCGCCGTGCCCGAACGGCAATTGCTGGAACAGGCCGTGGGCGCGCTGCTCCAGGCCCGCGCGCCGGTCATCGTTGCCGGTGGCGGCGTGCACATCTCGGGTGCCAGCGAGGCACTGAGCGCCTTTGCCGATGCGCTGAGCCTGCCCGTGGCCACCACCAACATGGGCAAGGGTGCCGTGGCCGAGACGCATGAGCTGTCGCTGGGCGTGGTCGCCAACTGCCTGGGGCCCAATGGCTCGGGCCGCTACCTGAAGGATTTCGTGGCCGGGGCCGACGTGGTGTTCCTGATCGGCAACCGCACCAACCAGAACGGCACGGACAGCTGGACGCTGTACCCGCGCGATGCGCAATTCATCCACCTCGATATCGACGGCCAGGAGATAGGGCGCAACTACGACGCCATGCGCCTGGTGGGCGATGCGCGGCTGGCGCTGCAGGCCATGCTGGACATCGCCGGGCCGCTGGATCTGTCGGCCCGTACCGGCCAGCGCGCTGCCTTGGCCGCACGCATTGCCGAGGGTAGGGAAAGGCACCGGGAGGAGTCGGCCGAAGTGCGCCTGTCCAGCGCCGCACCCATCCGGCCCGAACGCATCATGCATGAGCTCGACGCCCTGCTGACCGCCGAGGACACCGTGGTGGCCGATGCCAGCTACTCCACGCTGTGGGTCACCAACTACCTGACCGCGCGCCGGGCCGGCCAGCGCTTCCTCACGCCGCGCGGCCTGGCGGGCCTGGGCTGGGGCATGCCCATGGCCATGGGCGCGCGCTTGGCGCAGGACGGCGGCCAGGTGTTCTGCCTGGTGGGCGACGGTGGCTTCGGCCATGTGTGGTCGGAGATGGAGACCTGCAGGCGCATAGGCATCAAGGTCATCACCGTCCTCATCAATAACGGCATCCTGGGCTACCAGAAGCATGCCGAGCATGTGAAGTTCGGCGAGCACACCTCGGCCGTGAACTTCAGCGGCGTGGACCATGCGGCCATCGCACGGGCCTGCGGCATCCACGGCGTGCGCGTGGAATCGGCCGATGCCATCGCCCCCGCGCTGCGCGCCGCCATGGCCGCCGAAGAGGCCACGCTGATCGAGGTCATGTGCACCGAAGACGCCTTTCCCCCCATCACCTTCTACACGCCGGAGAGCCACTGATGAGCGCGCCTGAGAACTTCCCCATCCGCACGGCCCTGGTGACCGGCGCCGCACGCGGCATCGGCCTGGCCACCGCCATCGAACTGCTGCGCGACGGCCGCCAGGTGGTGCTGGCCGACCTGGCCGCGCCCGACCTGGATCGGGTCCCGCAGGAACTGCGTGCCCGGGCCAGCGCCGTGGTGCTCGATGTCTGCGACGAGGCAGCCCGCCAGCGCGTGGTCGCGGACATGGTGCAGCGCCATGGCGGCGTGGACATCCTGGTCAACAACGCCGGCATCAGCCTCAAGAACGCCAGCGGACAGTCCAACGGCATCCTCGAAGTGGGGCTGGGCGAGGTGCAGCAGATCCTGGACGTCAACCTGCTGTCCATGCTGCGCCTGTGCCAGCTGGCGCTGCCGGGCATGAAGCAGCGGCTCTGGGGGCGCATCGTCAACGTGTCCTCGCTGGCCGGGCGCGGCAAGTCCATCGTGGCCGGCCCCGCCTACATGCTGAGCAAGTCCGCCGTGCTGGGCCTGAGCCGCTCCATCGCCTCGGAGATGGGCCAGTACGGCATCACCACCAACTGCGTGGCGCCGGGCCGCATTCTGACGCCGATGGCGCAGCAGGCCGGCGACGAGGTCAACCGCCGCTATGCGGAGCAGATCCCGGTGCGGCGCCTGGGCGAGGCGGCCGAGGTCGGTGCTGCCATCCGCTACCTGTGCAGCGAGTCCGCGGGCTTCACCAATGGCGCCGTGATCGACGTCAACGGCGGCTTCTTCATGAATTGAGGAAGGACGACCCCCTGAGCGGCTGCGCCGCTTCCCCCTCTCGCTTCGCGGGGGGGGGCGGCACCCTCGGTACGGGGCTGCCCTTCCTCGGTGCCCCCACTTCCAGGGCGTGCCTGTTTCCCGGTCAGTGGGTAGTGCGCAGCACCGTGAAAGCACGACTTCCAAAGACGACAGAACCCAAGATCGCAACGAGAGACAACCATGCATGCATATCCATCACCCGCATCTCGCAGATGCCTGCTTTCGGCCTTCTGCGCGGCAGCGCTGGCGGCCGCAGCCGGCGCCCCGGCGCTGGCCCAGGGCACGGACGCGTTTCCCGAGCGGGAACTGACCCTGATCATCAACTACGGCGCGGGCGGCAATACCGACGTGGCCTCGCGCGCCATCGGCAATGCCATGGAGGGCCTGCTCAAGAAGCCCGTGGTGCCCAACAACCGCGCGGGAGCGCAGGGCACGCTGGGCGTCTCGTCGCTGGCCCGGCAAAAGCCCGACGGCTATACGCTGGGCGTGGTGACGTTTTCGACCATCGCCATCACGCCCCACCTCATGAAGGTGGACTACAAGGTCGATGACTTCGACTTCATCGCAGGCGTGGCCCGCTACCGCTATGGCGTGGCCGTGCGCGCGGACTCGCCCTACAAGACCATGGCCGACCTGGTGGCCGCGTCCCGCCAGGGCAAGGGCATCTTCTTCGGCGCGCCGTCCGCGCCCAACAACCTGGCCATGTACGAGCTGGGGCGCAAGACGGGCGGCAGGTTCGAGGAGATCAACTACAAGTCCGGCGCGGAGACCGTGGCCGGCCTGATCGGCGGGCAGGTCGATGTCATCGTGCAGAACCCCTCGGACATCGTCCAGCACGTCAAGGCCGGAAAAATGCGCCTGCTGGCCAGCGCCAGCCCCATGCGCTGGAAGGAGTTGCCCGAGGTGCCCACGCTCAGGGAGCAGGGCTACGACGTGGAGATCGACTCCTGGATCGGCCTGGCCTACCCCAAGGGCGTGCCCCCGGCCCTGCGCGACAGGCTGGAGCGCGTCGCCATGGCCGCAGCCGAAGGTCCCCAGGTCGCGCGTGTCTTCGAGTCGGCGGGCGTGGACCCGGCAGCTCTCACCGGAGCCGAATACCGCAGGAAGCTGGTCCAGGGCCATGAGTCCATGGGCGCGGCCATCAAGGCGGCGAATCTGCCGCGCATGAACTGAGGGCGGTCCGGCGGCCTGCCGGCCTTGATGCACGGGTGCTGCTGCAGCATGTGCCGAAAGATCATGAAAGGCCGCTCGTCGGCGGGGGAGCGCTCGCGCCCGCTCCCTGCGTTCGCTGTATCGGTCCACCAGGTAGCCTGTGCAGTCAAGCCGGTGCAGTCCGGTGCAGTCCGGTGCAGTCTCGCGCGTCAGCTGGGTGAACTTGACCAGTTCCCCCAATCACGTACACCGCGCGCGGGGGGCGAGTGCCTGCATCTCAGCGCGGCGCCAGGAACAGCTCCATGCGCTGCAGCTCCTCATCCAGCGCGCTGCGAAAGGCGGCATCGCCGGGCGCCGCGCCGGCCACATAGCCGAATGACGGCTCCAGCCGGCCGTCGCGCGCCTGCAGGTTGGCCCAGCCGATCACATGGCCCTGCCAGAGCATGGGCAGGGCGTAGTAGCCGAGCTGACGCTGAGCTGGTGGCGTGTAGGCCTCGAACTTGTAGGTCCAGCCCCAGAGCAGCGTGAAGCGGCGCCGGTCCCAGACCACGGGATCGAAGGGCGCGAGCAGGCGCAGCCGCTCGTCGAAGGCATGGCGGCGCGAGCGCGGGTTCTCGTCGGCGGGCCAGTACCAGGTGGTTCCGTCGATGCGGCAGCTGGCCAGTTGCTCGCGCGCCAGCCGCAGCGCCGCCTGGGTCTGTTGCGCCAGGTGGGGTGCGCCATAGCCCAGCAGGCGCACCAGGTAGGTCAGGCTGGGGGCTGGCAGCGGTGCGTACTTGCGCACCACCAGGTCGATCAGCGCGGCGGCGCGCCGGGCGCTGGCGGCGGGGCTGTCGTCGGCCGGCGGATGGGCGATGGCCTCGTAGACGCGCGTGCCGCTGTCGCGGCGCTTGACGCGCAGCAGGCCCCGGTAGTGCATGCCATCGAGCAACTGCGTGCTGGCGCTGCCCGAGCCGCCCCAGTAGTTCTTCACGCTTCCGTGCGAGAAATGCTGCTCCACCTCGCGCGGATGCGCGGCGCCGCGCTCGCGCACGAAGGCCAGCACCTCGGCGGCCTTGCGCTGTGTCTCGGCATCCCAGGCCTTGCGGGCCTGGCGCGGGTGCATCAGCGCCAGGTGCTCGCTGGGCAGAAAGCCGTAGTTGACCAGGCAGTCCTCGTCGATCGTCAGGCGCGCGTAGCGGCGTTCCAGGTCGCCGGCGCGGTAGTCCTTGACGCGGTGGCGCAGCGTCAGGTCCTGCGCCCGGGCCGGGGCACGGATCGGGTCTGCCTGCACAAAACCCAGGCGCTGTATGGCCGCAGGCAGGGTGGTCGGTGTGAACAGGGTGCGCGCCACGGCATGGCGGCGCAGGTCGTCAAGGCTCGGTTCGGTGGGCATGGCTTGATTGGAGCACGGCAGGGCTGCCGTACTTCCTGATCCTGCCGTGCCGCTCAGGCCTTCCTGGCACGCCTGCGCCGCCACAGCGCGCGCAGCACCCAGCCCAGCGGCAGCACCACCAGCACCAGCCAGGGCAGCACGGCCGCCACGAAGGTGATCAGGGCAGCCATGCTCTCGCCCAGCACATGGCCGGCATCGCGCAGCGCGCGGCCTATGGGGCTGTAGCTGGTGCCGCCCTGCACCAGGGCGCGGGTGGGCGTGAACTGGATCTGTATGTGCTGCTTGCTGGTCTGCTGCTCCAGCACCTTGCGCTGGGCGGCCATGGCGTCCAGCTCGGCCTGCGTGTCCGACAGCGTGCGCTGTATCTCCAGCAGGTCGGACATGGTGCGCTTGGTCGTGGTGTCGCGCAGCATCAGGCGCAGGCTGTCGCGGAACTCGGTGCGGTTCCTGATGCGCGCCTCCACGTCGATCACCTCGGCCGTCTTGTCCTCGCTGATGGTGTTCTGCGACACGATGGTGGCCACGCCGGCCAGCGTGCCCAGCAGCCGCTGCACATCGGCCGGCGCCACGCGCATCTCCAGCATGGCGTTGCCGGGCTGCTGGGGCGTCTCGCGCAGCAGCGATGCCGACAGCAACTCGCAGCGCAGCGTGGCACACAGGTCGCGCACCTGGCCCCAGGCATCGGCCAGCTGCGCCTGCGGCACTTCCACGTTCAGCTCCTGGCGCACGGCCAGGAAGCGCTGGGCCATCTCGTCCTGCGCCGATGTCTCTGGTGCGGCTGCTGCCGCATCCTCGGCCTGCACGGTGGCGGCGCGGCCTTGCTTCATGCCGGCGCCGCCCGCCATGGGCGCGGGGGCGGGCGCAGATTCCATGGCTGCTGTGTCATGCCGCTGGTTGCAGCCCGCAAGGGCCAGCGTGGCAGCCAGTGCCAGCACGGCCGGCAAGGCCATGCGGGAGGGCAGAGTGGAAGGCCGGGGATGCGTCATGAATTTCCTCTTGAAAACAGGCAAGAACAGGCCGCTGTCAGAACTCAAAGCTCAAGGCTCAAGGCTCAGGGCCTGCCGCCGGGGCCGAACATGGTGTCCACCTCGGACTGCAGCTCGAAGATGTCGGACACCGTGTAAAGCCAGTCGCCCTTTTGCAGATGGCCCGGGTCCGGCGGCGTCTCCACGCAGGCCTTGACCAGGGTGAACTGGCCTGCCGGGTCGGGCAGGAACTTCAGGCCCGATATGGAAAACCGCGCCACCCGCCCCACGCCATCGTTGTAGCGCCGGCCCCGGGCCCGCACGTCGGCCAGCTCCGCCATCTGCGGCATGTGGTCGAACACCGCGTCGTAGAACTCGACGATGGGGCTCTGGTTGGTCCGGGCGCAGCCGTGCACGTACAGGGCGTAAAAGCGCCCGTCCAGCTCCATGGCCACCACGTCGGCCGCGCGGTAGAAGGTCAGGCTGTCGGGCAGGCCCGGCGAGCGTTTGGGCGGCGCGGGCGGCGTGTCCAGGAAGTCCTGGCGGATCTGCGCCGACTTGCGAAAGAAGTCATCGCTGAGCGCCACCTCGGCATTGAGCGCATCGATGGCCGTGCGCGCGGCCGTGTTCAGGCCCGCGTCGGCCAGGCCGTTCCTGTGCAGCACGATGGCCAGGGCCAGCGCCGTCTTGTGCCGGTACAGCGCCGTTGCCTTGGCGTCATCTGCCTGCAGCACGCAGCTCCAGCGCCGCAGCAGGGGCGGCAGGGCATGGCCGCCGTAGTTGGCCGCGATAGCGGCATCGTGCCGGCCCAGCGCAAACGTGCGCGCCATCACGCGCGCCACGTCTTCCTCCAGGGTCTGCACCAGGGTATCGGCTGCCAGCTTGGACAGCGCCTGGGTATGGGTCATGGCCATGGCGTCACTGGCTCCAGTTCGATGGCAGGTTCCTGAAATCCGGCAGGCCATAGCCGCCGGTGCTGCGTTGTTCGTTGCGGTGCTCGATGCTCAGGTCATGGGCTTGCATGGTGTCTGTCGCAGGCGCTTTCGCGCCGGGGCAGTTGGAACGCCGGCCAGTGTGCCCCAAGCCGGGCCGCTGGCGGGGTGTGGGCGCCATCGGGTCTGTATCGATCCGCTACCGGCGCGGGCTGCCGTGCTGACGTCTTGCCGTCACATGAACCGGCAAGACTCGTCATTTGCTTTGCATGCGGTTCATGCGGTTCATGTAAAAAGGGGGGCGCCGCAAGCCCCGGGGAGATGCACGATGTTCTGGGACAAGAAGCTCAGGCGCTGGGCCGAGGCCGTGCGTGCACGGGCCGACCTGCCGGCGCGGCTGGTGCTGTGGAATGGCGAGCAGTTCGACTTCGGCCGCTTCGAGCAGCCGCGCGTCACGCTCACCGTGCGCAGCGCCTCGGCCCTGCCGCTGCTGCTGGACCCCAGCCTGGACCACCTGGGCCAGGCCTATGTGAAGGGCCAGATCGACATCGACGGCCGCCTGCCCGACATCATCGACTTCGGCTATGCGCTGGCGCGGCGCATGTCCAAGACCCAGGGCGCGGGCAAGGGGCCGGGGCGGCTGGCGCTTGCAGCGCGCGCGGCAAGGCGCTTTCGGCACAGCCGCAGCACGGACCGCGAATCCATCCAGTACCACTACGACGTGTCCGACGACTTCTACCGGCTCTGGCTGGACGAGGGCATGGTCTATTCCTGCGCCTACTTCGAGAACGGCGACGAGGACCTGGCCACCGCCCAGCGCAAGAAGCTGGACCACATCCTCACCAAGATCCGCCTGCAGCCCGGCCAGCGCCTGCTGGACATCGGCTGCGGCTGGGGCGCCCTGGTGCTGCGCGCGGCCCAGCACTTTGGCGCGCACTGCGTGGGCGTGACCCTGTCGCGCAACCAGTTCGAAGCGGCCACCGAGCGCGTGCGCGCCGCAGGCCTGGCCGACCGCATCGAGATCCGCCTGCAGGACTACCGCGACGTGCAGGGGCGCTTCGACCGCATCACCAGCGTCGGCATGTTCGAGCATGTGGGCCGCCGCAACCTGCCCATGTACTTTGCGCACATGCGCGAGCTGCTGGCCGACGACGGGCTGGCGCTGAACCACGGCATCACCTCCACCGATGCCGACGTGGGCGCCACGGCCCTGGGTGGCGGCGCGTTCATTGACCGCTATGTGTTTCCTGATGGCGAGCTGCCCCACCTGAGCCTGGCGCTGGAGGCCATGCAGCGTGGGGGGCTGGAGGTGCTGGATGTGGAGGGGCTGCGGCGTCATTACGTGCGCACGTTGCAGTTGTGGCTGGAGCGGTTTGAGGCTTGCGTGCCGGAGATTCGGGCGTTGGTGGATGAGGAGAGGTTTCGGATTTGGAGGGTGTATCTGGCGGGGTGTGCTTATGCGTTTGAGCATGACGATGTGTCTATCTTTCAGGTTGTTTGTCGGAGGGCGGGGCAGGGGGCTGCTTCGTTGGCTTGGTCGCGGAGGTATATGTACGAGCGGACCTTGTCGTGAGGCTTGTCTTGTTCGTCTGGCGTGACGCGGGTTTGGCTTTTTTGACCCTGCCGGGTGGTGTTTTTTCGAGGCCGGGTCTCGGCCCGGCGGCCGACCTACTTTCCTTTGTTTCGCCACCGGTACGCCGGCCGAAGGAAAGTAGGCAAAGCAAAGGCGACCCGAATGCCCGCGACCCCTTCGCTGCGCTGCGGGGCAACCTGCGTCGGGCCACCTGCGGGGTTCGCCGTGAAACTCACTTCGCGCTGCGCGCTACGTTCAGACAATCACGGCGAGTCAGATGACGAAGCAGTCCTGTCCTGCGGCAGGACTGCAACCCCGCAGGCGGCCCGACGCAGGCGCGGGCATACGGGAGGGGGGAGCGGAGCGGGCTGCCGGGGCAGGGGGCGCTGGCGCGGCTGATTGTTCTGGTTTTCTGGATGATCCATCCCGGCTGCGCGGGTTTATCGCGGGGGGCTGGCTGCCTAAGCTGGGTGCTTCATCCAAGCACAAGGAGCGTTTCCATGGCAGACCATTCCATTCGCGGCAAGGTGGCGCTGATTGCAGGCGGCGGCAAGAATCTGGGCGGGCTGATTGCCCGGGATCTGGCGGGGCACGGCGCGCGGGCCGTGGTGGTGCACTACAACAGCGAGTCTTCCCGGGCCGAGGCTGAGACCACGGTGGCCGCAGTGCGGGCGCTGGGCGCAGAAGCCGTGGCGCTGCAGGGCGACCTCACCCGTGCCGGCGCTGTCGAGCGGCTTTTTGCAGAGGCCGTGGACGCCGTGGGCCGGCCGGACATTGCCATCAACACCGTGGGCAAGGTGCTCAAGAAGCCGCTGATGGAGATCAGCGAGGCGGAGTACGACGAGATGGCCGCCGTCAACGGCAAGTCGGCGTTTTTCTTCCTCAAGGAGGCGGGGCGCCATGTCAACGACCACGGCAAGATCGTGACCCTGGTGACCTCGCTGCTGGGCGCGTTCACGCCGTTCTATTCCTCCTACGCGGGCACCAAGGCGCCGGTGGAGCATTTCACGCGGGCGGCGGCCAAGGAGTTCGGGGCGCGGGGCATCTCGGTCACGGCCGTGGGGCCGGGGCCCATGGACACGCCGTTCTTCTACGGCCAGGAAGGCGCGGACGCCGTGGCCTATCACAAGAGCGCGGCAGCCCTGTCGCCGTTCTCGCCCTCGGGGCTGACGCATATCGAAGACGTGGTGCCCTTCATCCGCCACCTGGTCAGCGACGGCTGGTGGATCACCGGGCAGACCATCCTCATCAACGGCGGCTATACCACCAAGTAGGCCAAGTAGAAGGACCGCTGCACGGACTATGCTGCGTCCCATGGACCGACTCGACCGATACCGGATCTTCATGCAGGTGGCCGAGATGGGCAGCTTCATCAAGGCCGCCCATGCGCTGGACCTGCCGCGCGCCACGGTGTCCGCCGCCGTGCAGCAGCTGGAGGAGCAGGTGGGCGCAAGGCTCCTGCACCGCACCACGCGCCAGGTGAGCCTGACGGCCGATGGCGCCCAGTTGCTGGAGCGTGTGCGCCCGCTGCTGTCAGAGGCCGAGGATGTGGAGCAGATGTTCCAGGCCCGCACGCGCCAGGCCACGGGCCGGCTGCATGTGGACGTGCCCAGCCGCATCGCGCGCCGCTTGCTGGCGCCTGCGCTGCCGGGGCTCATGCGCCGGCACCCGGGGCTGCAACTGGTGCTGGGTTCGTCAGACCGCGCCATTGACCTGGTGCAGGAAGGCGTGGACTGCGCCGTGCGTGTGGGCACCTTGCATGACAGCAGCCTGGTGGTTCGCCCGCTGGGCTGCATTGCCCTCATCAACTGCGCCAGCCCCGCCTACCTGCGTGAGCACGGCCTGCCCGAGCAGCCGCAGGACCTGCTGCACGGACACTGGAGCGTGGGCTATGCCTCGCCGCGCACGGGGCGGGAACTGCCCTGGGAATGGAGTGGGGCGAGCGATGTGGATGGGGTGGATGGAGTGGATGGGCCGCAGACCCTGGCCGTGCCCAGCCGTGTGGTCACCAACAACGCAGAAAGCTACATCGCCTGCTGCCGCGCCGGCCTGGGGCTGATCCAGATCCCGCGCTATGACGTGCAGCACCTGCTGGACACGGGCGAGCTGGTGGAGGTGCTGCCTGCCCACCGCGCAGCGCCCATGCCCGTGGCGCTGCTGTATCCGCACCGCCGCCAGCGCTCGCGCCGGCTGGCGGTTTTCATCGACTGGTTCGAGGCGCTGATGCGGCCGAACCTGGAGCCGTAGGCGCAACCCCTGTCGTCCCAGACGCCCCAGTCACCGCAGCCGCCCCGGCCGCAGGATGGGGCTGGGCCCCGTCGTCGTCATGAATGGGCCGGTAGCCCGGCCCGAACGACACATCGCCCAGCCGCCAGCCCTCGCGCCGGCGAAACGCCCCCCAGAACCGCTTGAGCGTATGCCACTGCATGGCCACCAGCCCGCGCTCGTTGTCGGCATCCACCTCGGGGTCGCTCACGCCCGTGGGGCGCACGGGCTCGTCGGTGTACAGCGCCGTGCCAAACAGCATGTCCCACCAGGGCAGCACCTGCCCAAAATTGCAGTTGTGGCGCGTGGGCCGCTCCGGGTCGCGCAGCATGTGGTGGTGGCGGTGGAACAGCGGGCCTACCAGCACCCGCTCACCCACCCGGCCCAGCCAGCCCAGGCGCAGCCGCACATTGGCGTGCGAGAAGTTCTGCACCAGCTCGCTCAGCAGCCCCAGCAGCGCAAATTCGGAGGGCTCTACCCCCATCGCCAGCCCCACCGTGGCCAGGATGAAGGACTGCAGCATGCCGTCCAGGTAATGGCTGCGGTCATTGCTCCAGCAGCTCATCTGGCGCTGGCTGTGGTGCATGCTGTGCATGGCCCACCACCAGGGAATCACATGCTGGGCGCGGTGCATCCAGTAATACACCAGGTCGTAGACCACGTAGTACACCAGGAACAGCGCCACCGGATGGTCCGCAAACCACGGCACCCAGTGCTTGAGCCCCGTGGCCTCCTCGGCCGCCGGCCCGCCGCCCAGCATGCTGGCAAACGGCATCAGCACCAGAAAACTGAACAGCGGAAACAGCCCCAGCAGCATCAGCAGCGTGTAGTTGCGGTCCACCGTGGTCAGCCGCCGGTCGCTCCAGCGCTCGGCCGGAAACAGGCTCTCCAGCGGCCGCATCACCCCCGCAATCAGGAACAACTGCAGCCCGGCAATCAGCACCGCCTTGGCAATCTCACGCGGATCGCCGGCCGCCTGGGCGATGTCCAGCCAGTGGACGGTGGGGGTTATGGTGTGGGTGGCGAGCCAGGTGATGGCTGCCTGCCACAGCTCGGTCAGTGAAGTCATGTCTTGTGCCTGCAAGAAGGGCCGGGGGAGGGCTGGGGGTTGCGGGCGGGATTATTGGGCGGGGGTGTGGAGGGAGTGTGGGGGTGGAGAGGGCGTGTTGATGCAGATGAGATGAAATCGCCAGTTGAATTTTCAACTGATGTCGGTAACTGCTGCGGAATCAACTTCTAGCTTTTGATTGTTCGCAGACATCGAATTCTCTTTCCCGGGATTAAATGAGAAAAATGAATATATATGGATTTTTTAAATAGATGCAATCATGATTATCTCTATTCGTGGGGAAATAAAGCATATATTAAAAATCTGGTATGAAAATATTGTATATTGTCATTTTCATATCTAATGGATAGAAATCCCTTCTAGGCGACCTTTTTCTAAAGCCTCCAGTAAAATTGTGCATTGCTTTTCCGTTGGGATTTTCGCGGGGATCTGCATGGCAATATTTAGTATGCCTATCTCCTTTGGATTCAAAAGAAACTTTGTCGATAGGGCATCGTGAAGGCGCTTCCAATCCTTGGCCGGGATCTCGAGAACACGTCGCTGAGCTTCTATACCATTGTCCATTTTTTGGGTTTGCTTAGCTGCTTTTGTTTCTATGGCTTGATCTTCGATTGAAACCAGTAATTCGTCGAAGTCCTGAGGAAGGCTCTTTTCCATTTCTCCAATCAAGCCTTGAATGCGAATCCAGCACGCATCCTTTTTGCACCATTCACCGATGTTGGAGATGCCCTGAGGTGGATGAATGATGTCGTCGTTAACGGCTTTGGCGATCACGGCCAAGGATCGATTTAGCAGGTCGCCGACGCCCTGCGCGTTCCACACTTCCAGAAAGTCGAGGGCCTTGCCGCGGCGAGTCGCTATTTCGTTGAGCGATGCCAGCGTGTAGGCCACGATGTTGGCACGGTAGTCGTTGTACCAAGGCTGGCTAGACACCACGCGTTCCGCAGCACGAAAGATCAGGCCCCGGGCCACGGCCCGGCGGAAATAAAACTCATTGAACCTGTCTGATGATTTTTCCCATTCCTTGCCGATACGGGATGCATATTTGGCGAAGTTCTTTTGTGCACCAAGGTTGACCCATTTAGGATGGTCGTCCCAGACATTCTCAAATTTTGCGAGATCGGTCTTCGTAAACATCTGTGGCTTTGGATGCTCGGCCTTGAAGCGCTTCTGCTCGGCAGTGTTGAGCTTGGACTGGGCATCCGCATACTGCCCTCGCGCCCGTTCGTAGAACCACCGGGTTTCGCGCTGGGCGCCGCGCTGCGCGGGAGCCCAGAGTCGCCGCGAGAAGGTTTCCATTCGAATATGGAACGGATGGTTCGAGAAGAAATCCGCAGCGTTGACGCGATTCTGAGTGTTGGCGTACTCCGAGATGCGAGGAACGACGAGTTCGCTCGATTCGCTGTCGATGACCGACAGTTTCATCTGTACAAAGATGCGTGCGAGATCGGCCTTGTCGCGCTTGCGTGTGTGAAAGAGCGAAGCGGTGGTTTGCCCTCCGTTGACTATCTGGAGATCGGTGATGCCTACTATCTGGAGCCCAGTGTTGGTCATCCTAGTCTGCACGCCCTGAGCCGTCGCGGTGATGCCGTTGTTGTAGGCGAAGAACATCCCGGGTTCGGTCATGATCGTCGACCTAATACCTTGATTCACGCTCCCACGGGCTTGGAGGAAGGTCCGCACGTTCTGTTCGAGAAGTCGGGCCCCATACTTCTCGTAGAGCGTCGCCAGAATCGCAGCAGGCATGACTATCAGGAACGATTGATAGGCATCCTCCCCCAGATGAGCAGGCAGGCAGGAAATCCCGCTTCCGAACATCGACTCGAAATCCAAGTCGAGAGGTTCCTTGTGACTGCGGGAGCTTCGCTGCCGCATGAGGCGGGTCAGGTCCCAGATGTGGAAGCTGGTCGGGATGCCCGCAACCTCCGTCTCTGCCAGCGATTGGATCTTTCCGCTCAACGCTCGTTCGGATATGAGGAAGAGATTGATCTGGCGGGTCACACCCTTACGGTCCTCGAGTAGCCGTGCCAATCCATATTCCGGCGAAGTCACTTCTAGCTGTTTTGCCAGACCTTTGCCGATGCTCGCTTCGACAAATTTGGTGGCGCGCTTGAATGCAGCGTCGACTTCGGTTCGAGACAGCGACTCCAGTTCACTGCGACTGTCGAAATCGGCGACAAACAGGTCCAGCACGCCTTCATCATTGAACCAGTAGCCGTCCACACGCATGCCACGCTGGGCCCGGTAGTGGCAGAACTCGAAGCCCTCTGTGAATCCCGTTTCGATAAGCTCCTTGGTAACCGACTCCATGAATTCTGTGAGTAGGAAGCTGCCGTTGGCTTCGGCTCCGGCGAGCAGCTCCTGCCGAAAATCATTGAAAAATTCTTCCGGCGTCGCGTCCATTCATAGCCCTCCGAAAATTTCGTGCTCATCGCATTTGAAGGCGGCGATCGCCTCGAGCTCGATGTCGTAAGAAACTCGTGCAAGCCCCTTTGCGATCTCTGACCTGACGAGTCTAGGAAAGGATGGACCGACCCTGTAGGCCTGGTGCTTTCCCTCCAGCAACCTGGGTTTGTCGTATTCCGGCACTGGTACGTAGCCGCAGGCCCCAAGCTTGTCGGATAGCTGCTCGCGGGCTTCTGCGACGTCCAGTTCGTCCTCGATCATTCGCACCAAATCGTTGAGGGAGCGGGCGTTTTCTGCATCCGTAACCTCGCTCAGCCGGAGGCTGTAGAGAAAAATGTTCTCGGTCAAGCCTTCCAATTGGTCCTCGGACGAGATCCGCACGCAGCTGCGTTCATGACCAGAGAGGGCCTTGACCTCGATCGCCGAGTCACCGAAGTGAAAATCCTGATGTGCATCGTCGGGTCCGCGCCACGCCGCCACCGCCGCCTGCTGAGGAAGCGTGTGTTGGTACAGCGCGCGAAGAACTAGAAGCTCCGCGTACAGACCTCGAATCTCGGTCTCGGAGAGCAGTCGTGCATTCTTGCCGGACAGAAAGGATTTCCAGCGCTTTAGATGGATCAATGTCAGCGTCAGCGCAGTCTGCGAATCGCCAATCGATGAGAGGGTCGAGACGATTGTTTCGCATAGCACTAGAAACAGATCTTGGTCGGCCTGGCGTGTCAGTGTCAGTACGAGCCTCTGCTGAGTGGCGCTCTCGCCAGCACGGAGATCCATTCCAATGCCATGGACCTTGGTCGCTTCCTTTCGGAACTGCGCGGTGTGATCCCCTGTCAACTCCACAAGCATCAGAGATTGCCCGTCAGCATTCCTTCCCCAGTAGAGCGGGATGCCGGATGTGCCAGCTATGCGCCTGACATTGTAGTCGATCGAGGGCTTAGCGATACGGTCCCAGGGAGTGGCTTTACTCATCGAAATCTTCCTCGGAGTCCGGATCGTCTTGGAAGGAGTTGTACATCTGCTCCAACCATACCCGATTCGCTACGACCTTCGTCTCTATACCGAACAGGCCGTGAGGGAAGCTGATGCCGAATGCAGGCACACGTTGCTGGGAAAGACCGTCGACGGTTGCATTTCCGGTGGGTTCCAGCACGTGGATCATCAGCAGCGGCTTGTTTCGCACCACGCGATAGTGAAAATCCGACGGCTTCCTGGTTTTACTTTTTTCGTCACCTGAAGCGATCTGGACTGCTTTGGCCACTTGATCGCTGGATAGTCCGAGTTTCTCGTCGCCCCGGCTGGCCAAGCGATATCCAGCGAGCAACCACTCGCCATCCTTGGCTTCTTCCGCAGTGCGATCTTGCGCCCCGAGCTCGAATTTTTCGGGGTTGCCCGGCCCCTTTGACACGAAGAGGACGTCCCCTTTTTTATCAAACTTCTCCGATATGGCTTGCAGATACGTCAGAACATGTGATTTGGTGGGAGCAAACTTCCTGTGGGCGCGGAAACGAACAATGAACGACTCGATCTGGTCGATGTCCACGTCCTTAATGAACCAACCCTTCTCGGTTTGCTTCAATGAGTGCCCGAAGCCAGATTTCCAATACTCCTTGATCAGGTCTTCGTTTTCTTCATTGATCTTCTTGTCAGTGGGAAGTGTGGTGCTTTCGACCAGCTTGCCTGTGAAGTTTTGATTGAGGATGACGGTTTCGCCACCGCGCATCTTGTTGGCCGCCGTGATCAGAAGGCTATCCGAGAGATGTTGAACATACAGGCCGAAATCTCTCGGGCTCATGCCATCGCGGCGCATTTGCCTAATCTGCTCTCGTAGTTCGTCGGAAGCGCTTGCGATGAATCCGTACCAATCGATCGAATCACTGCCGAGATGCACGCGGCAGAGATCCTCGAAGCCCGGTCTGTAGCCGAACCATCTGCCCATCTGCATGAGGGTGTCGTACATGCGCGTGTTCCGATACATGTAGCTGACGGTCAGTCCTTCGATCGTCAGACCCCGCGAGAGGCTCAGGCCACCGATCGCAACTGCCGTGAGGCCGATGCCTTCCTTCTCGTATCGCTTGAAGTCCAAGACATCCTCTGTCTTGCTGTTCACCACGTATAGGCGGAGATGTTCGAATGCCCCCAGCAGTGCGCCCTTCACGTCACTCCAATCGAACCCGCAGTCGCTGAACTCGCTATCGAATGATTCCCGAAGCGCCGACATGTACTGGTTCTTGGAGGACACATCCTCCGGCATCATGTAGTTCGCCTTGACCGCTTCGCGTAGCCTGCGCTCGCGAATGCTGATGAAGTTCCGGATCTCCTTCTGAATGGAGACAAAGCGTGAAGCATTGATCATCATGGAGCAGTGCTTTCCGGTCTGCCCTCGCAAATTCCTAATCGCCCTGGCGACTATGAACTGATCGAATGCGCGGTAGAGACTGGGGGGCAGCTCTACGACAGGATCATCCTTCTTGTGAGAGAAGGGGAGATAGCCTTCGCAATCCGTGATCCTGTCCAAGATGGCCGCGCTGGAAATTGGGTTCAGGAAGACCTTCTCCGGCCCGAAGTAAGTGGTCGGGGCGTCGAGCGAGTAGATGAAGTCCCTGGGGAACAGCTCCTCCCGGACGTCATTGTCGAACGCATCCGGATTTATGAAGATGTTCGCGAAGGGGGTCGCCGTGTAGCCAACGTAGCAGGATTTCGCGAACAGACTGAGAATCTGGCGAATCATTGCGTTGGTTCGTGTCGGCTTGAGATCTTCCTTGTTGGTATTGATGGACGCGTTGTCGGCCTCGTCGTCGATCAACAGCATGGGGACATCGGAGATGCGACCATCACCCTGGGCATTTAGACCTTTCAACCAGTTGTGCAGGGCCTCGAGCGTTTTGACGTTCTTCTTGATTACCAGAATGATGGGCTTGCTGAAGTCGTTGATCTTCCAGCCACTATTGTCCGCAGTGCTTTGGTTGAAGTCTTCGTTGACGTTGGTGAGTGTTGCTGGCTGTGGATAGCCTTTGCGTTTCCCAACGCCTATGGCAACTCTGTTCTTTGGATCGCTCGAACGCCCAATGAAGCCTTCGTCGATCCGCTCCTGGGTCTGCCTTCTCAGGTTGTTGTGGATGCCGGCAATGACAATGATGAACTTGTACCCAGCGTCCGCAGCCTTGGCGAGAACACCCATGTAGTTGGCCGTCTTGCCGGACTGAACGTGGCCGATCACGAGCCCCCGCCGATTCCATGCCCCCTCGCTCTTGGGATCTTGGAGCAGCCCGAGAATCTTGGTGGCAACGTCGCTCAGTGATTGAACAAGCGTCGGCTGCCACTTTTCACCCCTCAGATAGTCCTCGTAGGCGTTCGAATAGGTCCACTCGATGCTCTCTCGCTTGTAGACCCAATCTCCATCGTGATTGGCATCCGGATCGACTAGGGACACGCCTGCACCCATCGAGGTGTCGATGGCGATCATCGCTTCCTCTACCGCCGAGCGGGGGTCACCGCTGTAACCGAGCAATGGAGCAAGGAGTGCGGCTCGGGCATTGACGTCTGCCTTCGAGGGGACCTCCTTCTGGTCCTCGAATGCGGTGATCAATGCCTGAACCAAGCCCTTTTCCTTCTCGTGCTGTCTTGCTGTCACCTGAACTCCTCCTTCATGAATCTCTCGACGGTTTCCTCGTGTCGATCGAAAAGGCGCGTGGATCGAACTATTTCCAAGAATGTGCTGGCGATTCCTGAGCCATCGCCCCATAGGGCGGCCCGCAGGTCGCGCAGATGCTGCAAGGCGTCATCATCGACAGGGGCTTGGATGACTTCCCGCGGGTGGCTGGAATAGTCGGAATAGATCATCTCTACCGGCAGCGCAGCGGATATCGATTCGAGAAGCAGGTTAACGTTTTTTTGACCGGCTTCGTCTAGTCTTTCCATCAGATGCTGAACCAATGGATGAGCACCATTCAGCGCATAGCGGATGCCACCGTGATCGGCGTAGCGCTCCCAGATTGGTGCCGATACCTCCGCGAACAGCTGTCGCCCTCGACCGCGGTGAACCGTTGTGCTTCGTCCTGACACCTGCCCGATGATCTGGCGAAGACGTTCGCGCACGGGCAAAGGGGGCCGAGCACGCGACTTCTTTATGTCAATCGTCCATGACTCGTCCAAGCTATTCGGGAAATCGATCTGAACCCGGGCCAGCTTGGTTGCCTCGCCCTTCGGTATCAAGCGAAACCAGTCGCCCCACGCCATGAGCCGACCGTTTCGGTAGATGTATGCCCCTTGATTAGAAATGAAGTCGCTGCGGCTCTGGTAGTAGTCGTATTCGTGTACTCCCAGTCGGGAATGGTGAGGCAGAACGTATGGCTGAAGATGAACGGCAGCCGTGCCTATGCGAACGATTTCTTCCGGGAGGATCTGGGTGGCGTTGTTCTTTCGACAGAATGGATCGAAAGCTTCGACGGGGTGCCCGTTGACGGAGATTGTGAGTCTCTGTACGCCTCTGATTTCGCCGGCGAGGAATCTGTGGAAGACCAAGCCCAAGTGCTTTTCGAGAACGTCCAGCTTCTCGCTGATGATCTCGTCGCGTCTGTTGCCTGCCTCATCTTCGGTCAGTCGATCAAGGTTCTGCCATATGACGGCTGTGCCATGGTCGCCGATGCGGTCGAGGTAGGGCAGGTCTGCTATGTCCTCTGCATCGAGAATCGACAGAAGCCATTCATCCGATGCGTCGATTTGGTCGAGGTTCCACTCTGTAGCGCTGATCGAACCGTCCTTAGCGCTGGCCACAGTGAGGGAGCGGCATTGGGAGAAAGACGCCGTCTTTAGCCCTAGCCCGAACCTTCCAAGGTCTTTCGTGGATCGCGTTTGTTTGGGATTTATCGCCCCATGTCGCATTGCCTTCAACAGCTCCCCCGAGTCCATGCCCCTCCCGTTGTCGAGGATGGCCAGAATCGGCTGTGCACTCGTTGCATCACAGAGGATGTCGATGTGTGTAGCGCCGGCAGAAATGCTGTTGTCGATCAAGTCAGCCACCGCCGTTTCCAGCGAGTACCCAAGGTCGCGCATGGAGGCCGACAAGCTGGCCGCGCTTGGCGGGAGTATGTAGTCGTATGCCATTAGCCAAGTGCCAATTTGGGCAACTGACCAAGGTCGAATGCACTGGCGACTTTCCGCCCGACCGATATCCAGCCTGAGTGTTTCAAAACCATTTTCTCGGACGCTCCTCCTAAGAACACACTTCATCTAACGTAACACAATGGTAACTGCATGTTGCTTGCGCTGAGTGATCTTGTAACGAACGATTGCTTAAAAGTCGAGGTCCTTGGCGCGGCGTACCATCAGCGCATGAATCCTCCGACCACGCCTCAGCGCAGCAAGATGATGGCCAGCATCCGTGGCAAGAACACCAAGCCTGAACTTAAGCTGCGGCATGCGTTGTTTGCCGCAGGCTTCAGATATCGCCTCCATCGGCAAGATCTGCCTGGATCACCCGACATGGTTTTCTCGAGGTATCACGCAGTTCTGTTCGTGCACGGATGCTTCTGGCACCGACACGAAGGCTGCAGGTTCGCCGCGACACCCAAGTCGAACGGCGAGTTCTGGCGCCTCAAGTTCGAGGGCAATGTCAGGCGGGATGTGCGTGACTTGGCTCTGCTCAGACAGAGTGGCTGGCGCGTTGCCACAGTCTGGGAATGCGCCCTGAAGCGATCGGTGGAAGATGTGGTTGGGACCGTGGAGGAGTGGCTTCAAGGCGACCAAGACGTGCTTGTCGTTGAGTGATCAATTCTCTTAAGCGAGATCCAGCTCAGTCTGGTGCCTGGCCGGAATGGGGCCAGTTGGAATCGGTCCGCTCCCCTCGAGTGAATTTCTCGCCTTTCGTCTCGAGCTGCGGTTCAATTCTGCGAGGATGCCTCTGACTATCTTCGCAAGCTTGTGCGCGAGCAGTGGTGGTACGGCATTGCCGACTTGGGTGTACTGTTCCGTGCGATTGCCCGCGAAAAAGTAGTTGTCTGGGAAGGTCTGGATTCTGGCGGCTTCCCTGACCGTCAGGCTTCGGCACTGGGTGGGGTCGTAGTGGATGTAATAGTGGCCATCCTTCGCTATGTGCGAAACGATGGTCGTAGCAGGGGTCTCGGCGCATTGCACTCGGAATCGGTCCTTGAATGGAATGGCCTCGGTGGCCGCCCTTTCCTTGGTCACGTTGCTGTGCTTAGGCAGCAAATTTGCAGGAAATATGTCGAGGCGAGGCGAGTACCCCTCGGACTGGGCGAAGCATGCAGCGAACAGATATCGCGCGAGATCGGAATCCATGTGCGATCGAGCTTCATGCTGGCAGACACCGTTCAGACTTCTGTCGAGCACCCAGCGCTGCAGCTCCGTTTGTTCTCCGAGCTTCGACTTTGGACAAGATTGCCGTGCGAATGGCTGCCCAACACTGTCCCATATAGCACCTTGTGCTGAACGTCGCATGAGTTCGGTCATGGCCTGTTCGCTTGGCTTTCCCCACCCTGTGAGGTAGGAGGGACCTGCAAGGACCGCTTCGCGCCACGCGTCGAGGGAATCGCCCTTGGACAGCTTGCTTCGAAGCTTTGGAAGGTCCTCAATGGCTTCTCTCACCGACACGGACGTTGTGATCGGAAGGAGGTCGTGGCGACACGGACCAGCATCCTTTCGCACGCCAAGCAGAATGACACGGTGTCTGCTCTGCGGTATGCCGTGCTGCTCGGCATGTATCACGAAATCAACAGGTTCGAGCGTGTCGCTGTTGCCCTTCTTGACGAAGGAGCGAATTTCATACTCCAACCCGGGCGACGGAGCGCAAAGATCGGCCAAGATTCGCTCGAACATCGGGCTTCCGGAGTGCTGCGATGAGAGCAGCCCCTTGACGTTTTCCATGACGAAGATCGTCGGCTGATGCACCTTGATGATGCGCAGATATTCCCTGTAGAGGAAATGCTTGACGTCATCCTTGAAGGTCTTGTCATTGACACGCCTGGCTCTGCCAGCCAGTGAGTAGGCCTGGCAAGGCGGGCCACCGATGAGAACCCAAGTGCTCTTGCCGCCCAAAGCCGCCCGTATTTCCGTGTCGATGCTTGCCTCGTCAGCCTTGCCTAGTTCCAAGCAACGTGCCTCGTTCTCCGCATGGGCGAAGGCCCAGGCTACGGCGGGATTTTTTCTGAACGTCGGCTCGTCGATCTCGCCGCGGATGTAGGAGTAGTAGTGCTGAATGTCCTTCGTTTCTCGCAGTTGCCGGAACACAGCGCGCAGCGTGAGCGTCTTGTGAGCGATGGGGTCCTTTTCGATGGACAGACCGATCTTGAAGAAGGGTTCGTTCTTGTGATCGCGGAGTGAGGAAAACCCCTCTCCGAGTCCTCCCGGGCCTGCAAAGAGATCAATTATTGGAATCGGCATTGAGGTTCTATGAATTTTTCTGAGTGTTCGATCACGAGTCGAGCCGTGAATGAGTAATTCGGATCATGCTGCTACGCTTTCCATATAGGGGCGCATCACATTGGATACCCGGTCAATGTGCGCGTAGTGCGAGAGCTCATCCATGGAGAAATTGCGCTGCTCCCAGCCACCGCGTAGCGCTTCGATTGCTACATCGACGCCAATCTTGTTTCGGTACTTGAAGCAGTCTGCTATGGTCTTGGCCGCATTGAACACGGGGACCTCCAATCCATCGATGTGCATGAGCTGAATACCCTCAGTCAAGGCCAAGCCTGACATGCGAACGGGGCGAAGCGAAGGGCGCTCAACACGAGGGGTTGGTGAGTTCTGGGGAATCGCCAGCCAGACTTGGCGGGGTGTCTGGGTTCCCAGGCCATGGATCTGCAGCGCCGAGAGCAGGCAGATCACCCCTCTTGGAACCCTGAGGGCGATCTCCGCCAGAGAAATGTGCTCGCTCAATGGTCGATCTGGATGCGCGTATACACCGCGGCCCACGCGCCTCAGCCGCCCATCCTTCACCAAGCGGCTCAGAATGATGGTGGGCAGAGAAAGGGCGGCGACATCCCTAGCCCGCAGCAGAGATGCGCTGCGGGCCAAGGCCAGTACCTGCTCCTCCTGTGTCTGGCTGAACATTCGTCTTACAATCGATGATGTTGCATTATTTAGTCATTATTGCACAATCGAATAAAGATTGCAGCGTTGTCGGTGCGCAAAAATCTGTATGGCACCTCAAACATGAAATGGTCGGCAACAAGGTATGGCAGCAGACTGATCACATCGCCGTTTGTCGCCTTCGAAAATGAATGCTGCGTCATTGAGATAAACGCCGATTCAAATCCTTGAACCAACTACTCAACAGGTTTAGCCCCCCACACTTTCTTCGCCCTCGACATCACTTCCGCCGTACCATGCCTTATCCCTCGAGCCGTGAACACGATGGCTAAGGCAGCATGTGCTCCCCACGTTCCACCTTCCCCATATACGAACGCGCGATATCGACCAATTGCGACTGGTTCTTGAAGCCTGCGCTGATCGTTTGCACCCACGGCCATGGGTTAAAGAAAACGTGGCCTAGTCTCCCCGCGAACCAAGAATAGTGAGCCATGACTCACGCACAACCAGGTTCGATGGAGCAGCCAACCTTCGCCGCCATTCCCCAACCCAACCTCGACGACCTGGCCATCGACGCCGTCCTGCACCTGGGCGCTGCTCTCGAAGTGCTGGAGCTGCACGCCAGCCACAAGGTCACGGCCATCAACTGCGTGTGCCGCGATCTGCTGCGCATCTACTACGCCAAGGCCGATCAGGCACAGTCTCTGGAGCCGCAGGACAAGGAGCTGCTGGGCCTGCTGCACGACACGGCGGTGGACCTGGGCTATGCCGTCGAGGTGGTGGACCATCTGAATGGCGACGAGGCCGACGACCCCATCCTCTATGCCGTGAGCTATCTGCTCAAGGCGGCCAAGCGGTTTGCGGATGAGGGCGTTGCTGTGGCGCTTGCCGTGAAGGGGTAGGGCGCAGGTCTGCCGCCTGCGTTGCAGGGGCCGGGCTTCAAGGGCAGGGTTTGAGGTGCGCGGCCGTGGCCTGTTCGGTCAGCGGGTCTTCGGCCAGGGCCTGCAGCAGCGCGTCCAGCAGGCCGGGAAAGCGCGCATCCAGGTCTTCGCGGCGCAGGGATAGCAGGTTTTCGCGGCCATCGGGGCGCTGCCAGATCACGCCGCTTTCGCGCAGCACGCGCCAGTGATGGGTCATGGTGGATTTGGACTGGCCCTGCAAGAGCGAGCCGCAGGCGCGCTCATGGCCTGCAGCCAGCGCGCGCACCACGGCCAGGCGCAGGGGGTTGCCCAGGGCGTTGAGCAGGTTTTCCAGGCGTATCTGTTCGCGGTCGGGGTGGTTGGCAAGCATGAATCGTCCAGTCGATGGGGCGCCACTGTGCCATGGAAGCAATGCCGCACGTCGCTGATGCGGCGTGGCGCGGGCAGTTATCTGGCAGACAGGGGCATGGCGCGGTGAAAACATGGATCGTTCTGCAAGAAGTTGCGGAAGATAGTACGATTGTCTTCGTACATTCCAATTGTCATCAACCCTCATTCAACCCCCGCGAGAATCCCAGCCCACGGCAGATCCACGCATCAACGCTTATCAGCACCCAGGAGTCCTTTCATGGCCCGCCATACCCCCATAGAACGCTATCGCAACATTGGTATCTCCGCGCACATCGATGCCGGCAAGACGACCACGACCGAGCGCATCCTGTTCTACACCGGGGTGAGCCACAAGCTGGGCGAGGTGCACGAAGGCGCCGCCATCATGGACTGGATGGAGCAGGAGCAGGAGCGCGGCATCACCATCACCTCGGCAGCCACCACCTGCTTCTGGAAGGGCATGGACGGCCGCTTTGACCAGCACCGCATCAACATCATCGACACCCCGGGCCACGTGGACTTCACGATTGAAGTGGAGCGCTCCATGCGCGTGCTCGACGGCGCCGTCATGGTCTATGACGCCGTGGGCGGCGTGCAGCCGCAGTCCGAGACGGTCTGGCGCCAGGCCAACAAGTACAAGGTGCCGCGCCTGGCCTTCGTCAACAAGATGGACCGCACGGGCGCGGACTTCCTGCGCGTGCGGCAGATGATGATCGACCGCCTCAAGGCCAACCCCGTGCCCATCGTGCTGCCCATTGGCGCGGAGCAGCAGTTCACCGGCGTGGTGGACCTGCTCAAGATGAAGGCCATCATCTGGGACGAGGCCACGCAGGGCATGAAATTCGAGTACCAGGACATTCCCGCCGCCATGGTGGCAGACGCCAGGAAGTGGCGCGAGTCCATGGTGGAGGCGGCTGCCGAGGCCAGCGAAGACCTGATGAACCGCTACCTGGAAGAGGGCGACCTGCCCGAGGCCGACATCCTGCGCGGCCTGCGCCTGCGCACCATTGCGGGCGAGATCCAGCCCATGCTGTGCGGCTCGGCCTTCAAGAACAAGGGTGTGCAGCGCCTGCTGGATGCCGTGGTCGAGCTCATGCCCTCCCCGCTGGAAGTGCCGCCCGTGGAAGGCCATGCGGAAGACGGCTCCATCATCGTGCGCCACGCCGATGACAGCGAGAAATTCTCTGCCCTGGCCTTCAAGCTGATGACCGACCCCTTCGTGGGCCAGCTCACCTTTGTGCGCGTCTACTCGGGCGTGCTCAACAAGGGCGACAGCGTGCTCAACTCCGTCAAGGACAAGAAGGAGCGCATCGGCCGCATCGTGCAGATGCATGCCAATGAACGCCTGGAGGTCGATGAAATCCACGCCGGCGACATTGCCGCCTGCGTGGGCCTGAAGGACGTGACCACGGGCGAGACCCTGTGCGACCCGTCCGCGCCCATCGTGCTGGAGAAGATGGTCTTCCCCGAGCCCGTCATCGCCCAGGCCGTGGAGCCCAAGTCCAAGGCCGACCAGGAAAAGATGGGCATTGCCCTGTCGCGCCTGGCGGCCGAAGACCCGTCGTTCCGCGTGCGCACCGATGAGGAATCGGGCCAGACCATCATTGCCGGCATGGGCGAGCTGCACCTGGAAATCATCGTGGACCGCATGAAGCGCGAGTTCAACGTGGAAGCCAACGTGGGCAAGCCCCAAGTGGCCTACCGCGAGACCATCCGCAAGAAAGTCACCGATGTGGACGGCAAGTTCGTGCGCCAGTCCGGCGGCAAGGGCCAGTACGGCCACGTGGTCTTCACGGTCGAGCCGCAAGAACCCGGCAAGGGCTTCGAGTTTGTCGACGCCATCAAGGGCGGCGTGGTGCCGCGCGAGTACATCCCTGCGGTGGAAAAGGGCGTGGTAGAGGCATTGACCAGCGGCGTGCTGGCCGGCTACCCCGTGGTGGACGTCAAGGTCACGCTGACCTTCGGCTCGTACCACGACGTGGACTCCAACGAAATGGCCTTCAAGATGGCGGCCATCTTCGGCTTCAAGGAAGCTGCCAAGAAGGCCAGCCCCGTCATCCTGGAGCCCATGATGGCCGTGGAAGTCGAGACGCCGGAGGACTACGCCGGCACCGTCATGGGCGACCTGTCCTCGCGGCGCGGCATGGTGCAGGGCATGGACGACATGGCCGGCGGCGGCAAGTCCATCAAGGCCGAAGTACCCCTGTCCGAAATGTTCGGCTACGCCACCTCCCTGCGCTCGCAAACGCAAGGCCGTGCCACCTACTCCATGGAGTTCAAGCACTACGCCGAAGCACCGCGCAACGTGGCCGAGGCGGTGATCAACTCCAGGGCGAAGTAACAGGCCAGAAGGGCGGCAGGCAGCGGGCAGCATGCTGCCCCTGACCCTGGCCCCCTCTCACCCCTCCCGTATGTCCACGCCTGCGTCGGGCCGCCTGCGGGGTTGCAGTCCTGCCGAAGGACAGGGCTGCCTCGTCAACTGACTCGCCGCAGTTGTTTGAACGGAGCGCGCAGCGCGCAGTGAGTTCTGCGGCGAACCCCGCAGGTGGCACGACGCAGGTTGCCCGCAGCGCAGCGAAGGGACGTGGACATTCGGGTCGTGTACGTGTCAAGGACATGGGTAACAACTCAGCTCACAGACATGGGTAACACTTCAAGCTCACATAGTCCTTCTGGGGTCCTCGCACATCCTCTTCGTTGAAGCAGCCCAGTCGCACCGGCCCCAG